>SDGW01001325.1_pt1 | contig 10309 bp, 13 predicted proteins | sample 2873831 | NCBI WGS metagenome assembly SDGW01 (sample SAMN08132700, study PRJNA421101) | hypersaline lake metagenome | isolation source: celular fraction 0.22 microns magnesium sulfate-rich crust from ephemeral... | place: Spain: Penahueca Lagoon, Toledo | collected 2011-07
GTATAATTTCCCCGGGTAAATCCAAGCTAGGTCCTATCGGCGGCGATCGATCCGAGGGAATCTACGAGCAGGGGAAAGTAGGGGTAATCTCCAAATCGGGAGGTATGACGACGGAGACAGCATGGGTAATAAAACAAGCCGGTTACGGTGTTTCTACAGCGGTTGCTGTCGGAGGGGATGTAATCTCCGGTACTACCTATGCCGATGCCTTGAGACTTTTTGAAGAAGACGATGAAACGGAAGCAGTAGTAATGCACGGTGAGCTTGGAGGAACTTACGAGGAAAAGGCCGCTGAACTGGTGGAAAACGGAGAGTTCACAAAGCCTCTGATCGCTTTCATCGCTGGGAAGTTCACGGAAGATATGCCGGAGAGAAACTACGGTCACGCTGGAGCAATTATACGGGGAGAAAGAGGTACGCCTTCAGGGAAAGAAAAAGCTCTGGAAGAAGCTGGAGCTCATGTTGTCGATGTACATCATGAAATAGGAAGCAAACTGAGCGAGATTCTAGACTAGTTCTGCCAGAAGATTATCGAGCCTTTCTTCAAATTCTTCTACAAGATCTTCCCAGCCAATCTCTCTGGCATCCATCATAGCCGAGCTGAAGAGATAAACTTTGTAGTAGTCATGTCTTTCACGCCATCCTTCCTCAAGATCAACTTCTTTCCGGTAGCTTTCCAGGAAGCTTTCAGTTACATTGAATTTATCGCTCCATGCAACAGCTGCCTGAGCGAGATCGTACTCTCTGTGACCTGAAAACGCAGATTCTCCATCTATAACTCCTAGTGATTCTCTTTCTTCAGATAAAGTGTTCCATGGCTGGAAGTCTCCGTATACAAGCACGGGAGAAATATCGAGGTTTATGGAGTCCAGGTTGTTTTCCAGGTATTCTGCGGCTTTCTCCTCCAGTCCAGTTTCGGAATTTTCGACAACATCGCTGACAAGAGAGCTGAAAAATTCTCTCCATGACTCAAACCTGTCTTCAACTCCTTCAGGCCCGAAGTAACCGATTTCTGGCTGCTGGACTGAATGTATCTCGGAGAGAGCTGAGCCCAAATCACTTGCTATTTTCTTCTGTCTCTGCCTGTCTGCATCTTTAAACTCTTCAATACTTCTCTTACCTGTGATCTCTTTCATAAGAACGTACTCTTTTGAGTAATCTACCACTTCGGGAACTCGTAGAGAGGTCTCTTCCTGAATCCGGGAAAAAGAGTAAACTTCTCCGTATATCTTCTGCTTTACAGATCTCTGTCCTACAGGTACATCTCTATCTAAAGGAAAGGAGAGGTAAAATTTTCCGGACTCCGAGTTGATAACATAGTTTTTCCTGCTTTCTTCAGGTCCTACATCGGCCTCCTCAATACTGGCAGCTTCAATACTGTTTTTCTGGAGGATATCCTCTACCTCATCCATAATCCATAAATTCTCTGATAATATTATCACATTTATGACTGACTGGGAAACCGAGATCTCGGACTCTGGGGAAGATGCTGTAATCAGGGGAACACCTCTGGAAGAAGTTATGGATATGGAGTTTGCTGACTCTATATGGCTTCTGCTTTCGGGTGAAGAACCTTCCGAAGAAGAGTCTGAAATGTTTAATACTATACTTTCATCCTCGGTAGACCATGGTTTAGGCAATCCATCTACTGTTTCCGCAAGGACTGTCCAGAGCGGAGGAAACGACATGAACACAAGCGTTGCCGCAGGAGTTCTCGCTCTCGGAGACAAGCATGGAGGCGCTATAGAAGACTGTATGAAGATGCTTCAAAACGGTCGAACAGCTGAACAGATAGTGGAGGAATATTTGGACGAAGGAAAAACAATCTCGGGCATTGGACATAAAGTCTACAGCGGTGAAGATCCGCGGGCTCAGAAGATATTCGGTAAAGCGGAAGAGCTAGGTATTTCAGGCGAAGCTGTCGATAAGATGAAAGAGATTCAAGAAGTGTTTGTCAAGGAAAAGGTTGAACTGGTTATTAATGTTGACGGAGCAATTGCCGCGGTTATGAGCGATCTCGGCTGGGATTACAGGCTTGGAAAAGGTTTGTTTATCATCGCGAGAACTCCGGGTCTCGTAGCTCATGTAAGAGAAGAAATGGATGAAGAAGACTTCAGAAGAGAAGACGGAGAGTACACTGGAGAGTAAGTTTACTCCAGCTTCCTGTTGATCTCCTTAAGCTCTCCTAGGATTTCCTGTAGAATATCATCCTTCTGTGCTCCGGACTGCGAACTTCCTGAGGTTTCGTTCTTGATTCTCTTGTTGATGAGTTCCTGAACGTTCTTCGGCTCCTCAATGCTGTTGAACCGCATTTCTACACCTGAACCTCCGGCGGTAGATACCTCTACATTGCCATATCCGAAGTAGTTGCCGAAAACTCCCTGGCTAAAGGAAATGTTCTGGACTTTCTCAAAACCGATCTTCTGGACGCTGCGTGAAAGCACGCCGGTCTTCTTGTAAAGTCCTTGAGAGGTTACCACGAAGTCAGTGTTCTTGATATTATAGTAAGCTCCTGCTATTATGAGAAGTCCGACTCCCATTACAGGTGTCAGTGGAACTCCGACTATCAACGCAGGTATAATGCTCTGAATCCGTGGTTCGCCGTCCCAGAGAACTTCTTCATCTTGGTCAAGCGATAACCAGTCGTACTCTGTCATAAGTTTGTTTTTGGATTAACTGCTTAAAATAGGTCATACAATTATTCTCTGCATGGAATACGAAGAGTTTGAATCAGAGCTAGGGAACGTGGCAGTAACAGATGATCATATCGAAAGAGAGAGTAGAGAATCTGAAAAATGGGGTAAAATAAAGGAAAATTTTTCTTCGGAAGAACTTGTTGACAGAATACATTTCTCAAAGATCGATGAACTGGACTTCAGAACAGGTTCTATGTTTCCTCATGTGCTTCTCAAAATCAACGATGAATGGAAACGGTTATTCTTCCTGGAAGATGAGGATGCGCACGAATGCTTCAAATACATAAGGTATAGGAGAAATGTGTTCCTCCAGAACTATCAGTAAATTTATTTAGCATCGAGTAGAAGTTTTAGAGTATGGTAGCAGTTATCGGCGGTTTAATCGATAGATTCACACAGGATGAAGAAGTTAAAATTGAAGACATGGAGCTGGAAGAGCTTCGAGAAGAAAGATCGGAAATAAAGGCAGACATGGAGCTGAAAAGAGATAAACACGAAGGCCTTGCGGAAAAGAGAAGGAAGAAGTTCGAAAGAATACGTGGAACAGATGACGATCTCCTGAAAGAAGAGCTTGCAGAAGAAATCGCTTCCGTTGAAGATGAAATGGCAATCTACCACAACGAACACGCCCAGTTGATGGATGCTCTCAGAGTCCTAGACGGATTGATCGCGGTGAAGAGGAAGCAGAACCTGATGGAAGACCGTGGAATTGTCCAGGAAATTGAGGAGATGGACAGAGATGAACTCGTCGATATGCTGAAGAGAGAAGACGTGCAGGAGATGATCCGCAGGGAGAAATGGGACGACCTTGAAGACCTGTTCAGAGGCGATCTACGTCCAGAGTTCTCCGGAAACGAAAGGGTCAGAGAGATCATCGACTCTGCGGAAGAACACGACGACAAGTCAGTTGATGAAGCATTGACCATCAGAGATCAGAAGAGAGGTCACAACATTCACTGAAGTTGAATATACGTAATCCAGTAAAGACATAATTTTTCTCTTCTATTTACTTTTCATGACCGAGATTTCTGATGATTTATTGGGATATACAATGATGCTCGAGCCCTGGGAATACGATTTTTGGAAAGATCATCTTGAACGAAATGAGGAAATCATTGAGGAAGATGAAGAAAACGAAGAATTTGTAGCAGCTTATTCAGGTAAAAAAGAAATTTTCTGGTACGGTAGTAATGATGGAACTTCTGCATGGCTGAGAACATTCACTCTGGAAACGGATCTCGACAATGCAGAAAGCTACCTGGAGAGAGTTAATGAGAACCGCGTTCCAGTTGTTGAGCAGAGATCTCGAGAAGAATACGGTTTGGTTTAAATGAGAAATGCGGCTGCCGGGATTTGAACCCGGGTCATCGGCTCGAAAGGCCGAAATGATTGGCCAGACTACACCACAGCCGCTCATGTTTGCTCGGTAGAAAATCAGTCGACTTTAACACTTTTAAGGGCTGCCTTTGTTTCAGACTTTGAGGTAAAGATTATCCTCAAGCCGGTCGAGTTTACCGGTCACTTCCTGGTCTCCTTCCTCCATTTCTGTGTCGGAACGGACAATAATCCAGTCTTGAGGTCCGTTTAACGCATATAGATAGCTGTCGGAGACCTCACGTCTGAACTTCAAGGTTCCATTGACGGTGATTTCCTCCCCGATCATGTTATCTCCAAGATCGGAAGGATAAGTTAGTTTGCTGTCTTCCACTTTCTCCTCGTTGTTTTCAGGTGGTGTAGGAGATGTATTTGCAGTAGATTCGCTTTCTCCCCGGTAACCGGCTTTGGTCTCCAGCATCTCTATCCTGTGTTCAAGCCGATTAACATTGTCCAGACGGTCATCTAGCTTCTTCTCAACAGAGGATACTTCTTGTTTGAGTTCGTCTGTAATGCCTTCGACTTCTTTCCGGTCTGCCTTCTGCTCCTGTTTTCTCTCAAACTCGTGGAGGCTTTCCTCTATTTCTTCTTTATTCTTTGCTATTTCCTGTTTGAGCTCTTCCTTTCCAGCTTTCCTGTTTAGTTCTTTTTCCAGCTCTTCGATAGTTTCTACATTGCTTGAGGATTTCTCTTCCAGATACTTTATCTGCCCCTTAATATCATCATCTTCATCCTCAAGTTCCTGTATTCTTTCCTCTATATTTTCTTTGGAACTCTCCAGCTGTTCGGTTTGATCTCTCAGTTCCTGGACTTCATCCGTGTTTTCGGAGGATTTTTCTTCCAGTGTTTTGATTCTTTGCTGTAAGTCTTCTTTCCGTTCCCGCAGTTCCTGGATTGACTCTTTGTTTTTCGAAGAACTTCGTTCTAGTTCTTTGACATGGCTATCGATATTATTCTCTAGCTCTTCTCTACTATCTGCGATCTGCTCCTCAAGCTCCTCTTTTTCTTTCTCCAACTGTTCCTCGTCCGCTTTCTTTTCTACCTCCTCCTGAACTTCATCGATGCTGGCTTTGTGTTCAGAAGATAGTTCTTCCAGATCCTGAAGCTTCTCTTGTATCTCCTCTTTTTCGGCCTCCAGCTCCTGGATCGACTCTTTGTTGTCCGAAGATGACTTTTCTAAGTTATCGATGCGGTCTTCGATGTTTTTCTCCAGTTTCTGTATATCTTCTTCAAGCTCGTTTCTCGCTTCTTCCATCCGTTCTTCTACTTCCTGAGCTAGCTCGTTTTCTGTTTCTTCCTTTAGATCTTCTACTTCACGTATTTTATTCTCTATTTCCTCCTCTCTTTCGGTAAACTCTGACTCGAGTTCCTCGGTCTTCCGGCTTATTTTCTGCTGTACGTCTTCAAGACGTTCTCGCAGTTCCGGTATCTTACTGGTTTCCTGTTCTGCATTATCTAGCCGCTCTCCGAACTCGTCTAGATGGCTCTCCTGCTGAGACTTCATGTTTTCTAGACGGTTATCTACCTGCTCTTCTACACTGTCTATCCGCGACACAAAGGTGTTGATCTGTTCTTCGAAGGCATCCAGGTCCTGTCGCGCATCTTCTATAAACTCCTTCTGCTCTTCAAAGCCGGTCTCGAAGTCCTGTATGGATCCCCGGACTTCATTCTTGAACCGGTTCCGTCCTTTCTTCAGAGACTCAATCCGTTCCTCATGCTCCTCAACTTGGTCTTTTACAGAATCTAAATGGTTGTTTAGGGATTCCTTCGTTCCCTCGATCTCTTTCTCTATCTTCTGATCATTGTCTTCGACAGAACTCTGTAAATTATCTATTTCTTCATCTTTCCTATCTTCAAGGTTTGAAATCTGTTCTTCCAACTCTTCACGTTGCGTCTGTACTTCTTTCTTAAGCTGTTTCAGCTCGTTCTCTTCTGCTTTAGATTCCTCAATATTTTCCCGGATCTCCCGGAGTCTCTCCTCACTTTCTTTCTCTAAACTAGTAATCTGGTTCTCAAGAACTTCTATTTCTGAAAGAGTTTTCTGTTCCGCCTTCTCCAGCTCCTCTTTATCCGCTTTTTTCTCGGATAAATTGTTTTTAAGCTCCTTGAAGTTCTTCTGCAGAGTGTCCGTTCTTTGTTTTGTATTTTCTTTTACGGTCGATAGGTTGCTTTGAGTTTCCTCTATTTCGTCTTCAAGTTCATTCTTCGCTTCTTTCAACTTCTCTTGCTCGTTCTGAAGTGTTTCATCTAGGTCTGATACTCTGTTCTGGACTTCGTCAATCTCTGATTCTATTTCTTCGCGGACTTGGTTCAGTTCATCTTTCCTGGCTTTGTTCTCCGAGAAACGTTCCTCCACCTCTTTTAGATTTTCTTTAAGAGTATCTAGCTCCTGATTGAGATCCTTGTTCTGTTGAGAGAGGTTTTCCTGTATTTCTTCTACTCGAGCATCCGTACTCTGCTCTGTTTCCTGCAGTTCTTTCTCTACAGAAGAGAGGTGTTTTCGGGTTTTCTCTATCTTGTTTTCCAGTTTAGTTTTTGTTTTAGATAACTCGGACTTATCCGCTTTCTTTTCAGATAACTCATCTTCCAGCTCCTCTAAATTGGTCCGGAGCTTGTCTTTTTCTTTCTCTAAATTGCTAACTCTACCTTCTGTTTTCTGGAAAAGCTTCTTACTGGCTTTTCCATCAGTCTTTTCTTCTATACTGTTGATACGTTTGTTCGTCTTTGATGAGAAGTTCTGGAACTTCTTTTCGAGCTGATCCTTTATGTCGTCCCGGAATTCTTCGTTTTCCTGCGTCAGTTCATCTATTTTTCCTTCGACAGCTCTCTGGATCTGCTCATGCTCCTCTTCGGTTATATTGGATACATCTTCGGATATTTTACCAACAAACTGGTCGCGTATATCATTCAGAATATCAACGAAACGGTCTCTGTCATTTTCTCTGTATGCTTCGAATGCTTTCTTCCATTCAGATTCTTTCTTCTTCAGCGATTCCTCGAACGTCTGGCTTAAATCGTCAATTATCTCCTCTTCTTCTTTTTCCTGTAGTTTTTCCAGTTCTTCTTCAAACTCGGAGTCCTTTGACTTTATACTTGGAATCACATTCTTCAGATCCATAGAGTTTCTCGATTGAAAATATGTTCGGCTTGCTTAAAATGGTACTGTTTCCGGTAGAACTTAGAAACCTTGAATGAAAAACTTGCTTCATGGAGAAAGACTGTGTATTCTGTAAAATTATAGAGGGGGAGATACCTTCCCACAGAGTCTATGAAGACGAAAACGTTCTGGCTTTTCTCGATGCAAAACCAGTTTCAAAAGGCCATACTTTGGTTATTCCAAAGACGCACGTAGAAAACATCCACGAAGCAGAAGGAATGAGCTATATGTGGGACGCTATAGTGGAGGTAGCGGATGCTGTAAAGGAGGCTTTCGATGCCAATGGAATCAATATAGATCAGAACAATGGCGAAGTCGCCGGTCAGGAGGTATTCCACCTGCATTTCCACGTTACGCCAAGGTACGATGGAAATGAGATAGAGCTCGACTATGATAGATCCGACCTCACAGACGGGGAAGAGACTGCAGAAAAGATCGAAATGGAAATTTAGGCACTCCTAAACGTGCAGAGCGGCCGAAAGGATAAAATACCTGTAGTTGGATCAAAGTTGTATGGCAGCTATTGAAAATCTTTTACTGGTATTTATTGCGGGGCTGATAACTGATCTAGCAACTGGTTTGGGAGCTCTACCATTTTTCTTCAAAGCAGAGTTCAGTGATCGCTGGCTTGTAGCACTATGGGGCCTAGCTTCAGGGATCATGTTCTTTGCCTCGATCTTCGGTCTCATACCGGAAGGTCTTGCATCGGGAAGCATCTTGGAGGTGTCAGTTGGCCTTCTAATCGGTGTTGGACTGGTTGTAGGAGCTTCCAGACTGCTTGATGAATTCGAACTTGATCCTGGCGACTTCGAGGAAGCGACTTTCAAGAAAATGATACTGATTCTAGGGATACTGACAGTCCACAGTTTCCCGGAAGGAGTTTCGATCGGTGTTTCATTTGCTGAGCTCGGTTTTGAATCAGGTATTCCGATGTTTGGATTCCTTGTGCCAACTCTGGCAATTGTCATGACTGTGGCGATCTCGATCCACAATATTCCCGAAGGTATTGCTATTTCCATCCCATTTAAGGCAATGGGGATGAGTAAGTGGAGGATGCTTGGAGCAACGATCTTTTCCAGTCTTCCGCAGCCAATAGGAGCTGTTATAGCATTTGTGTTCGTGAGGGAAGCCCGCCAGTTCATGCCGATCGGCTTCGGTTTCGCTGGGGGAGCGATGATATTTCTTGTAGTTACAGAGTTCGTTGAAGAGGCACAGGAACAGGGAGAGTCGCTTGATGACTGGAGAAAGGCATTCGCTGCGGGTATCATTGGAGGTATGTTGATAATGGCGCCTCTACTCTACTTCCTCTAATTATTTTAAGATCCAGTAGATAGTCTTTGTATGCAGAAGGAGGGATGTGAGTTCTGTAACGCAGAATTTGAGCATACTGTTATCAAGGAATATGAAAACTGGACAGCACAGTTGTTTCTGAATCAGTACTATCCTGGGAGATGCTTGATCAAGCTCAAAAGGCATATAGTTGACTTCTTTGAGCTGAAAGAGAGTGAAAGGAGTGAGTTGTTTGAAGAAGTGGTGCCGGAGCTTAAAGATGCTCTAAACAATATTTTTGAACCTGATCTCTATAATTATGCCTCGCTAGGAAATGACTGCAGGCACCTTCATCTTCATCTTATACCTAGATACAGGTCCAAGAGAAGTTTTGAATATCAGGACTTCGAGGATGAGAATTGGAACAGCAACTTTACACCTTATCCAATAGACTTCGAAATACCTGACCAAACTTTCGAAAGGATCAGAACAGAGATCCGAGATATTGTTGAATAAGATTATTAGGATCTTCCACAATCTGAAGTTATGGAGGGCCTAACACAGCTTGCAGGTAACTTGATAGTAGAAGATGGCAAAGTTCTGCTTCTCTACAGGGGAGATGAAGAGCATTGGGAAGTCCCTGGTGGAAAAGTTGAAGGCAGTGAGTCGCCGACTGAGGCTGCAGTAAGAGAAGCGAAGGAGGAGATAGGTGTCGAAGTTGAACTAGATAAACCGTTTTTCTCGGGGGAGTTCCAGCACGAGAACAGGGTATTCCTGTGGCATGCTTATCTTTCTGAAATAGTTGGAGGGGAACCTAAGGCAGAGGAAGAGAAGTTCAGTGAACTTGAATGGTTCAAAGGAACGGAGCTTGATGATCTGGATCTTGCCCCTAATCTAGAGATGGTTCTTCCAAGTCTGAGAAAAATTGGGAATTAAAGGGAAAATATGTAGAGAAAAGAGAGTGGAGGTGACCACGTTTAAGTGATCTTGTGTTCTCCGACTTCTTCGATGGTGTCTCTGTGTGTGAGGAAGATTGTTCTACAACAGTACTTCTCAAGTCCTAGATCGTCCAGGACTTCTTTCTTGTCTTCGTCTCCTTCTTCTGTTCGTTCCTTGTACTCTTCCCACTTGTCACCTATGACCTTACCACAGGACATACATCTGACAGGTATTTGCATTGTATTTGTGCCTCTTTAACGGTAGGACTTCTGCTGTTTGTGCCTTGCTCCCTTGCTGGACTGGGAAGGCTTTCTGGTTTCAGTTCTTCTTGGATCTTCGACCATCATGTTTCTGTCGTAGTCTCTGAAGTCTCTTTCCAGATCGTCACTTCCGGTATGTTCGACAAGTCCTCGGGCAATAGCCATTCTAATGGCTTCGGCCTGACAGGACTTTCCTCCGCCGTGAGATTCAACTTTTATACTTAGATCATCGATGATCTCTTCTCCGGCGATGACTAGAGGCTCTTTGATCTTGTTTCTCTGCATCTCAGGCAGTGTATGGAGTGGTCGAGAGTTGACTCTCAGTGTTCCATCTCCTTCTGTGATGGATGCTCTTGCCTTCGCGGTCTTTCTCTTTCCGTTGGCGTGTGTAGTATCGCTCATTCTAGTTCACCTTTTGGAGTCCAGCCTATGGACTTTGATACTTCACCAAGTTTTACATAGTTACTGTTCTTCAGATCGTCGCCTTCACGAGCGTCTACTTCCTCTCCAGCCTCAATATCGTGAGGTACTGCAAGGTAAGGTTTGACGTGTGAGAGTGCTTCTTCTCCTGCTTCTCCGTCTGGAAGCATTCCTCTGATGCCTCTCGTCAGGTT
>SDGW01001326.1_pt1 | contig 10302 bp, 9 predicted proteins | sample 2873831 | NCBI WGS metagenome assembly SDGW01 (sample SAMN08132700, study PRJNA421101) | hypersaline lake metagenome | isolation source: celular fraction 0.22 microns magnesium sulfate-rich crust from ephemeral... | place: Spain: Penahueca Lagoon, Toledo | collected 2011-07
CGAGACGAGGCATCTACGCAGCACGCGGAGGTCGTTGCATACGCCTCGAATCAACGAGGAAAAGACGGAGAGTTAACGCTTTCGAGCGACGAGCGAGACGCTTTTCACGCTGTACTTCCGGCACGCGCCCTGCGCCCGTTCCGAGGTGAACTCGTACGCCGAGTTATCACGAACGTCGATGAGTTCGAAGCCGGCCGTTTCGATCATCGCCGTGTAGTCGTCGACCTGTTCGGAGCCACCGATGCAGGCCGCCCAGAGATCCGCGTTGGTTTTGATGCGCTCCGATAGTCGACGCTCGCTGATGATATCCGAGAGGGCTAACCGGCCGTCAGGTTCGAGCACGCGGCTCGCTTCTTCGAAGACGCGATCTTTCTCCGCCGAGAGGTTGATCACGCCGTTCGAGATCACTGCGTCGAACGAACCGTCCTCGAACGGAAGGTTCTCGATGTGACCGTGGTAGAACTCGACGTTGTGAAAACCGTTATCCGCTGCCAGGTTTCGTGCCTTCTCGACCTGCTCGACGGTCATATCGATACCCGTCACCGCGCCGGTCTCGGTGACGTGCACCCCGGCGACGAAGGCGTCCATTCCCGACCCGCTCCCGAGGTCGAGCACCGCTTCGCCCGGCTCGAGCGCGGCTAGGTCGAAGTGGTAGCCGACGCCCGCGAACGAGTCGATCGCCGCGTCGGGAACGTACCCGAGATCGTCGGGATCGTAGCCGAGACGGTCGGCGAGGTCGCGGCCCGTTTCGAAGTGAAAGTCTGCGCTGGCGGACTCGGCGACGTCCCGGTACATCGACTTGACCTCACGCTCGAGCCGGTCCGTGTCGAGTGATTGACTCATCGGCGGTCACCAGCTAGTCGTCGCCCGCCACCTCGGCGGGCGTGCTGACGGTCAGATCGACATCCTGAGCGAGCGAGACGAACGTGTAGACGGGTGCCCGCCGCGCCCATTCGTCGATCCGGTCCCGATCGAGATCGTCACCTTCGATCTCGACCTCGGCGGAGAGGTTCTCGAAGACCGAGTCGGCCGCTTCGAGTTCCTCGAGACTGAAGAGAACTGCCGGATCGAAATCGGTCCGGACGCGCGTCCGGAGGTGGTCGATATCAACGCCGTTCGCGGTGGCGTTGATGGTGATGCCGACGTTGATACAGGCGGCCAGCGCCGACAGCGCCGCTTCTATCGGTTCGAGCCGATCGGTCCCGCCGACCCACCCGCCGGCATCCAGTACTTCCTTCCAGGCGCCGTAGGGAATCGTGTATTCGCGCGTTTCACGAGCGATCGTCTCGCCCCCGAGCTCGTAGCTGTCGACTTTCGCCAGGCTGTGCGCGGCCGTCCCCTCGTAGGTCGCGGACGCCCCGAGGCCAAACTGGACGGCTTCGGGGTTCTCAGCTGCGTGTGCGGCGAATCCCTCGAGTGTTTCGAGATCGATACCGTGCATTAGTTGTCGTTCGTCAGTCATCGTTTGTGTCTCTCCCCGGTCAGAGCAACGTTCGTCCCCCCTCCCGGCAAGAGTAACGACGCGACTGAACGTATAGTAGCTATTTCGTGGAAATTCGCCAGTTCCTGCTGTTCACGCACCCACTGCAAAAGAACCATCGACTGCAATCCGTCGCTCGTCGAATCTGGTCACGGTAAATTACCGCTACGCCTCGAGATCCCGTGAAAAGCGATTGGAACGTAATCGGTCTGATTGCGTCGCTGGAAGCCTTACTCGACGCTCGTTCGCGGTTCGACGTGGCTCGCACCGGCCCTGTAGGTTTCGTAGACGGACTTCGCCCACTCGCGGACCGCCAGCGCGTCGGTGTCGATCAATGCGTGTACCGTTCCACTGCTCTGTTCGTAACAACTGATCGTGACGCAATCGTCGAGCAGACCGAGTCCGTATGGAAGAAGATCGTCGTGCTCTAAAACAGTGAAATTGTCCCGTTGTATCATCTCCGAACTGCGTTCCGGGTACGTCGAAAGAAAGTACGTGTGACACTCGCGTCGGTCGATCAACGTCATGTCTACGCCCGTATCGATCAGTTGGTGGAGCAGGTCGAAACACGGATCCATCAACGCGACTTCCGGGCGGAGAAACCGTAAGGTGGTCGTCTCTCGAAGAAGCGACTCGAATCGTCCCACCGGGCGATACGGGGCATCGGGTTCGGCGACGGTTACGGTCAGTTCCGACCACGTCTCGAACGGAAACTCGCCGATCGCGTCGGGGAGCCAGTGCCAGACGTGACGCAACTTTCGCTCGGTTTCGACTCGCTCGATCAAGTCTTCCATCCCGGACGCGATTGCCTCTCCCAGTCGTGTCGCCAGGTACCGATATCCGTCTTTGCGGATCCAGCGCCGATCGTCGAATTCGTCCAGCGTTCGGCGCATCGTGGAAGACGAAACGCCAGTCGACTCGCAGAGTTCGGAGCGGCTACGGGGACGCTCCGTCAGTGCGACGAGCGTCGGGATGCGATGTTCGGACCGCGCTAGATACGCTATGTCGGCGACCGCCGGGTTCTCACCCCCATGATCAATGTTAGCAAAGGCCATCGTCGAAGGTACGCTAAGGAACGTGAAAACGATTGCGTCCTAGAGGCGTACCCAGCCGCGTCGCTCTGAGAACGGAACTCGACCGAGAAATCCAACGCTCGAACTCAGGCCACTTTCGCGCTCGGCCCGACGGCTTCGATCGCCTCGAGGAAGATGCCGACCCCCATCTCGATCTCGCGTGCGGTCGAGTCCAGCGGCGGGAGCAGCCGAATGGTCTTCTTGCCACAGCCCAGCGTCAGGAGGCCGCGCTCGAGGGCCGCCTGAACGACCGCACTCCGGCGCTCGGGGGTGTCGAACTCGACGGCGAGCATCAGGCCCTTGCCACGGACGTCCTCGACGTAGTTAGGTGCATCGTCGCGCAGAAGCTCTTTAGCCTGCTCGCCGCGCCGAGTGGCGTTGTCGAGGAGGTCGTGTTCCTCGATGGCCTCGAGGGTGAACGCGCCCATCATCGAACCCAGCAGGTCGCCGCCGCCGAACGTCGAGCCGAGCCGGTTCTTCTGGTCGGGGAAGATCTCGGAGCGGGAGATGGTCGCGCCGACGCGCAGGGCCTTCGCGCTGGCGATCACGTCGGGTTCGATCGGGTAGTGGTCGGAGGCCCAGATCTCGCCGGTGCGGCCGACGCCGGCCTGAATCTCGTCGACGACCAGCGGGATGTCGTACTCGTCGGTGACGGCCGCGACTTCCCCCATGAACTCCTCGCTGGGGAAACGGTAGCCGCCGACGCCCTGGATCGGCTCGAGCGTGAGGAAGGCGATCTCGTCGGGGTCGACGTAGCCGCCTTCGGGCGCGAGCATGTTCCGCAGTTGCGAGCCACCGCCGCCGAAGAAGCCGCAGTCGCAGCTCGCGGCGTCACAGCCCCGGTCGTCGCAGAACGGGACCGTCTCGATCCCGCTGATCTCGGGGTAGTGGCGCGTGTAGACGTCCTTAGACTTGGTGATCGAGAGCGTGCCCAGGGTACGGCCGTGGAAACTCCCCGAGAAGGCCACGCCGTACTTCGACGGCGCGCGGTAGTCGTTGGTGATCTTCATCGCGTTCTCCATGGCCTCCGCGCCGGAGTTCGAGAGGAAGACGGTGTCCATCCCGTACTGGCTCGAGACCTCGGTGAGTTTCTCCATGAGGTGGCTCGAGCCGGGGAAGTCGGCCTCGTCGGGGCTGGGGCCGGAGCCGAAGTACATGTCCTGGCCGGCGATCTTCATCGGCTCGACGAGGTCGAACTCCCGGACCTTCGAGAGGACCTTCTCGTTGTTGTAGCCGAGCGGTGCCGCGCCGATGTGACAGGTGAAATCGAGCAGGACGTTGCCGTCGACGTCCGTGACGAACGGGCCGTCGGCCTCCCGGGTTACGTCCCAGACGAATTCGTGGGAGTACTCGCTGGGAGCCGAGTACTCCTGGTGGAAGTTCACCCACTGCTGGGCGTTCGGACCCGGAAGCGCGTCCGCGTCGGGTTCCGCCGTGTCCCTATCCATACACAGATTATGTATACCTCGTACATTAAAACTTGTTATCGGTTGACGAGGCGAGGTGACGTGGTCGATTCGATCGCGCGAAAAAACGGACAGCATGACGGCCGACGCGGGGTCGACCGGCGGAGGTAGAGGGCCGCGAGCGGGGTCAGTCGTCGTCCGATTCGACGGGGCCGCCGGGACCGGGCGACTCCGGTTCGGCTTTCCTGCTCGAGCCGATGAGGACGGTCTCGTCTTGCAGGAGCACGCGGCCGTAGTTCGAGCCGAAGTCCTTGATCAACGAGAGCATCGCGAGGAAGCAGACGAAGGCGAAGGGCGTGCCGGTGATGATCGCGGCCTGCTGGAGCGTGTTCGCACTGCCCGTGCCGCCGAGAATCATCAGGATCGCCGCGGTCATGCCGAGGACGACGCCCCAGAAGATCCGGTTGATGGTCGACGGGCGCGCCTTACCGCCGGTCGTCATCATCGAGACGGCCAGCGTCGAGGAGTCCGCGGACGTGACGAAGAACGTCGTCACGAGGATCATGAAGGCCAGCATGAAGATCGACCCCATGGGGAACGCCTCGAATAGGATGAAGCCGGAGACTTCCGCGCCCTGTTCGCCGGCGATCACCGCGCCGAAGTCGGCAACGCCGTTGTGGTGAGCCCACACGGAGGTACCGCCGACGAACGTGAACCACGGGATGGTGGCCGCCGACGTGGCGACGATCCCGGTGAAGGCGACCTCACGAACGGTACGGCCCTTGGAGATGCGGGCGATGAACAGGCCCGCGAACGGCGACCACGAGAGCGCCCACGCCCAGTAGAAGACGGTCCAGGCGTTCATCCAGTTCGTCGCCTCGGGGTTGCCTCCACCGAAGGCACCGGCCCCAGTGAAGAGACTCATCGAGACGAAGTCGGAGATCATCCCGCCGATAGCCTGCGTACCGAGCAGGATCAGGAACAGCGTCGGGCCGACGATGAGCGTCGCGACCATGAGGACGACGAAGAGGATCATGTTGAAGTTCGACAGCCGGCGGATCCCCTTGTCGACCCCGAGCACCATCGAGGTCGTAAACAGCAGCGTCATGAAGGTCACCACGAGGAGGATACCGATGTTCCCCATGCTGATCCCCCACTGGTAGTCCAGTCCGGTGACGAACTGGCTGCCGATGAAGCCAAGCGAAGTTGCCACGCCGCCAATCGTCGCGAAGACGGCGAGGATGTCGACGATCTTCGCGAACGGACCGTCCAAGTTCTCCGCGCCGATGATCGGCGTCAGTGCCGACGACACCCGCAGCGGGACGTTCTCGTAGTTGTACGCGAAGTAGCCGATCGCGATGCCCATGATGGTGAACACCGCCAGCTGGGGCAGCGCCCAGTGGAACAGCGTCTGTTGCGTCGCGATCGTCATCGCTTCGGCCGTGCCGCCCTCGACGCCTTCGAACAGCGGCGAGGGGTTCGCGTAGTAGAACAGCGCCTCGGTCGGTCCCCAGAACACGACGCCGGCCGCGAACCCGGCCGAGTACAGCATCGCGAAGAACGACAGGAAACTGTACTCCGGATCCTCGTCTCCCATCTTGATCTTGCCCCACGGCCCGATGATTAGGAACAAGAGGAAGACGACGACCAGGAACACGATCAACAGCAGCGCCCAGTTGAACGCGCCGAGTAGCTGATCGTTCAACGTCGAGATACCGCTCTCGACCGTACTCGGACTGATGAAGAACGCCGCGATCACCCCGACGGTCAACAGCGCGCCGAACAGGAAGACCACCGCGTCGATCTCCTCCAGGAACTCGTCGACCATTCCCTGGTCGGCATCGGCGCTGCTCATCGTCTCACCTCCCGAGTCGAGCCGCAAGTCGATGCTTGCCCGAGTCTCCACCTACCATTCGCCATGCTGCATGATGGCATACCACCACCATTGACGCCGTATACAATAAGTGTTTCTCACTCGCCGAGAAGATAAACGGATTGCGTTGATCGCACATATGATCTGGAAATAAGTCTATTCGAAATATATCTGCCCATGTGTACGTGTATAGTTGCTATCGCTACAAATTCCTAAATTGTGGAAGCATGATATCCTGCTTGCGAAATTACAGGGCCGATCAATTACTGACCACCGGCGCTCCGCACGGTGTAGAGACCCGGCAACGGGATCACCGTCGAGGACCGATCCCTGGCGACCGAAAACGGAATCCGAAGGCGATCGTCTCAGTTCGTCAGTTCCTCGAGCGTGCGCTCCCGATCCTCGGCGCTTTCGGCCACCCGCTCGGAGAACTCGTCGACGCGGTCTTTGATCTCCTCGCGGGTGTCGTCCGGCGAGAAGCCGTCGGACATCGTCAGCAGGCGGACGAACGCCCGGAGTTCCTCGTCGGTGAGCTGTGCGAACTGCTCGTTCTCGAGCTTTTCGATGACCTCGTCGACGTCGATCTGGCCGACCGGTTCGACGTTGAACTCGACGTTGACCATCCGGTAGTTCGAGCCGGCCAGTCGCTGTTCGGCCTTGCCGACGCCTTCCGAGAGCATGTCCTTGAACGGGGTGTGATAGCCCATCGTCCCGAGATGGAGAAAGGCGAGCATATCGGTGATCCCCTGCGTGTAGGCGTCGCGGTCCTCGGCGTCGGGATCGAAGACCGTCTCGCGGTCGCGCTCCTCCATGTACTCGAAGAGGATGCTGAAATCGAGGATCGCGTTCCGAACCCGTCGCCGGATCCGGTTTCGTTTCTGCTTTTTCGAGTGATCGGTGTAGTCGGTCTTCCGGCCGAGCAGGAAGTCGCGGTCGGAGGGCGTGAGAATCCCGCGCGGGCGATCCGAGTCCGCCGCCGTCTGGAGCGACTCCGGCACGTCGTCCTGACTCATACAGTGTACACGGACAGCGTGTGAATTAACGTTTCTGATCCGGCGAACGTGATTCCGTTCGAACAATTCGGCGGGCGGATACCGAGATTACGGCCGCCGTCGCGAGAGTTCGATGGCGGTCTCGGACAGCAACGCGACGCCGATCCCGAGGCTCTCCTCGTCGACGTCGAACGTGGGCGTGTGGTGGCTCGTCGGGTGGTCCGTGCCGATGAGGACGTACGACGCGAGTCCCCCGTTGTCCTGGACGCGCTGCATGAGGTAGGTGACGTCCTCGCTCACGCCGAACTCCTCGCTCGGAACGACTCGGTCGACGCCATCGATCTCCCACGCGACGTTGCCGACGAGGTCCCGCAGCGCCGGATGGCTGTCGACGCGGGGCGACTCGCTGATCACGCGCGGCGTGACGTCGCAGTCGTGCATCTCTGCGGCGGCGTAGCAGACGCGCTCGAGTTCGGTTCGCATGTACTCCATCAGAGCCGTCGTCTCGCCGCGGACCTCGGCCTCCATCGTGACCTCCTCGGCGATGACGTTGCTCGCGGTCCCGCCCTCGATGTGGCCGACGTTAACCCGCGTCAGGCCGTCGCTGTGCCGGGGGATGCCGTAGGCGTTCTGAATCGCGGTGGCCGCCGCCTGCATCGCGTTGGCCCCCTCGTTCGGTGCCTTGCCCGCGTGGGCACTCGCCCCCTCGAACGTCGCGGTCAGGTGGGCCATCGCCAGCGGTTTCTCGATCCCCGCGACCACCTCACCGGTCGGGTGGTCGAGCCCGATGTGAAGCGCGAGCAGGTAGTCCACGTCGTCGAGGTAACCGCTCTCGGCCATCGCCTTCCCGCCGCCGGAGATTTCCTCGGCGGGCTGGAAGAACACCTTCAGCGTCCCCTCGAACGCGCTGTCTTTCACCGCCTCGAGCGCGCCGAGTGCCATCGCGAGGTGGGCATCGTGGCCGCAGGCGTGCATGTAGCCGTCGTGTTCGGAGCGAAAGCCCTCGGCTGCTGGCCGGTGATCGCCCTCGGTCGACTCCCGCATCGAGATCGCGTCGAGATCGACGCGCAGGCCGAGACACGGCCCCTCGCCTTGCTCGAGCACCGCGACGACGCCCGTGTGACCGCCGGCGGTGCGCTCTAAGATGTCCGACCGGACGCCGGCCTCGCGAGCCCGCTCGAGCCACGGCTCGAGTTCCGACTCCGGAGGGACGGCCATGCGCTCGTCGGTCGCCAGCGCCTCGCGACCGACGGCGATCTCGTCGACGCCGATCCGCTCGAGTTCCTCGACGACGCGGGCCGTCGTCCGAAACTCGCGCCAGCCGGGTTCGGGATGGCGGTGGAACGCCCGCCGTAACTCGCTCAGTCTGGTACGTGCCTCGTGAGACATTCTCTCCCAGAAATTAGGGTGAGGAACTACTTAACGGTAGTCAATAATCGTACACAGTCTACTCGCGATCGATGTAAAAACCCCGCGGATCGGACGGGCGCCCGGTCCGACTCGAGGAGCGGGCGTTTCGGACCGCCGATGTCGCCGCAGTCGGCGACCGGCGGGCCGTTCGCTGCGGGCGATTCAGCCGAGGTATGCGACCGCGTCCATCTCCACCCGGACGTCGTCGGGCAGCCGAGACACTTCGACGCAGACCCTCGCGGGCGGCTCCGCACCGAACCGGTCGCCGTAGGCCTCGTTGACCCGCTCGTAGTCCTCGAGGTCAGTCAGATAGACGGTGACTTTGACGACATCTGCGAGCCCGTCACCGCCCGCGTCGTCGACGACGGCTGCGATGTTGTCGAGTACGCGGTCGGTCTGGACCTGAATGTCGCCCTCGACGGCCTCGCCGGTGTCGGGATCCACCGGGCCGTAGCCGGAGACGTAGCACGTGTCGCCGGCGCGGACGCCCTGCGAGTAGGGGTTGTCGTTGCTCGGCGCGCCGTCGGTCTCGATGGGGTCGGTATCGGACATGGCTGGCTCGAGTCAGGCCGTCTGGGCCGCTTCGGCGGTCACGTCCTCGATCGCTTCGACGACGATATCGAGGGCGGTCTCGGCCAGGTCGTGGGTGAGCACGAGCGGCGGCAAGAACCGGAGCACGTTGCCGTGGCGACCGGCCGTCCAGACGAGGACGCCGCGTTCGAAACAGTACTGCTGAATCGCGTCGACGAGGTCGCCGTCGGGCTTTCCATCGGCGTCGACGAACTCCGCGCCGATGAACAGCCCTTTGCCGCGGATGTCGGCGAGTCGGTCGGTCTCGTCGGCGGCTTCACGGAGACGACCCTGAATGTACTCGCCGAGGTCGCGAGCGTGCGCGAGGAGGTCGTGGTCCTGAATGTACTCGATGGCGCGGGTGCCGGCGCGCATGCCGACGACGTGGCCGCGGTAGGTACCGGCGTGGTCGCCCGATCCCCACGTGTCCAGGTCCTCGTGGTACATCGTCGCGGAGAGCGGGAAGCCGACGCCGCCGAGCGCCTTCGCGGAGGTCATGGCGTCGGGCGTGACGCCCTCCCAGTCGCTGGCCCACCACTGGCCGGAGCGTCCGAGCCCGCTCTGGATCTCGTCGAAGACGAGCGTCACGTCGTTGTCGTCGGCGATATCGCGCAGCCCCTGAAGGAAGCCCTCCGGCGGCGTGACGATCCCGCCCTCGCCCTGGATCGGCTCGACGATGATGCCCGCCGGATTGGCGAGGCCGCCGTAGGGGTCCTCGACGATGGCCTGGACCTCCTCGAGCGCGTGATCGACCGCCTCCTCGGGCGACTTGTCCTGTCGGAAGGGGTGGGGGTAGGGCGCGTGAACGACGTCGGGGAGCAGCGGAGTGTAGTGGCCCTTGAACTTCTTGTTCGACGTGACGCTCATCGCGCCGGTCGTCGCACCATGATAGGCCCCGCGGAACGCGATGAGGCCGTCCCCGCCGGTGTTGTACTTGGCGAGTTTGATCGACGCCTCGATCGCGTCGCTGCCGGTCGGGCCGCCGAAGACGACCTTGTTCTGGCCCTGCAGGCCGTCGGGAGCGATCTCATCTAATTTCTCGATCAGCTCGAGTCGGGCCTCCGTCGGGAAGTCGACCGTGTGAACGAACTTATCGGCCTGCTCGTGGACGGCCTCGAGCACGTAGGGGTTCGAGTGGCCGACGTTCATCACGCCGATCCCCCCGAAGAGGTCGATGTAGGTGTTGCCGTCTGCGTCGCGGACCGTCGCGCCCTTCCCCTCCTCGAAGGCGATCGGGATGTCCTCGGGGTAGGCGACCGCGCTACTGTCGATTTCGCGCTGTTTCTCGAGCAAGGCCCGAGTGTTCGGGCCGGGTACGGAGTCGACAGTCGGTGCATCCTCGAAATGGAGTTCGTCGATCGGCGGTCCTGCCGTCATACGTATGGGAAGGTGGAACAGTCATAAATAACTTGTCCACAGTATCCATGAAGGCTGTATACAGTTACTGAACATAGTCGGCGCTCGGTGGGTCGAGGGATGTCCGGGGTTCGTCGCGGCG
>SDGW01001327.1_pt1 | contig 10296 bp, 14 predicted proteins | sample 2873831 | NCBI WGS metagenome assembly SDGW01 (sample SAMN08132700, study PRJNA421101) | hypersaline lake metagenome | isolation source: celular fraction 0.22 microns magnesium sulfate-rich crust from ephemeral... | place: Spain: Penahueca Lagoon, Toledo | collected 2011-07
ACTCGGATGCACATCTCGATGAAACGATGGCCACGGTTGTCGATCGGTACGGGGACGCAGTCGTTCAGGAGGTCATCCACCGGATCCTCGTCGATGGCGTTCCGTTTCGGACAGCCGCTAGTCGCGGGCGCCGATGACCGACGTGCCGCACTCAACGCAGACGTACGCGCCGTCGATGGTCTCTGCAGCGGGGGCGTTGCACGGGATGCACTTGATGCGTGAGGAGCGGGCGGCTCGTGGGTAACGGCTCATCGCTGTGAGTTAGTTCTCCGTGACTGCGGAGTCTTTGTATGACTCACAAACCCGTGCGATCCCTTCCTCGAAGCCGATGGTCGGTTCCCAGCCGGTCGCCTCCTGCAGTTTCGAGTAGTCGGCCATCGTGTCGTGGACGTACACCTCGAGCGGGTTCTCGATGTACGCCGGCTCGACGTCGGTGCCGAGTTCGTCGTTGATCATTGCGACCATCTCGTTGAACGTGTAGCTCTCCTCCGTTCCCACGTTGTAGATGCCCTGCAGTTCGTGCTCGGCGGCGAGCTCGCAGGCCCGGACGACGTCGTCGACGTGTGTGAAGTCTCGGGTCTGGCTGCCGTCGCCGAACAGCTCCGGGCGCTCGCCGTTCGCGATCTTGTCGGTGAACTGGGCGACGGTGTTCGCGAACTCGCCTTTGTGTGCCTCGGCGCCGCCGAAGCCCTGGTAGACGGAGAAAAAGCGCATCCCGGCCAGAGACATGTCGTGGAAGTTGTGGAAGTACTCCGCGTACTTCTCTCGGGCGAGTTTCGAGGCTTCGTAGCCGGTGCGGGCTTCGACGTCCATGCTCTCGGGGGAGGGTTCGGTGCGGTCGCCGTAGATCGAGGAGGTGGTCGCGTAGACGACTGTGTCACAGCCGTCCTTGCGGGCCTGTTCGATCGTGTTCACGAACCCTTCGACGTTGACGCGAGCGCCTTTCGCGGGATCATCCTCGTGCATTTTGTACGAGGAGAGGGCGGCGAGGTGGAACACGACGTCGACATCAGTGGGGAGGTCTTCGTCGACGACGGAGGTGTCGACGAACTCGACGTCGTCGTCGAGGTTGTCGGGGGTGCCGAGGTACTGGTCGTCGACGGCGATGACGTCGTTCTGCGTAGCGAGGTGGTTGGCGAGGTTCGAGCCGATGAAGCCGGCGCCACCCGTGACGAGAACGCGCTGGTTCTGCATGGTGGTTCGTGTTCGGCAGTTGGGGGAAAGGGTTCCGGTCGGGTTCGTCGATCGTGTTGGCGAGGGGGTCGTGAGTGCGGATCGAACGGGTCCTGACGCAGTTGAGTCACGGAGAGACACACCACCGCTGCAAGTGAACGTCCCTAGCCTGACCGATTCTGCCGTCACTCGAACGCATAGTGTGGCCGAATGAGTTTGCTGCTCAGTCCCGGGCGCCGATGACCGTCTTGCCACACTCGACACAGACGTAGTCACCGTCGACGGTTTCGGCGGCCGGGGCGTTACAGGGGATGCATTTAGTACGAGAGGTCCGGACCGACCGAGGATAGCGGCTCATAAACCAGCGTACGTTGTCGCTCACTAAACATTCTCGGTTCGGTACGTGTTCGAGTTGGGAAACAACGGGGTTGGGCGATCCACTCCGTGTAGGTTTTTGGCGGGGTGAGGTTGATCCTGCTCCCGGTTTCGCCGACGACGAAGATCCACGACCCACTGTCGACTGATCAGTCACGGGACGTCGACGGTCGGCACGAGAAGGAGGCGCGTCGCCGATGACTTTGTAGCGCAGAATCGGAATGATCAGCACCGATGGCTGTGCAACCAGCGGCTATCGCCCAGTGTACGTCAGCTCGTGATTGTCTCCTTCGCCCCTCTCACGGCGTACTGCGGAGGCTTAGCGTTGGGACGTCGTACTGGTAGACGACATTGTTCAGGCGGTGTTCACTTACTTACGGTGGTGCCGCAGACAAGGCAGACTGTTCCTAGCCAGGGTTTGTCGGTTAGTGTCCGTTGGTGGTCGTCACAGTTCGCGCAGTAGCGTTCCCGGTTCATTACGAATATGGTTGGGGAGGTGAACAATAACGATTTCGGAGGTGTTGGAACTGATTCCCCTCTGGTGAGACAATCACCACGTCCCGTCGATCGCGCTCTGGTACGCCGCCTCGGCCTGCTCGGCAACAGCGTCCCAGTCGTACCGGCGTGCGCGTTCCACTTCCACTGGGTCGGTTGGCGCCGATGACGGTGCAGCCGTGGAAGGTGCTTGGTGGCTGTCAACGGTGAATGCACTATAAATATAATATTTAAGTTGTTTCCAAAAGCAATCCTTTGTAATACGAATGGACTCGAATACTGATTCAGACGCTGGTGCGAGGATATCCGTCGATATCCCCCTTCAGGACAGCCGTTTATTCAGCGGCGAAGCCACCAACGATATCCTCCTGTTTTTAACTCGTAATCCGACTGGATCGTTCTCGCTGACCGATATCGCGGACGCAGTTGGCTACTCGCAACCGACGATCACGAAGGCTGTCGATGTCCTGTCCAGTAACGATCTCGTTATAGCGACACGCGACGGGTCGCGGCGACTCGTCCAAATCAATCATGACCGACTAACGCTCCCGGATGACCCGTTCCTCGAAATTCCGCAGTCTGAGTTTCACGCCCCGGTGCGGACCGTAACGGAGGCGATACTAGACGAACTGGACGGTGTGATTGGTATCGTTCTTTACGGGAGCGTCGCCAATGGCAAGGCCGACCGTCGAAGCGATATCGACCTCTGGGTGTTAGTGCGTGAGGACAGGCTGGCGAACCAGCGACAGGCAAACCGGGTCCGACAAACACTGGAAGAGGACACGTTCAACGGAGACCGCTATGCGTTCGAAATCGATGTTGAGGCCCTGCAAGCGGTTCCAAACTATATCGATGAGTTACGAGAGATTCTCAGCGGGGGTATCGTCCTTCATCGATCGGATGAGTTCGACACCGTTTGTAAGATGGTTCTCCACGGGAATGAGTGACTGGTGATTTGCCCATTGACTCCCTTCGATCACCGCTATTGACTGCTTCTCAGTAGACCGTGTTTGTATCGGACCGCTTCCGTGGGTTCAATTCGATGCCGGCGACGATTTTGTTGCCGGTTATTTATCTAATTTGCCGATGGCGTCCTGAACGAGTTTCAGACGGTACCTCAGAAGTGCTTTCTGCCGGCCGTCAGATTCACCAAGGCGTTCCTGTATCTCGCTTTCCTTCTCAAGGAGGTCTTTACGACTATTCCAGTCTAGCAGGTCACGGATGGACTGCGCTCGCATGTGGGCCGGATTCGGTTTGTACATGACCGTCCCGTGGTTGGCCTGTTCGAGCAGGACGTTCTGGGTTACCAGTTGGTTGAGGTGCTCTTTCGCTGTGTCACGTGGTACATGTGCTTCTGACCCAATCCACGATGCAGACCGAGGACGAGTCAGACTGATGGCAATCGAGCGCACTCGCTCCAACTTGGTGGTGTGTTCCACCCAATCCTCAACGCCCGGATCAGCCATGCACGCGTGTTGGTTTCTTGTCGAGAAATAATCCTGGGTGTTTCACACGAGAATCTCGCATCCGAGTTCATCGCTCAAACATACGTCAACCCTTTCGAAACACGGTATCGTAGATTGATCACGGCACAGGGGGTTCATCGACGGATTTTGGGCGGTTCTGTGAGTGTCGGAAGGAGGAGGGATTTGTTGATTTGGAAGTGCCGGAAGTGTGTGCCGTCCACATCGGGGAGGTGGGTGTCTGGCAGATCCTGATACACCTCATTACTGAGCGCGGTATACACTGCTTCGGGATCGTCTTTTAGTTTGACTTGGAGGGTTGCGTCATTCTGCCGGTCCTGATGTTGTCCCTCTTCTGTCTTGCAAGAGGGTTCTTCTACGCATAGGAATGGATCCAGGATCTCCCCTGTCACTTCGGCGTGGAACTGTTCATACGAGAGTGGCTCGGATGCAGTGTCGGTGATAATCGTGTCATACTCGCCGTAGAGGGTTTCGGCGTGAGTCACTTGTTCCTCATTGTTAGCGAGAGCAAGGAGAATCGCTTGATTGTGAATGCCGAGCTGGCGGTCAAGCAGCCAGCTTATCCCGAACCACATCTGATGATCGGCAATCACCTTTTCAACATGTTCTTTGGTGATTTGGTCGGCCGCGCTGTCGCTAGCAAATTGCCCGGTTCGTTGTAGCACGGTGACTGCCTCACCGATTGACAACCGTTGCACACTCCATTCAACTAGCGTCTGGAATGCGTTTTCGGTGATTGAATCTTTGTGGAGTCCTGCTTTGACATTTGCCTCGAGGGCAGCTCTGAAGTCGTTGTTGTCAGGATAGCCGATGTTGATCTCTGTGGGACGGTATTTTCGTGTGAATCGGTGATCGTTGTCGAGAATATCTCTTCTGAAGGATGTCGCCAGTAAAGCGACGTTTAGGTCTCCGTATTCTTCGTCCATTCGAAGAAGCGTTTTGAATGCTGTTGCAGGTTTGTCAATGGTGTCGATGTCATCGAGCGCGAAAACGTATATGTCGGCGTCCCGATCAATAATCTGCCTTCTAATCTCTCCAGTGAGCGAGGAGAACGTAGTGTATTTTCGTTTCTCAGGGGCGGTATTCTGACTCGTATCGTGCCCTTGCTGGCGGAGAATTTCGAAGTATAGTTGACGCGGTGCGTCTATCGAATCACAGTTGACTGAGATGATTTCGATGTCAACGTCCTGTCGTTCGCCGAGGGTTTGGAGGGTGGTACATGTTGCTTTCAGGAGGCTGGATTTTCCTAGACCGGGCATCCCGTAGAAAATCGCGCTTGGTGCGGTAACGTTGAGTAGTTCGTGCTGAAACTCCGAAACCGCCCGTCGAATCTCCCAGTCTCGTGCGACAGGCTTTGGGGTATCTGCTCGCTCGAATACGCTTTGGTCTTTGAAGATCTGGTCTGTCATGTTATCAACTCCTTCTGGTAACGTTCGTTGGTCATCTGTGACCCGCTTTACTCGCGAGCAGCCAAAAAGGTTGGTCGCTGAAAAACGGCTTTTCAGGCCGTATACCCCAATAATCGCTGTTTTTATGGTTTTGACGCAGCCGCTGTTTTCGGTCTTTCCGCAATCTACTCCTCACGAGATCCGTAATCTCGTCCCACAAATCTCGACTAGTTGGGCCCTTTTGTCTGCAACCTCAAAGCCACTGAAGACATGACCAAGGAGCATACTCGTCTCCACGGAGTGAACCACGTGGAGATGCTTTCGTAACGAGCACTGCTCCCGTCGAAAATAGCGTTTTCAGGGCCATCCATCTCCCTTGGAGGCAGCGACGCCTACCCGGTGAGGGCCAGGATTACCGGAAGCTAGAGGTGACTAATCGCCCCGAACTGGACGCCCCGCCCCGGCTGACTACAGGGTGAGAATTCACCCGACTGAAAGAGTCCGATGGGTTCGGGTCCTTCTCCAGCAGACCAGTAGCAGGCTTTCACGGCGGATGGATTCACAGAAGTCGTCGAAGCGTACGGCTCGCCGTCGGTCGATGGAAGTCTTTTCTGGCGTGATGGTCCACTCTCAACATGAGTGAGATGACGCTGAGTGTCCGTGACGATGGACTCGTCACGGCAAACGGCTCGACAAACCATATACAGTGGGTGTCCCATCTGGAGGATACCCACCGTCAGTACCGCTTCACACGCGAATTCATCGCGTATGAAGACGCCGATGATGACGGGTGTGCCGGGTGTCAAAAACTCGAGGATGGAGCTGTTCTTGAACACGTGATCGAGTCCGAAGACGGGACCAAATCACGGTTGTACTGGCAGGTGTCCTTGACCGGTGCCCGAGCAACGCTGGATCGAACGACAGCGACGGATGCAGAAGCTGTTTTGGACTAATAGCCAGTTCACCGGGTCGGAGTATGTGAATACAGTGGGTCCGGTCGCAGGTCTGTGTCTTCGCCCGCCTTTCGTGGTCGATGTCGGGGCCGATCTCGCTAAGCGAGTAACCCTTTTCCCCGGAAAGAGGGGACGCGAAAATGCAATGTCACAATCCGATGAGTACGATCACGAGATTCTGCTACAGTTCAATAGTGCATTCCCGACACGGACGGAGGTTCAGCAGATCCAAGAAATGTACCAGAACTATCGTGTCCGAGCGGTTGATGCCGAGGAACTCTGAATCGACACAGACGTATTGTGAGTGAAATTGGAGCTCAGAATCCCGAACTCACGGTGAATCAAGATAGACGGGGTGGGGGTTTCGTCTCCAATAAGTCTTTGAACGGGATGGTTGCGTGTGTTCGGTGTACAGGTGGGAAGCGAAAAGTGTCGTTTTCGCTGGCCCATTTAAGGCACTATGCAGTAGTTTGGGTTGCTGATGGAATCAACCCAAATCACATTCGATGGCGAAGAGGCACCGAGTCGAGAAGTCCCCGATACGTTCACCATCTGTCGGGAATGCGGTGAACGGATGCTTCGCAGCCAAGTCCAACAGCACACGCATACATTCGAGAACGGTGGTAGCAGAAATGCGATTCGCTACACTGTTGATGCTGCTCTGACGCTCGGATTGACGATCGACGTGGACCCAATCGCCGCTGATCCAGACATGCACCTTGAGGAAGCGGTTCGCCGTGAGGCTAAAAGACAGCTCTACAACAAGGCGGATGACTTGCACGCATACATCGACATCCTTGAGGAAGAGCCGGTTTCGCTGTACGACGCCAACCCCGTCTCGCTGTAGCGACCAGTCCTGAGACCGCGAACTACGCAAATTCCTCTGTTCAGAGGAAAGATACTCACCTCATCTTACCTAAATCTCGTGTTCCGAGAGACGTCAACCTCACAAGCAGGCGATTCGCACAGATCGACGTCGTCGATTACAGCGGTATCGAGGCGAAAGCCCACCCGTTCACGGGTGGGATGAAGCCGACAACTGGGAATCAATCCACACTCGTAGCCACGGCTGGGGTTGAATACCTGAGTAACATCTTTAGGTGAATAGTTTCTATATACTAACGATGCCTCGCGGGTTCGACAGGGAGCGTACCACCGTCCACAAACTTCAGTACCACTTCATCTGGTGTCCGAAATACCGCAAGTCGGTGCTTGAGGGGGAGGTACGCGACCGTCTCGAAGAGCTCATCGAGGAGAAAGCCGACGAACTCGGGTTAGAGATACTGGAGTTGGCAATTCGCCCCGATCACGTCCACTTGTTCATCACGGGTGACCCGACGCTTGCCCCGAACAAGATCATGCAACAGGTCAAGGGCTACTCCTCGCGCCATCTCCGCGACGAGTTCGACTTCGGCCTCCCCTCGCTGTGGACGCGCTCGTACTTCGTCTCAAGTGCGGGCGACGTATCCAGCGAGGTCATCAAGGAGTACATCGACGCCCAAGCAGGTGAGTAGTCGTGCAACGGACCGTCTCGACCACAGTGCGGGTCAAACTCCACTCGCTGACCAACAGGAAGACCAACCTACTTGCCCGGGAGTACGAGGCGTTCCAGACCGAGGTGCATGGCGGAGACGCCGACCTCTACTCCGCGACCAAGCAGCAGGCGTCGAAAGTCCAGCGACAGAAAGATCCGAACCCCGACACCGACCAACCCGTCGTCCTCCGCAACGACGTGTTCGACGTGGCCCACGACGAGGACACTGTTCTCTCGTCATGGTGGGTCAGAGTCCCCGTCTACGATCCCGAACGCGGACGGGGCAGCTCCATGTGGTGTCCCGCTCACGTCCCACGGAAGGACGAACAACTTGTCTGCGAAGGAGACGTTCGGGACAGTGAACTGGTGCGTCGTGACGGTGACTGGTACGTTCATCTCGTCGTCAAGCGGTCTGTGACCGTTCAAGACGAGTACGACGACGTGCTGGCTATCGACATGGGCGCACGGTGGGTCGCTACCTGCGCGTTCCTCTCGGACCGCAAGACCACGTTCTACGGTGAGGAAGTGCGCCGTATCCGCGAACACTACAAGCAACTGCGGAAGTCCATCGGGAAAGCGAAACCCCGACAGGGACAACAGGTGGTCGAGCGTATCGGTGACGCTGAAGCACGAAAAGTGGACGACCGCCTCCACAAGATTGCTCGCCAAATCGTGGAGGACGCCGAAAAACGGAACGCGGTGATCGTCGTGGGCGACCTCGGCGGGATTCGCAGGGACAACGACAAGGGACGGTACGTCAACGACAAGACCCACAAGATGCCGTTCGCCCGCCTGCTCAACTACATCGAGTACAAAGCCCACGACGCAGGCATCGACGTGCAGTTGGTCGACGAATACGACACGTCGAAAATGTGCAACCGCTGTGCTTGCGAGGGAGTCCGTGAGACCCAGGGGCGCTTTGAGTGTCCCGAGTGTGGGTTGGACGATAATGCGGACAAGAACGGTGCGCTGAATATCGGCAAACGAGCCTTGGGCAAGTTCTCGAAACCGCTGTCCGAGGCGGGGGCCGTACTGGCACGGCCCGAAACGCAGGTCATCGTCCACCGCGACGACGAACCTGCGAATCTCCCGCTACTCGTGGATTCAACCCCCAGTGGGGGAACCCCACGGCTTTAGCCGTGGGAGGATGTCAGATCGATGCGGGTCGTTCCAAAGAGTCGTGGTTGCGGTGGTCGGTGGAGCGGGTTGGGTGTCGAAAAGTGTCGTTCTCGCTTGCCCATTTAAGGCACTATCCAGTAGTTTAGGTTGCTGATGCAATCAACTCAAATCACACTTGATGGAGAGGAAGCGCCAAGTCGGCTCATTCCCGACACGTTCATCGTCTGTCGCGAGTGCGGTGAACGGGTGCTTCGCAGTCGCGTCCAAGAGCATCCGCACACACTCGACGACGGTTGTAACGGGAATGCGATTCGCTACTCTGTCAAGTTAGCACTGTCGTTCGAGGACACGGTTGACATTAACCCACTCGCCGCTGACCCGGAGACGGACATCGAGGAGGAGGTACGCCGCAAGGCAAGTGAATGGTTCATCAACATCGCAGATGACACGGGACCGCGCATCGAAATCCTCGAGAAAGAGGAGGTTCCGATGGACGACGCTTACCCCATCTCGCTGTAGCGACCAGTTCCGTACTGTGAAATACGCAAATCCCTCTGTTCAGGAAGGGGTGCCAACGTCATCGTACCCGAACAATACTTCGAGAGGCGTCACCCCCACGAGTAGAGCGACTCGGACAGCGACATCGACGGGCCATCGCTAAGCGGGTCAGGCTTTTTTCCCGGCTCCCGCAGCGCATCGACTGCAATGGTCGAGCTAGAGATCGACGCAGCTGAACTGGACGTGTTCCTCAACTCGGACCCTGAATCGGTGTTCGCTCACGCGACTGAAGAACAACTCACTCGATTGTATATCGCTCACGGGAACTTGGTGCTTGCAATGCTGGTTCAGTGTCCGGCGCAGTTGGACAGGGTGATGTGCCCAAATTCGGACGCTGAGTCCTTGCGTGTGGAGCTACCCCTCCACGACGTGCAATTGTACTGCACGGTCATCGACGACCTGACCGTTGGGGTGACCTTGGGTGGTAGCGACCCGAATGCTCAACGGCGTCAACAGTGGCGGAAAACTGCTCGGAAGTGGGGGCGAAAGACTTCCTTGGTGGACACTGATGGCATCCCTGAGGAGATCAACATCGTGTTTTAGCTGCGTTCCGGTGCTGGCCTAGACGGAGTCGTTCTACTCGAGTTCAATGTTTGCACCGACTAGAGCCGTCGCGATATCGGTGACGCCGAGGGGGAGGAGCTGCCCCTGCTACCGCTACTCGTTGTAGTAGATGTGGAGGTCAGCGTAGTCTTGCCAGTTCTGTAGTAGATAGTCTCGCATTCGGTAGTATCCGTACCCGTCCTCCAGGTACTCCTTCTTGTCTTCGTCGGCATCGGGCGGGAGATATTCCTTGTCCAGATGTGGATCGCCGTGTCGGGTGTCCATCCGCACCACCTGCGTGTTTTCGTCGAGTGGTGACTCTGCCTTCTGCACGACTACCCACCCGTAGTTCTTGGCGTCGGACTCGGGATTGTAGTCTTCACCGTCTTCGGGTGCAGGTTCGACAAACCCGACGAGGAAGTAGTCGTCACCTCGGTAACCCTCGAGGTCGATGTTGTCAAACCGCTCCATCGTTCATCACCTGTACATCTGTACCGTATGTGTTAGTTTTCCGTCGCATGGTTTCTGTTCTTCTCGGAGGCCCGCTCGCACGCGCACCGTCGCACCAGCATAGCCTTCGCTCTCTGACTGGTGATTTCACGGGGTAGAAAGCCGCTACTCGGAACGTAGATAGCAGCAACGCCGGCCGGCGCAGCAGGTCGGCTCCTATTATA
>SDGW01001328.1_pt1 | contig 10295 bp, 9 predicted proteins | sample 2873831 | NCBI WGS metagenome assembly SDGW01 (sample SAMN08132700, study PRJNA421101) | hypersaline lake metagenome | isolation source: celular fraction 0.22 microns magnesium sulfate-rich crust from ephemeral... | place: Spain: Penahueca Lagoon, Toledo | collected 2011-07
GGGCGGGACACTCGCGACGCTGGCCGACGCCGTCGCCGACGAGACGCTCGCGCGGGGGACCTGCGACGTGCCCTACCCCTGCGGCGCGGTGGGATGGCTCTCCTACGACGTGGCGCGCGAGCTCGAGGACCTGCCCGAGTCGGCTGTCCGCGACCGAGCGCTCCCGCGCCTGCAACTGGCCACCTACGACCGAATGGCCGCCTGGGAGGAGCCCCGTGGCGAAGGGGTCACGCTCCGGGTGACGGCCTGCCCCAGCGTCGACGAGTTCGACCGGCCGGGGGTCGCCTACGAGTTCGGGAAGCAACACGCCCTGGAACTCGCCCGCGCCGCGGTCGAGGGCGATCCCGACGTCGACGACCCGCCGGTCGACGCCGAGACCGCCGAGTTCGAGAGCGACTGCACGCGCGAGGCCTACGCCGACCGCGTCCGGGCGGTCAAGGAGTACGTCCGCGAGGGCGACACCTTCCAGGCCAACGTCTCCCAGCGGCTCGTGGCTCCCGCCGCGGTCCACCCCGTGGCGGCGTTCGACGCGCTCCGCGAGGTCAACCCGGCCCCCTACTCCGCGCTCGTGGAGTTCCCCGGCGTCGACCTCGTCAGCGCCAGTCCGGAGCTCCTGCTGGAGCGCGAGGGGGGCCGCATCGCCACGGAGCCCATCGCGGGGACGCGCCCGCGCGGGGAGACGGCCGAAGCGGACGACGACCTCGAAGCGGAACTCCTCGAGGACGAGAAGGAGCGGGCGGAGCACGCGATGCTGGTCGACCTGGAGCGCAACGACCTCGGGAAGGTATCGGAGTTCGGCTCGGTCGAGGTGACCGACTACCGCCGCGTCGACCGCTACTCCGAGGTGATGCACCTCGTCTCCAAGGTCGAGGGGCGCCTGCGCGACGGGGCGGACCTGGCCGACGCCGTCGCCGCCGTGTTCCCGGGCGGCACCATAACGGGCGCGCCCAAGCCCCGGACGATGGAGATCATCGACGAGCTCGAGTCGACCCGGCGCGGCCCCTACACCGGCTCCGTCGGCCTGTTCGGCTTCGACGAGCGGGCGACGCTGAACATCCTGATCCGGACGCTCGTCCGCTACGAGTCCCGCTACTACCTCCGCGTCGGGGCGGGCATCGTCCACGACTCCGTCCCGGAGCGGGAGTACGAGGAGACGCTGGCCAAGGGCCGGGCGCTGATCAACGCCGTGGACGAGGCGCTCGGGGAGCGGACCGACCTGACCGTGGAGGGGCAGCGATGAGCGGGAGGGACGGCTCCGCCGCGGCGTCCGGCTCCGCCGACGCGGCGGCCCTCGCCCCGACGATTCTGGTCGTCGACAACTACGACTCCTTCGCCTACAACCTCGTCCAGTACGTCGGCGAGGTGGTCGAGCGGCTCGGCGGCGGCGAGGAGAACGTCGTCGTCCGGCGCAACGACGCCGTCGACGTCGACGGAATCCGCGCGCTGGATCCCGACGGCATCGTCGTCTCGCCTGGCCCCGGCACGCCGGCGGAAGCCGGCGTCTCGATGCCGATCTTCGAGGAACTCGCCTACCCGACGCTGGGCGTCTGTCTGGGTCACCAGGCACTCTGTGCCGCCAACGGGGCCGCCGTCGGCCACGCCGAGGCAGTCGTCCACGGCAAGTCCTCGCAGGTCACCCACGACGGCGAGGGCGTCTTCGAGGGCCTGCCCGAACCGCTGGAGGTGGGCCGCTACCACTCGCTGGCCGTCGAGCGCGCGGACCTGCCCAACGTGCTGGCGGAGACGGCTTATACGGACGATGAGGAGGGCGTCGTCATGGGCGTGCGTCACCGCGAGCGACCGCACGTCGGCGTCCAGTTCCACCCGGAGAGCATCCTGACCGACGCGGGCAAACAGCTGGTCGAGAACTTCTGCCTGCTATGCAATACCACGTGAACGGCGACCTCGTCCCGGCCGACGAGGCGACGGTGTCCGTGCGAGACCGGGGGTTCATGTACGGCGACGCCGCCTTCGAGACGCTGCGCGCCTACGGCGGCGAGCCCTTCGAGTGGGCGGCCCACCGCGAGCGCCTCCAGCGGACGGCCGAGACGCTGGGCTTCGGCGACGCCGTCCCGGACGACCTCCGGGAGCGCGTCGACGAGACGCTGGCCGCCAACGACCTCGACGAGGCGTACGTCCGCCTGTCGGTCACGCGGGGCGTCCAGCCGGGGAAGCTCACCCCGGACGAGGACGTCGATCCGACGGTGGTCGTGATAGTCAAAGGGCTCCCCCGCGGCGGCCGCGACGGCGAGTCGGTCTGGGACGAGCCGGCGGACGTCCAGACGGTCAAGACCCGACGCATCCCGAGCGAGGCGCTCCCGGCGGACGCCAAGACGCACAACTACCTCAACGGGATCCTCGGCCGCCTGGAGCTCCGCCGGGCCGCGACGGACGCGTTCAGCGCCGACGAGTGCCTCATGCGGGACGTCGACGGAAACGTCGTCGAGGGCGCGACGAGTAACCTCTTCTTCGTCACCGAGAACGGCCTCCGGACGCCCAGCGAGGACCTGGACCTGCTGCCCGGCGTGACCCGCTCGGTCGTGATGGAGATCGCGCGGGAGGAGGCGTTCCCCGTCGAGACGGGTCACTACTCCGTCGACGCCGTCCGCGAGGCCGACGAGGCCTTCCTCACCAACTCCACCTGGGAGATCAGGCCCGTCGCGACCGTGGACGGCATCGAGGTGGGCGCCGGCCCGATGACCAAGCTCCTCATGCGCCTGTTCGACGAGCACGTCGAAGAGCGCCACTACGAGTGAGACTGCCGGCTGTAAGTCTACGAGGTAGTTCGCCACCCATAGTGGCGAACGTCATCGAACGGTTACAGCCGGCAGTATGGGGTCCGGGCGGGGACCGAAAAGGGAAACACCGAGGCTCGCCCAGAGTGGGTAATGGCAGTCGCAGATCGCCTCCAGTCGCGCGCTCGCGCTCGGCCGCGGCTGGTCACGGCAGTCCTGTCGGTCGTGGGGTACGTTCTGGTGGCCGTGGCGTTCACCGACGTCGTCCCGCTCCCGACGATCAGCGACGAGGCCGTGATCCTGCTCGGCGACGCCATCGCCGTGGTCAACGCCTGCGCGCTCGCGGCGATTCTGGCCGGCGTCTACTTCATCCGTAACGAGGACGTCGAGCGCCACCGCACGGCCATGCTGACGGCGTTCGCGCTGATCCTCTTCTTCCTCGCACTGTACCTGACGAAGGTCGGCGGCGGCTTCGAGAAGGAGATCGAGGCCACGGGGCTGGTCTGGGGGGCGTACATCGCGATGCTGGCGATCCACATCGTCCTGTCGGCCGTCTCCGTCCCCGTCGTCCTCCACGCGGTCGTGCTCGGTCTGACCCACACGCCGGCCGAACTCCGGGACACGGCCCACGCCCGCGTCGGCCGGATCGCCGTCGTCGCCTGGAGCGTCAGCCTCTTCCTCGGGCTGGTGACCTACGTCATGCTCAACCACGTCTACGGGTGGCACCCGCGGGGCGCGGCGCTCCTGTTCGTCGCGGCCCCCCGGGCCGCCGCACTGCCCGGTCTCGACGGAATCCGCGACGCCGTGGCGACCTTGCGGAAACCGCGAAATTGAAGCCGCGGCGACCGCTACGGCAGCGCAGATGGACGCAGACAGCCGGATCGTCGGTCGCGAAGATGTCCCCGAGGGCGGTACGGTGCTGTTCTCCGTGACGAACGGCGACGACAGTGAGCAGGAGGCCGTCCTGCTGGACCTGGCCGACGGCGTCGCCGCCTTCGAGAACTACTGCCCGCACTGGCAGGACGTCCGCCTGGACACCGGCTCCGGCGCGACGGTGCGCAACGACGAGATCGTCTGCGAGAAGCACGGCGCTACCTTCGAGACCGACTCGGGCTACTGCAACTTCGGCCCCTGCGAGGGCGCCGTCCTCTCGGAGATCGACGTCCGGGCCGACGACGGTGCCGTCTACCTGACCGACGACGACTACGAGTTCGTTAGTCTGGGTCCCGCCGAGGACGACGACCACGGCCCCGACGGCGACGACAGCGGCCGCGGGAACCGCTCGGGCGGCGGCCGCATCGGCTTCGGCGGCGTCTGAACGCGCGGCGTTCCTCGCTCAGTCGATCCGGTAGGTCGGCTCACTCACGCTCTCGCTCTTGCACTCCGGGCAGCGACTGGGCAGGTTCGTCAGGTCGTCGAAGTCCTCGAACCCGCAGTCCTCGCAGGTCGGCGGCGCCACCAGCACCTGCTCGTCGGTGGAATCGAGGGACTGTGAGATGTGTTCCACGTGGCTCAGCGCCTCGCCAGACCGGATGTCGAACTCGCGAGCGATGGCACTGGCGGGCAGCGCCTGCTCGCGGAGACGGTCGGCGATGCGCTGGCGCGTCGTCCGACTTGCCTCGCGCATGAGGGAAGTTGGCAGGGGATGCCTATATGTTTTGTCGCGGGACGGGGCGGGGACTGATGGGTAGTTTGAGTTCGAGCATCCGCGCCGAGCGAAGCGAGGCGCGGTTCGCCGGACGCGAGCGCAGCGAGCGAGGAAACCCCCCGCAGGAAAAAGGTGGCTAGCCGAAGTTCTCAATCTTCGCGCCCTCGGCGTCGCCGCCGGCGGCCGCGACGGTGTCGGTGGCGGCGTCGATGAAGTCGGCGAAGCCGTAGACGAACACCTGGGGGTCGGCGTCGGCGGCGGCGAGCGCGTCGGCGGTGGCGGCGTCGAGGTCGTCGTCGTCGCCGAGAAGGCGGACGAAGGCGCCGCGGTCCGCGAGCGCGTCGAGGCGGTCGCCGTGGATGGGGTCGTCGTCGCGGTAGACGACGGCCGCGTCGTTGCCCTCGTCGAGTGCGCGCTCGGCGATGCCGACGGCGGGGCCGACGCCGGGGCCGCCCGCGAGGACGACGGCGAAGGGCTCGCCCTCGTAGTAGTCGCTGCCGAAGGGACCGGAGACGGTCAGTTCGTCGCCGGCTTCGAGGTCGGCCAGGCTCGGGGCCACGGTGCCCTCGGGGTCGATGCCGACCGTGATCTCGAAGGTGTCGGAGACGTCGGGCGAGGAGATCGTGTAGAAGCGTGACTCCGCCTCGCCGTCGACCTCGAAGGTGAGCTTCACGAACTGGCCCGGTTCGGCGTCGAATTCGGCGGGCGACTCGACGTCAATGGCCACGGCGTCGGGGCCGACGTCGCGGACCGCGGCGACGCGACACGGTGTGTCGTCCATGTTCGGCCGTTGGGTCAAGCCGGGGAAGGTGGTTTCGGTCGAACGTCCAGAAATCGGTACTTGATTACGAGTAAATCCCCGTCTGAGAAGGCGGCAAAACCCGCTCTTTGCTGGGGTTCGGACGGTATACAGAAGGTTTTTCCATCGGCGACGGATACGACGCTCTAGAATGCCCGACGACCTCAACTGGGCCATCGGCGGCGAAGCCGGCGATGGGATCGACTCCACCGGGAAAATATTTGCCCAGGCACTCTCGCGGGCAGGTCGACACGTCTTCACGTCGAAGGACTTCGCGTCGCGCATCCGCGGCGGGTACACCGCGTACAAGGTCCGGACGTCCGTCGACCGCGTCGAGAGTGTCGTCGACAGACTCGACGTGCTGATCGCGCTCACCGAGCGGACCATCGACGAGAACATGGACGAGCTCCACGAGGGCTCGGTCATCATCTACGACGGGGAGCGGACCACGATGCAGAACGTGGAGATCCCCGACGAGATGATCGGCCTCGAGGTGCCGCTCCAGCGCCTGGCCGAGGAGGCCGGCGGCGCCATCATGGCCAACGTGGTGGCGCTCGGTGCCGCCTGCGAGGTGACGAACTTCCCCATCGAGAACCTCGACGAGTCGCTGAAGAAGCGCTTCGGCGACAAGGGCGAGGCCATCGTCGAGAACAACAAGGAGGCCGCACGGAAGGGCCAGCAGTTCGTCCAGGAGGAGTACGAGCAGGACGACTTCGGGTACGAGATGGAGACGACGGACAACGACTACGTCCTCCTGAACGGCGACGAGGCCATTGGGATGGGCGCGCTCGCCGCCGGCTGCCGGTTCTACTCAGGCTACCCCATCACGCCCGCGACGGACGTGATGGAGTACCTGACCGGCCGGATCGACCAGTACGGCGGTAAGGTCGTCCAGGCGGAGGACGAGCTCTCGGCGATCAACATGGCGCTGGGCGCGGCCCGCGCCGGCGCGCGCGCCATGACCGCGACGTCCGGTCCCGGCATCGACCTGATGACAGAGACGTTCGGCCTGGTGGCCCAGTCAGAGACGCCGCTGGTCATCTGCGACGTGATGCGTTCGGGTCCCTCGACGGGGATGCCGACCAAGCAGGAGCAGGGCGACCTCAACATGACGCTGTACGGCGGCCACGGCGAGATCCCGCGGTTCGTCGTCGCGCCCACGACGGTCTCGGAGTGCTTCTGGAAGACCGTCGAGGCGTTCAACCTCGCCGAGAAGTACCAGACGCCCGTCTTCCTGGTCTCGGACCTCGCGATGGCGGTGACCGAGCAGACGTTCCCGCCCGAGGCGTTCGACATGGACGAGGTCGAGATCGAGCGCGGCAAGGTCGTCGACGAGGACGAGATCGACGCCTGGACCAACGAGAAGGGCCAGTTCCAGCCCCACTTCCCGGCCGCCGACGGTATCTCGCCGCGGGCGTTCCCCGGCACCGTCGACGGCGCTCACATGACGACCGGCCTGGAGCACGACGCGCTGGGCCGCCGGACCGAGGATACGGAGGTCCGCCAGGAACAGGTCGAGAAGCGCCAGCAGAAGGTCGAGACCGCGCGCGAAGAGGAGGACTGGGACTACCGCGAGTACGGTAATCCTGACGCGGACACGCTGGTCATCTCCTGGGGCTCCAACGAGGGCGCCATGCGCGAGGGCCTGGAGTTCCTCGAGGAGGAGGGCATCGACGTCCGGTTCATCTCGGTGCCGTACATCTTCCCACGGCCGGACCTCAGCGAGGAGATCGAGCAGGCCGAGCAGACCATCGTCGTCGAGTGTAACGCCACCGGTCAGTTCGCGGACGTCATCGAGCACGACGTCCTCGAGCGGGTCGACCGGGTGAACAAGTACAACGGCGTGCGGTTCAAGGCCGACGAACTCGCAGAAGCAATCGAGGAAGCCATCTCCGAGGCGGAGGTTACAGCATGAGCTCAGACGTCAGATTCACGGACTTCAAGTCCGACAAGCAACCGACGTGGTGTCCCGGGTGCGGCGACTTCGGGACGATGAACGGCATGATGAAAGCCCTGGCCGAGACCGGCAACAGCCCCGACGACACGTTCGTCGTCGCCGGCATCGGCTGTTCCGGCAAGATCGGGACCTACATGCACAGCTACGCGCTGCACGGGGTCCACGGTCGCGCGCTGCCGGTCGGCATCGGCGTCAAGATGGCCAACCCGAACCTGGAAGTGATGGTCGCCGGCGGCGACGGCGACGGCTACTCCATCGGGGCCGGCCACTTCATCCACGCCGTCCGCCGCAACGTCGACATGACCTACGTGGTCATGGACAACCGCATCTACGGCCTCACCAAGGGCCAGGCCTCGCCGACCAGCCGCGAGGACTTCGAGACCTCGACGACGCCCGAGGGCCCCCAGCAGCCCCCGGTCAACCCCAAGGCGCTCGCGCTGGCCGCGGGCGGCACCTTCATCGCCCAGTCGTTCTCCTCGAACTCGCAACGGCACGCCGAGCTGGTCCAGGAAGCCATCGAGCACGACGGGTTCGGCTTCGTCAACGTCTACTCGCCGTGCGTGACGTTCAACGACGTCGACACCTACGACTACTTCCGCGACACCATCGTCGACCTCGACGAGGAGGAGGACCACGACCCGACCGACCGCGAGCAGGCCAAGGACAAGATCCTCGAGGGCGACAAGGAGTACCAGGGCGTCCTCTACAGGGACGACAACTCCGTGCCCTTCGAGCAGCGCGAGGGCCTCGAGGAGAGCATGGCGGACATCCCCGACGGCGCGCCCGAGGGCGCGATGGACCTCGTCCGGGAGTTCTACTAGACGTCCTTTTCCCACCACTCTCTCGAGCGATTCTCTCTCGTCGCCTATCGTCGACAGACCGTCGTAGAGCGCTCCGAGTCGGTTCTTGCCCCGCAGTGTGACGGATGCCCCTCTCCCGAACTATCCGGCATCCAGATGGGACGCAAGAGAGCCGTCTGCCGGTCAACACCTTTGTCACTCAGGCCCGAACTGTCGGGTATGTACCGCGTCCTGCTCCCGGTCGACACGAACGAAGCGCGAGCGCGAGCACAGGTCGAGGCCGTCCTCGACGTGCCCGTGACCGCGGGCAATCTCGCCGTCGACGTCGTCCACGTCCACAAGGAGGCGTCGGCGGCCGACGCCGAATGGGCCGCCGGCGACGCCTTCTCCGAGACCTTCGCCGAGGAGATGGCCGAGGAGGTCCGGAACGCCGATCGAATCCCGGAGTCGGTCGAGACCGCCGTCGACCTCCTCGAGTCGAGCGACCTCGAGTTCACGGTCCACGAGCGGGCCGGCGAACCGGCCGAGGAGATCCTCGAACTCGCGTCGGACCTCGACAGCGATTCGATCGTCCTCGGCGTCGGCCGGCGGTCGCCGGTCGGCAAGGTGCTGTTCGGCAGCGTCGTGCAGGCGGTGATTCTGGACAGCGATCGCCCGGTGACGGTGGTGCCCGAGCATTCCCAGGAGACGTAGCGGGCTCGTAACGGGCAGTCGCGGGCAGTACCGAACCTGCCGGAAGGTGCGGGTCGGCTCGTTCAGACCAGGGTGAGCAGCCCTGCCCACGGCGGGAGTTGCCCCACGTCGATCCCCCAGACCAGGGGTAACCACGTCAGCGACAGCAGGACGACCAGCACGACCCCGATGATGTTGAGCCCGGCCCCGGCCTTGGCCATCTGGGGGATCGTGATGTAGCCCGTCCCGAAGACGACGGCGTTCGGGGGCGTCGCGACGGGCAGCATGAACGCGAAGGAGGCGGCGGTCGCGGCGCCGATCATGATCCCGTAGGGGTGGACCGAGAGCCCGATCGCGAGCGAGGCCATGATCGGCATCAGCACGGCCGTGGTCGCGGTGTTCGAGGTGACCTCGGTCATGAAGATCGTCAGCAACACGACGGCGGTCAGGATGATCGCGACCGACACCCCGGCCAGCCCGCCGAGCAGCCCGCCCAGCCACTCGGCGAGCCCCGACTCCTGGAAGCCGGCGGCGATGGCGAGGCCGCCGCCGAACAGGAGGATGATCCCCCATGGGATGCCGACGGCCGTGTCCCAGTCGAGCAGGAAGGTGAAGGAGCCGTCGTCGTCGCTGGCGGGGATCAGGAACAGCGCCAGCGCGCCGGCGATCGCGATGATGCTGTCGTCGATCCCGGGGATGACCGGTTCGAGGATAAACGACCGCGAGATCCAGGCCAGCGCCGTGACGGTGAACACCGCGAGCACGAACTTCTCCTCGCGGCTCATCGGGCCGAGCGCCTCGAGCTCCTCGTCGATGACCTCCATCCCGCCGGGCAGGGTGTCCATCCGCGGCGGGAGGTACAGCTTGGTGATGTAGACCCAGATGATCGCGATCCCGAGCACGGCGATGGGGACGCCGTAGAGCATCCACTGGAGGAACGAGATGGACTGCCCGAACGTCTCCTCGATCGCGCCGACGAGCACCAGGTTCGGCGGCGTCCCGATGATCGTCCCGACGCCGCCCACGGACGCAGAGTACGCGATACAGAGCATCAGCGCCGTCCCGAAGTGGAACTCGCCCTGCGCGGTCGGGACGTCGACGTCGGCGCGCTCCGCGAGGTCGCTCGTCTGGAGGATCACCGCGAGCCCGATCGGCGTCATCATCATCGTCGTCGCGGTGTTCGAGACCCACATCGAGAGAAAGCCCGTCGCGACCATGAATCCGAGGATGATCCGACTCGGGGTGGCGCCGATCGTGCCACCGATCCCGCGGATCGTCTGCAGCGCGATCCGGCGGTGGAGGCCCCACCGCTGCATCGCCATCGCGATGAAGAACCCGCCCATGAACAGGAAGATCAGCGAGTCGGCGTACGAGGACGTGGTCGTGTCGATGTCGAGGGCGCCGGTCAGCGGGAAGAGGACGATCGGCAGCAGCGACGTCGCCGGGATGGGAATGGCCTCGGAGATCCACCACACGGCGATCCAGGCCGTGGTCGCACCGACCGCCTGCCCGGCCGGCGACAGCCCCTCCGGCGGCGGTGCTAGGAGGATCGCCGCGAACAGCACCGGCCCGAGCACCACGCCGACTTTCTGGCGGGTGCTGTACGTCCCACCGACGTCGAACGCCGAACTGTCGTCGTCCCCGTCGTCGCCGCCGCCAGAGGCGGGATCGCCCCCGTTCCCAC
>SDGW01001429.1_pt1 | contig 10293 bp, 12 predicted proteins | sample 2873831 | NCBI WGS metagenome assembly SDGW01 (sample SAMN08132700, study PRJNA421101) | hypersaline lake metagenome | isolation source: celular fraction 0.22 microns magnesium sulfate-rich crust from ephemeral... | place: Spain: Penahueca Lagoon, Toledo | collected 2011-07
AGGATGGCGACGAGCGCGACGAATGCCTTCGAAACTGTCTGTCTCATTCTGAGTTGTGTTGAAGAATCGCGTGCTGTCGGTCGGTCGCTCGATACACTGCGCTCATGGCGTGAGCCTCCGCCGGATGCGTGCGGCTGCCGCCTTTACCCGACCCCAGACCGCACCCCAGTGCCGGATGTACGCCGCCCGCTGGTGGCGCTCCGACGGCTCCCCGCTCATCGCAAGCCTCCGTCGAGGATGCGCTCGCTATCGAGGAGAGCTGCGAGGTCGTCGCCGACGCTGGCGACGTCCCGGAGCTCGAGGCGAGACGCGATCTGGTCGCGTCGCTCTGCGGTCGGTTCGAGAAGAGGTCGGTCGTGGAGGCCGCCCGTCGGCGACCCCGAGTCCGAAATGGCCATGGGTTACTGCGTCGCCTGCCGGCTCGGACCACGAGGCTACAGGCAGACGCTACCCGGAACAACGCGATTTGCGGTTATAGCGGCCCGCAGAATCCACAATTCGGTGAATAGGAATCGCAGAGGAATCGCATAGAAATCGGATTTCCATGCACCCTCTGCCCGTTTATGGGGGTGGGTTCCGAAGTATTGGGTATGGGAGCGACTAACCGGGAGGGGGTCCAGACGACGCTCGCGGAGGACCTTGAGTTGGACTTCGAGAACGCTGTTGAATACGACAACTTCAGTCAGCCAGTCCGGCTGCGGGACCGCGGCACCAGCTTCGTCCAGACGATTCCAGTCGGCGCCACGCGGCTACTCGACGTCGAAGATGGTAGCACACCCCGAGTCTTTCTCCACCCGGCTGCGAACGCGATTACGTTCGTCTACGACGATTCCTGAGGGACGGTCCTCTACTCGTCCTCGTTCAGCAGCGCGTTCACCAGCTCTGGGTTCTCGTCGGCGAGGTTCTCGAGCCGGTCCAGCAGCTTGTAGGAGTCCAGGTCGTCCACCGATTCCTTCTCCTCGTCGATGCCAGCGCGAATCTCGTCCTGCGCTGCTTTCGCGTCCGGCGTCAGGACCGTCCCACAGGCCGGACACGCCTTCGCCCCGGCTTCGAGAATGTTATCACACACTGGGCAACTCGCGGGCGTCAAATCGCTTCCTGGCGGCTCCTCGCGGACGCCCGCCGCAGACTCCGCCTTCGCAGCGTGCTCCTCGTCGAGGATATTGAAGTACGTCTCTTCGAACGTCGTCGAGTTCGACGCCCAGCCGCCCATGTACTTGATCGTCTGGACGTCCATGTCGAGGTCGATGTACGCCCAGCGAACGAAGCTGTGGCGTAGATTGTGCGGGTGGCCTCGCTCATCGGCTCTCTCGATGCCAGCCTCCCGCGCTGCTTCCTTAATCCGTCGTGAAACGGTCGAGTTATCGACTGGAGAGTACGGGTCACCACGCGCGGCGTCTGGGAGCTTCGTAATCAGGTAGGCGTCAGGGTCGTCTCCCGCTGGATGGTCGTCCAGCCACGAGTAGACGGAGTCCTTCGCCACTAGCAGTGGTCGCATACCTTTGGCGCCCTTGAGCCCAGCTGCATCCGTATTCAGATGGAACCGGTCGTTCGCCTGGTCGATGTCTCCCACCTTTAGCGTCCGAACGGCGCGGTCGCGCTGGCCGGTATACAGCATCAAGTCGAACATCGCGCGGTCTCGGTTGTTGTCGAATTGCTCGCGGATGGCATCGACCTCCTCGCGTTGGAACGGATCGCGTGCGTCGACTCGACTGTCCTCGTTTTTGACCATGTAGATGAGCTCTGGGTCGACTTCGAGGTCGTCGTGGTAGCGGTAGAAGTTTCGGAGTGCAGTCTGGCGCTGTTGTACGGTGCTCGCCGATAATTCGCGTTGCATCTCCTGCATCACTGCATTTAGCGACTCGGCGTCCGCGTCGACGAGTCGGGTGTCGGCCGCCTTTGCGACGAGGCGGAGATTCTTCGCGTAGGAGCGTCGAGATGACACAGCCGTCGTGTCCATGTCGCTGGGTGGCTGCACAGCGAATTTGTCCGGGTCGATGGCATCGAGATACTCCTCGATGCGTTCGGCATCGTGTGAGTCGACGTGGCCGTTCTCTACGGCCCGCGGGAGTCGCCGCTCCCGTTCAAGTCGGTACTGTTCTTCTGGGCCGGTAGCCATGGCTTACCGGTCTCAGCATCACGGGAAATAGATTGTGCATCATGCGAAGAATAAGACGCGCTTGGTTAACACCATATGCAAACACCTCTTATCCGAGACAGCAGCGTGCCGTTCATACCTCAGCGAAGGCGGGCGCTGTGAATCAACCTACTGGTCGCCGCACGCAGAGCCGATAAAAAGAGCAGCCGTGGTTACGGACGCCGGTAGCCGTCCTCGGTCTCGATGAGCAGCCCGTACTCCTCGACAGCCGCTTCGAGAGCGTGCTCGATGACGGATATCCTGCCGGTCAGCGAGTCGTACCGGTCAGCCACCGCCAGCGTTAGCGCCTGCTCGTCCAGCAAAGTTTCATCCGCGGCCTCCACGGTGGCCGCAACGCGTTCGGCGTTCGCCTGTCGGCCTTCTGCGTCAGCCGGCGGTTCCAGTGCGGCCACGTCCGCGTCCGTCGACGGTTCGTCGTCGGTCTCATCCACATCGCCGAGTGACGAGTCGCGGACGGTGGCGCCGCCGTCAGGGGTGGCCGAGCCAGCCAGGTCACTCTGGTCGCCGTCCGCCTCGGCCCCCTCCGAGTAGCCGACGCCGGGCTGGATGACGGTGAACGACGTAATGCCCTCGACAGGCTGGAGCTGGCGGGTGCCCTCGTACTCGGTCACCTCCGCGTTCTCGATAGCGACCGTCTCGCCCTCGAGCGCGCGGACGTCGTCAGCGACCGACGGCTCCCAGGCCACGAGGTCCATCGCACCCGTCTCGTCGACCAGCACGGCCTTCACCCCGTCCGTCTCACCGAGGTCCGATAGCGCCCGAACCTCCGCCGTCACGGTCACGTACCCCGACAACGCCTCAGGCGCCCGCGACAGCGCCGTCGCGCCGAACGCCATGTTTCCATCGTCGCTGCTCTCCTCGACGGTGAGGTCCTCGGCGTCCGCGTACCGGTTCTTCAGCCGCGGCGGCATGAACTCCGTCGCCGCCCCGTCGAACTCCACGTACTTCCAGACGCGGTCACGCGAATCACCCGGCGTGAGCGCTCGGGACTGACCACTCTCGATGTTCAGGGAGGCCAGCCGACTGACCTCCTGCTTGAACACGTCCTGGGAGGCCGCGCGCTCACCCTGCTTGTCGCAGAACTCCGTGTAGACGGTGTACGCGTCGTCCTTGACGATGGCCGCACCGTCGCTGGCCTCCGTCAGGTAGTCCAGCGCGAACCGCTTGATGGGGTCCGATGCCGCCTCGTACATCTCGCGGCGCTCACTCGGTCCTTCCGGCATCGAGTACTCGCCGTTCCGCTCGATGACGTCCTGGGCGTGCTTGACCGCGAGCAACAGCAGGCCACGCATGGCCTCGTCGTCCTCGAGGAGCGCCTCGGCGACGCCTGACTCCTTCTGCTTCTCCAACTCGCCCGACGGGTTATCCACGAACCGGTACGGCATCTCGATGGGGTAGAGCCGGTCACCGATCGCCTCGCTGGCCTCGCGGATGCGCGGCGGTTCGTTCGCGCTGAAGAACATCGCCGCCTCGTTCGTGAAGTCGAACTTCTGCTCGTGCTTCCGGTTCGCGCGCATCGTCCCGCCGCCGGTGATGGACTTCAGCGTCGACACGTCGCGAATCTCGCCCACCGAGACGTCGTCACCGACGTTGATGAACGCGCCCGGCAACGCGCCGGTCGCGAAGTCGTCGTCACCAGTCAGTTCCTGAAGTTCGACAGCCGCGGCGTTGTCCTCGCCGACGAACCCACGAAACAGCCGGCCGACCCGGGTCTTGCCGTTACTGCCCGGGCCGTACATGATGACGAACGCCCGGTAGGGGTGGCCTGGCATCAAGCCGTGCGCGAGGTGGTCGAGGAGCGTGTCACGGTCGGCCTCCCGCTTCGTCACGTCGTCGAGGAACTCCAGAACTGGCTCGGGGTCGGCCTGCGCCGGCTCGTAGTCGACCTCGAGACCGCGAGTGAACTTGTACTCCGGCGAGTGGTCCAGCAGTTCACCGCTGGACAGGTCGACCACGCCGTTGCCGACGCAGAGCAGCGGTGTATCCCGGGTGCGGGCGTTGAGTGTTTTCCGGCGCGTCTGGTTGCGTGCCTCGATGCGGCCAGCCACTTCCTTTGCGTCCCGAGACGAGTAGAAGGAGTAGACCTCCGACTCGAGGACCTTCCGGACGTACTCCTCGCCCCACGGCGAGAAGTAGCCGCGGTCGTCGTCGTAGACCCAGAGCCGCTCGGATTCCATGACGTACATCCAGTCGGTCATGTCCTCGAGCGCGTCCGCTGCGGCCTTCCGGCCACGAGCCTTCGACTCCTCGTACTCGCCCCGGACCCACGACCAGTCCGCACTCCCGGACGAGGACACACCACTCGCACTACTCTTCCCTTCCTGGGAGCCGGTGCTGTCGGAGTCCGTCTTCGACCGGTTGCTGGATGGTGGCGACCAGCCGGCCTGTTTCGCGTGGTGGACGAGCGTGGCGACGGTCACACCGCTGCCCTGGGAGGCGTTCTCCCAGATCCAGTCGACCGTCCGCTCAGCCTGCGAATCCCACTTCGAGCCGCGACGGCTCCACTGCTCGAAGAGGCTGCGGCCGGTCGACCCGTCGTCCCAGTCGTGGACCGCGAAGCCGATGTCGCGCCACTTCTCGTACGAGCAGTCCGCGCTCAGGTGCGAGAGCGCATCCTCGACGGCGTCCTCGCTCAGCCCGTCGCCGTCGTAGCCGTTGCGCGACTCTTCGCTACTGCTCGGCGCGATGCGGGGCGTCTCGCCGTTGATGGCCTTGTACGCGTCGAACAGCCATGCCGCAGGCGGCTCCTCACTCACCGAGTCACCGCTCTCCGGGAGCGTGTCGCCAGTGAACGTGCAGAACTTGTTCTCGAGGACGTCGACGCCCGTGTGGTCGTCGAGCTGGCAGTCGCGCCACCACTGCGGCGGCTTGTTCCCGACGAACGGGATGTGGAGGCCAGTCCCCGACGGCGAGACCTCGACGTACGCGTAGTCGTCGGCCAGCGCGTCCAGGTCCGGCACCCAGTCGGCGAGCTCCACGCCGTCCTCGGTGACATCTTCGACGCCGCCGTCGATGTCCACGCAGCGGTAGAGGCCGCGAGCGTGGTCGGGGTTCTCCGCGGCCATCACGTAGCCGACGCCCCAGTGCTCGTGCTCGCGGGCGAGTTCGATGGCCTCCGCGAAGCTGTGCCAGTCGTCCGGGTCGCTCCACGAGATGGAGTGGTCGCCGTCCCAGTGCGGCTGCCGTGGCCGGTCTGCGCGGTCGTCCCAGAGCAGCCACTGGTCGCGGTCCTTCAACTCCTTCGGGATGGCATCCGCGTCCACGTCAACCGTCATTCGTCGCCCTCCATCGGCTCCCACGGCGCGTCGACGGCGGGAGAGACGGCCATCGCCCGGTACACCGACTGCCAGCCCGCCGACGGTGAGGACTCACCGCAACGCTCACGGACCATGGGCATCCCCCGCTTTGTCGAGAATCGCTTCCGCGAGTGCAGCGACGGGGCTACTGCCGGCGGCCAGCTCCTCGAGGTCGGCTTTCTGGCCGAGCGTCTGCCCGCACTCGTTGCACTCAAATCGCGCGCCCTCGCTGGACGGCACAGTGACGATGGTGCCCGGGCAGCGCCGCCAGCAGTTCAGCTGGCCGTTCCCCGACGAGGTCTGGGTCGTCGCCATCATCGACCACCCCCACGGGAGGCCTTCCGACGGTCCGGGTCCAGACCGGCGCCGGTCCCGAAGCCCATCTCGGTGCTTGCGGTATCCGGACAGTCCGGACACCGATGCAGGCGGCCCTGGTTGTCGCCGAATACGCGTGCGTAGTCGTCGCTGGCGGCCGCGCCGCAGTTCTCGCAGTGCGTCGTCACGCCTGACTCACCCCCTGGGTCGCCGCGTAGCCGTCCGGAAGTTCGACTTCGCGGACCCGAGCACAGGCCATCGGGAGGCCGAAGTGCGGACAGAGCCCGTTGTGGATGCGAGCCTGCTCGCGAGCCGCGCGCTCGTACTCGAAGTCGTCCTCGTCGGCGTGGGCCAGCGCGCAGTCCTCGTGGCCGTACACGACTTCGTACGGCATCACCAGGTCACCTCCACGTCGCTGTGGAGCCGCGTCGCGAGTATCGCGAACTCGCGCGCCTTCTCCGCGTTGACCTCCTTCCCGTAGCCTGGCTCGCGGAAGACGACGCTCGCGGGCGGGGACGTGAACTCGTGAGCGTCTTGCCCGTCGACGAACTCGGCGTCGTAGGACCGCAGGAAGCTGCGCTCGCCGTCCTTCATGGTGTAGAGGACGCGAATCTTCGCAACCGGCGGGTAGCGGTCGTCGTCCCCCGCCAGACGCGCGAGGTAGTCCTCCCGCTTGATGGCGTAGTACGCGTCGTGGTCGGAGTCGCCGTCCTCCACCCAGCCGGCCTCGATGGTCGACTCGTCGAGCGGGCGCGGCTCCACGACGGTCGTCGCGTTCGACAGCGGGATGTCGCTGCTGTCGCTCACGGTCTCCGTCATGCCGCACCACCCTCACTGTCCCGGCGGCTGAAGTCTCCGAGGTCCGCTTGCGTGACCTCGCCCGTGTCCTCCAGTTCAGCGATAGAGTCCCTGCGGACTGCTTCCAGTCCGTAATCCTCCGGGCTGGACTTCCAAAGGTCCGCGGCGAGGTTCTCGTGCGGGCTCTTCCGGTCATCCGGCGTAACGCCGTAGTGCTCGAGGCGCGCCTTGATGGAGCCCTTCGGGTCCCGGACCTCTTCCGCGAGGTCAACGACGTTCCAGCCCTGCTCTTCGCAGAGCTGGCGCAGCAGCGCGGGCGGGTACTCGTCGATGCGGTCCGGAAGGTCGTCGCGGTAGATCACCGAACCACCTCCAGGCGGAGGACGTCGTCTTTGCGCGCGATGACGGAGGCGCCGACGTCGCCATCCGGGTCGAAGAACTCGAGGAACCGGTTGTTACGGCCGCGCTCGACGGTCAGGATTTCGGGGTCGTCCTGGGAGTAGTTGGCCGGTAACCCGGCGTCAACTCCCGAAGAACTTTGGCCGTTCCGGTCAGAGTGCCGCACACCGACCACCTCCCGTAGTCTGGCCACTCACCGCGCCGGTGCGGGTGCTCTGGTTGGTCGCCGTCTGCTCGAGCGCTCGCACCGTGTAACTTTGGAAGGGAGCCCGGTGCGGGCGCTTCGACGGCGTCTGTGCCGCGGTCAGACCGCCTCTCGTTTTAAGGCGGTGTGGTTCGAAGTTTTGCATAGGTCGTTCCGTAGGCGACCATGACCTCGGCGGCTGGTCTGGGCAGTCGCCGACCTCATTCTCTGGTAGCCGACGATTACCGCGCAGGTCATGGCTTGAGCGAAGCATTCGATGGCAACCTATTAAATCTTGGTACTGCATTGTACCGTTATGGGACTGTTTGGTTTCGACAGCGGGAGTAACCGGTGCAATTTAGCCGTGTCATCGAGACTCCCCGCACAATGGCGCGCCGAAAACGGGGGAGATGGATGAATAAAGCCACTGACCCCGTTCTCGAACTCCTGGCCGAGATTGACATGGCAATAACGGCCGGTGCTATCGAGTTCGAGCTTCAGCAGTCGCTCAATGACCCTCCCGGCCACTCCACGATTTATCGCGCGCTGAACGAGCTGGAGGAACGCGATTACATTGCTCGACCACGCGGAGAAGGGACTAACCTTATCCGAATCACGGATCGCGGTCTTGAGTACCTCCGTGGCGAACGCGACGCTTCTGAAGACGAGTCCCAGGATTAACCGCGCCTGACTTACAGCTTCACACCCCCGCGTTGAGCGAGGACGGCTATTCAACCAGCAACGGCAGGAACACCGTTTCTCCTGCCGCCCCAGAAGAACTGGTTTTGGGGGTGTGACGCCTGTGACGGGTGTCACACCCTCCGGGCTACCCCGGGTGTGACAATTCGGCGGCGCATTAGCCGCTCTACTTCTCGATTTTGGCACCGCTTGGTGAGTGTCACGGGCGTCACGGGGTAAGACCGGACATTGTGCGCGGCGTGTGTGTGCACGCCCTCGCGGTACGTGATAGTGCACCCAGACCCGTGACGCCTGTGACGCCCCGAGATTCCGCCGCCTCGGAACCGCTGCGTGGCGATAACCCGTCACACCCCCCGGTTGGGGGGTGGGGGGTGGGGGGTTGTGACACCTCAGCGAGCTTGCAGACATCCTGCAACCGGGTAACGCCAGGTAACCGTAGTTGCGTCGCTGTCGTAGCGACGGAACCGGCCGGTTCTGTCGTCTGTTCGGGGTCATGCTGTTTTGGAGCGGTAGCCTTCGATGTTCACTTCGTCGCGCTCGTAGACCTCGCCGGTCTGTTTGTCGACGAGCTCGGTGAACTCGGGGTCCCAGTCCTCGTGGCTCTGTGCGCACTCGACGCAGTACCAGTGGTGGTTCGTGGGTTCGAACTGGCTGTGCCCGCGCGGGCATCGGTAGCGCCAGCGCTGGACTGGATCGTCGGTGTCGATGCTCAGCTTCGTTGTCGTCGAGCTGGTGGCCGGCTGGTTCTCACGTTGCGACATCGAAAACTACGACAGCCTATTGGCACTTAAGGGATAGTCGTACCCGGAGTGAAAGTGAAAACGGTGCGGAGCACTATTCGACCGCTCCAAAGCCTGAAGCGCAGATATTCGACCAAAATACGCGTTGAACTACTTTCACCCCCGTGTAGACGCTAACTCATCCTACTCAAATGACTTTTCTAAGACTGTGCTTGCACTATCATAGTCGGAAACCATGTTGACCTCGTATCGAGCAGTTCCACTCCCCTCGTAGCGATCCAATCCGACACTGCCGAACGTCCAGACGACGGTCTCCCCTGGACGGACTGTCTTTGTAACCGTCTCCATTAGATTCTCGCCGTCTCTGGAAACAGTACCATCGACGTCGGTGCGGGTGTCGCCCGTGTTTTCGACGGCCACATTAATACGGTTCAGCGTACGGTCACTCCAGTCCGCCTCTGCACCGAGTATCTCGAGGTCGACCTCCCCAAACCTCTTCGTGGTCGTTTTCTCGAAGGTATTCCCGCGTTCTGTCGAGATCGTTAGTGTCGCCTCGACCTTCGCCGCGTTTACTGTCGTCTCCCACATCGGTGAGTATGTAGCAGAAAATTGCTCCCCAGATTCAAGGACCGAGTCGAATACCGTTTTCTGGATATCATCGTTGAGTGAGAGGGTTGCGTGGGCGTCTACGCGGAAAGGACCGTCAACTGAAACCGTGTAGTCTACACTATGGAGCTATCGAGATTGTTTCGGTGCTACTGGGTCTGATATAGTAGTACCCGAAGTGCTTCTGAACGGTGTCACCCTGAAGCTCGTAATTGAGAGAGGTGATAATAGCGTAGAAGTCTCCAGTATTGGTGATTGGGAGGTCGATGCCCTCGAGAGCGTTGCCGTCCCAGCGTTGAGTGATAGCCCCGATTTCTATTGAAGCGCCGTCAAATGAGATGATTTCTGAGCCCGTTGTCTCACCGTTTTGTCGGAGAACAACCTTGTAGGAACCCTCCATTGCAAATCGAGTCTCAAAGTGGTGCTCGTTGGCGGAGGGTGAGATTCTATCTTCTTTTAGAATTTCGCCGCTCGTATCCTCCAGCATGAGCGTCCCGTAGTCGTCAATATCGAAGGTAACGCGAATTCCAGGCGTATTGTTCGGATCGTCGAGCGTGACGTCCTGAATTGCGGTATCTTCAGACAGGGCGTTCGTGGTGGTGTTGGCGTTGTCCGCAGTATCGTTATCAGACACCCCTGTGCAGCCTGCCAGTCCGGCTATGCCGACTGCCCCGAGTAACTCCCGGCGTGAGAGTTCCATGCGTTGCGAGAATTCGTCGACGAGGTCGTCTTCGCCGGCTTCTCGAAGAATCTGGATGTCTGTTTCGAGTTCGTCGAGGCGGTCGCGGAAGCGAGACCTGACGTTGTAGCGGTAGCCTTGGGGGTCTTCGATGTCGGGTTTGTCGCCGCGGTAGAATTCTCGTTCGCCTTCGGTGAGGAGGCCGCGATTCATCGTTGTCGTGGTGTGTTCTTGAGTGGCCATATATCGTTGGATTCTCCCTGTACGTTGATAGCCGCGTACACCTATTAGAACTTTGGGCGTATCTCTCAGTATGAGGGGAGAACCTATTTGTATGTAGGGTAATGACTATGACGTACAGATGCCAGACACCGAACCAGAAACCACGACCGAGGACGGCAGTGCGGAGTCCTCTGTGA
>SDGW01001329.1_pt1 | contig 10288 bp, 9 predicted proteins | sample 2873831 | NCBI WGS metagenome assembly SDGW01 (sample SAMN08132700, study PRJNA421101) | hypersaline lake metagenome | isolation source: celular fraction 0.22 microns magnesium sulfate-rich crust from ephemeral... | place: Spain: Penahueca Lagoon, Toledo | collected 2011-07
GTTCGACGCGATCGCGGACGGCACCCGCCGAGACGACCGAGTCCCGACCGTCTCTCGGGCACAGGCCCAGAGCATCGAGGACCGCCACGATGTCGACTACCTGGCCCCCCTCTCGGGCTTCGGCCGGAGTGCCGTCGACGACCTCGTGGACGCGACGCTGGACGTCGAGACGGGACCCAGCGAGGAGATCGCCAAGGGCGACTACGAGGGGGAACTCCGCGCCCTGATGGCCGAGGAGTACGGCGACGACGCCGTTGCAGACGTGTTTCCTGCCCACGACCAGACGCGCGTCGTCGGCCTTCGCGAGCGGTAGCCTTCTGGCAGACACAAAATATTTGTTAGGCTACAGTACTCGCCCCAGTACGAGATGGAGTCACTGCAACGGCGGGAGGTCCTGGGAATCGGAGCGACGATCGCGGCGTTACCGGTTACGGGATGTATGGGCGGCGGCGACCGCGATCAGGACCTCGTGATCAGCAACGAGGACTCGGCCAAACACTCGATCGTCGTCCGATCGGATTCCATCGGCGAGGCGACTGCGGACCTCGGGCCCGGCGAATCGACACGGCGAGAAGACGTCTTTCCCGTCTCGGACTACACGTACAGTGAATCCCTGCACGTCGAAATCGACGGCGAAGTCACAGTCGATCGCGAGGCGTACCTCGGGTGGTCGCAGCAACCGGTTTCGGTAGTCGTGTCCAGACCCAACGACGTCAGGGTGGACTCACCCGGCTACGAGCAGACGGCGACCACGACTCGCAACGGTACGACTCTCGACCGCCGAGAAAACGAGGAGAGAAACGGGACCACCACGCCTGAAAATGGCAACTGAACGCACTCTCACCGGTGGGAACGAGCACACGTGCAGAGACGGGTGAGTCGGTATCCCGACCATCTATCCACGTGGCACCCGTACGGAACGTCTATGCCTCCCGGCGAGGCTGGCACCGACGGCGAGCAACTGCACCGATACACGCACGCAGTGAAAGACTGGTTTCTCCTCGACGGGGATCGGCAGCTCGTCGTCGCGCTCACTACCGTCGTCCTGTTTCTCGTCATCGCGTCAGTGACCGTGAGCGAACTGACACCGTTGAACAACCTCCAGCCGGTGTTCTACGTGCTGGGCGGGCTGATCGGCGGCAATCTGACTGTCATCACCGTCGTCGTCTCGATCAATCAACTGCTGCTCTCGCGAGAACTCCAGGCGCCGCCCGACCTCGAATCCCAGATCGAGGGGATCATCGAGTACCGCTCGGACGTCGAGGACGCTGCCGGACAGGTCGCACCGGTCGAACCGCTTGGCTTTCTCTGCCTGTTGTTCGAGAACACGCGCAGAGAAGCACAGCGACTGGGCGGGCTCGCAGCCAGCGAAGGCAGCGAGGGCACCTACCACGACATCGACCAGGTCGTCACGGAGATCACCGATCGGCTGGACAGCGTCGATCGGCTCCTCAGGCAGTCCGATACGGGAACCTTCGACGTCCTCTCGGTCACGCTCACGACCAACTACGCCAGACACATCAACCAGCTTCGACAGATCGACTACCAGCACAGCGAGCAGCTTCCAGACGACGTCAGCGCCGCGATCGAGACGCTCGTCCACCAGCTCCAGAACATCGACATCGCGCGACAGTACTTCAAGGCGATCTACCTCCAGCAGGAACTGGCACAGCTGTCACGGGGGCTCTTCTACGCCGGGCTTCCATCGGTGACGATCGTGGCGATCGGGCTGCTCCTCCTGACGGGATCGACAGGGAGCGTGTTCGCCCGATCGTACATTCGGCTGTTCGTTCCCACGGTCGTCACGATCGGGCTGCTTCCGATCACCATCCTCTTCGCGTACATCCTCCGGATCGCGACCGTGACCCAGCGCACGGCGGCGACGCTGCCGTTCACGACGCCCGCACAGGAGCAGTGACCGCGTACCCAAAGGACAGTTTCAAGCGCGCCGTGTGCGAACCCACCGAGCATGTACGACCACCTGAAGGGGTTCCGGGACTTCTACCCCGACGAGATGGGGGCGCGCCGGGAGGTCATCGATACGCTGGAGGCCACCGCACGCCAGTACGGCTTCCGCGAGATCGGGACGCCCGCCCTGGAACGCACCCAGATGTACGTCGACAAGAGCGGCGAGGAGATCGTCGAAGAACTGTACGCCTTCGAGGACAAGGGCGGCCGCGACGTGGCCATGACGCCCGAACTGACACCGACCGTCGCGCGAATGGTCGTCGCCAAACAGCAGGAGCTCTCGAAACCGATCAAGTGGGTGTCGACGCGCCCGTTCTGGCGCTACGAACAGGTCCAGCAGGGTCGCTTCCGCGAGTTCTACCAGACTAACGTCGACATCTTCGGCTCCTCGGAGCCGGAAGCCGACGCCGAGATCCTCGCGTTCGCCGCCGACGCGCTCACGTCGCTGGGACTCACCGGCGAGGAGTTCGAGTTCCGCGTCTCCCACCGCGACATTCTGGGCGGCCTCTTGGAAGCGTTCGACGCCGACGTCGAGACCAAAGAGGCCATCAGAGCCGTCGACAAGAGCGAGAAGATCAGCGAGGCCGAGTACCACGACCTGCTCGTCGAGGCCGGTCTCACCTACGACCAGGCAGCCGAGTTCGACGACCTGCTGGCCGTCGACGAGGAGAACATAGACGAGTTGATCGAGTTCGCGGGGACTGAGCGCGTCGAGAACGCCGTTACGAACCTCCAGAACGTCCTGGATGCGGCGGCGGACTTCGGCGCAGGCGAGTACTGTACGCTCTCGCTGGAGACCGCTCGCGGGCTGGACTACTACACGGGCGTCGTCTTCGAGTGTTTCGACTCGACGGGCGAAGTCTCCCGGTCCGTGTTCGGCGGCGGCCGGTACGACGACTTAATCGAGAGCTTCGGCGGCCAGCCGACGCCCGCAGTCGGCGTCGCCCCCGGACTCGCCCCACTCTCCCTGCTCTTGCAGCGCGCGGACGTCTGGCCAGACGAGTCGTTCACGACCGACTACTACGTCCTGCAGGTCGGCGACACGCGGAGCGTGGCGGCCGAGATCACCCGCGAACTGCGCTCGCGCGGCCACGTCGTCGAGACCGACGTCGCCGACCGGAGTTTCGGCGCGCAGATGAACTACGCCGACGGCGTCAACGCCGAGACGGTCGTCATCGTCGGCGAACAGGACCTCGAAGACGACGCCGTCACGGTCAAAGACATGGACTCGGGCGACCAGCAACAGGTGCCCCTGACCGAGTTCCCCGGCGACAGGGAGCGGCCGACCCTCGCGGACTTCGAGTAGCGACTCAATCGAACAGGCTGTCGTCGTCCTCGTCGGGCGCTGTCGTGGTGGTGTCGGTTTCCGTCAGCTGCTCGCTGCCGTCGCGTAGCCACCCGTCATCAGTCTCCGTCGGCGTCGAGTCGGCGGTACCGTCCTGATCGTCAGTCGGCGTCGACTCATCGGTGTTGCCGTCGTCGCCAAATAGCGAGTCCGAGCCGTCGTCGAACACGTCGGTTTCGTCGGCGCTTTCGGCCGAGGTGTCGTTCGCCGAGCCTTCATTGTCGTCGGTGAACCCATCGAGCGCGTCGCCCACGTCGTCGCCGGTCTCGTTCAGAAGGGCATCGAGTGCGGTTTCGTTCACCGGTCCGTCGAGGGATTCGTCGTCATAGTCGAAGGGTACTGCGGCTTCGTCGTCCCCGTCGAAGGGGTCCGCCGCGATCGGGTGCCAGCCGAACAGGGCCGTCGACTCGTTCTCGAACGCGACGGCGAGGTGCGCACTGACGTTCCGCGAGTGGTTCTGAAGCATCCGGAAGGAGTCGGGATCGACCTCGTACTCGGTCGCCACGGACTCTGGGAGGGTGCCAGCAGCCCTCGCGCCTCGGTCTGCGACGGTCTCGGTCACCGCCGCGTCCGCGCGGAGGTCGGCCACCCTGTGGGCGTACTCACCGGGAGTGAGCGAGCCGTTAGCGAGCGCCCGGTGGAGGCGTTGACGACGCCGTTCGAGCCGCTTGAGACGGGTCTCGGTCGCGGTCCTGAGAGCGGCGAGTTCGGCGACCCGTTCCGTCGTCGTGTTGGCGCGAGTGAGTCGCACCGTGACCGCCCTGGTTTCGAGTTCGCCGCCGAGATCCGCCTGCTGCGTGGCGAAGGCACCGGACAGGCGACTCCCCGCCGTCGCGTTCGACGCGGTCCCGTTGGCCGAGTGGGCTGGCGAATCGAGCGGCCGGTCGGCCGGGCGCGCGTCGCCAGCCGGGGACTGATCGTTCGGTGCCAGGCCACCGAGGCTCCCGGCGGCCGGGAATGCCAGTCCAGCGACGATCAGCACTGCGGCAGTCGTGACGGCGAGCGCTCGCATCAGTTCCATCGTCGCTCACCTCGTCGGCACGCACATTCGCGGGCGGGCCATCCGATCAGCGTCGGGTCAGGGTCAGTTCTCATCTGTCTCCTCCGGGAGCGAGATCACGTTCTCGCGGCCGAGTCTGAACACCTCGACGTCGCCGTTCTCGCGAAGGTCACTCACCACGCGGCTGGCCTTCGAGTCGGTCCAGTCACAGGCGTCGACCAGCGCCTGCTGTTTGACGCGGCCGCCTCGCTCCGCGACGACCGCGAGCGCCCGTTCCTCGTCGGAGAGCAGCTCCTCGTCGGGGACGGACGACGCTGGCGCGGTCTCCGCGGCAGGCTCGTCGGTCGCGTCCGGCGAGCCGCGATTCCTGGCCGCCACGGCGCCGCCGGTCCCGAGTACCGCGAGCAACAGCCCGCCGACAGCGATCAGCACCGGCGAAACGCCACCTGGCGTCGCGTCTCCGGAACCGCCGCCGGGGGCTGACTGGGTGGCCGTCGCCGCCTCGGCAGTCGTCACCAGCACCTGGGGTTCGTCCGCGCCGAACCCGAGTTCTCCCTGCCAGGAGAGGCGGTGTGTGCGTTCGGCGTCCGGGCTGGGGAGCGTCCGGGCGGCGCGGTACTGGTCCGGCCAGGTGAGCGTCAGCGTCGTCGTCGGGCCGACGTAGAAGCCGCGGATCGCGTCGCCGACGTGGATGGCCGACCCGTTACTGCGGGCGAACCGCCGCCAGGTGAACCGATAGGTGATGATGCCCGTGGGTTGGGCCAGTCGCTGCCGGCGGACTGCGACGGAGACGTTCCCGACGGCCATCTCGCGACCCGTCTCGCGTTCGGCCGCAGTCACCGACGGCCGAATGCGATCGGCGAACTGCGCGGTGTAGTTCGACGGGTTCCGTTCGATATCGTCCCGAAGCGATCGGAAGGACTCGCGTTCACCGTCCGCGGTCAGTTGGAAGTGGTACTCGACCCGCCAGGTGGCAGTGCCGTTCGCCCGGACGTCGACCCGCATCAACACGCTGTCGGGGTCGAATCCCGACGTGTTGCGAGTCGCGGTCGTCGGCGAGCGTGCAGCCACGGCTGAGCGGGCCAGGGAAAAGCGATCAGCGGGTGGGCGGTCTGTGACCACGTGTTGGTCCTGAAGCTCGTCAGCGGGGGGTGCGTCTCGGACTGGGAGAGACGCGTGCGCGGCTGTCGAACACAGCAACAGGGCAACGACGACGCCGAGCGCACGCCAGACGACTCCTCTCATGCCGAGACTCAGTTCTCTGTCTGTTCGTTCTCACAGCGCGTATTTTATCTTCCGTTCACAGGTCCGTCCCGGGACAGGACGCCTCGCGTCACGTGATCGTGACCGAGACCTGTGAGATGCCATCGTCGAGTTCACGTCAGTTCCCGTCGAAGACGTCCTCGTCGTCAGCCGTGGCGTCGTCCGTGCCGTTCTCAACGTACGCCTCGACGTCTTCCTCGACGCCGTCCGCGTAGTCGTCGGCGTCGTTCGCGGTGTCGTCGACGTATGCTTCGGTGTCGTTGACGGTGTCGTCGACGAACTCCTCGGTGGCGTTTCCGACGTCCTCGACGAGGTCTTCTGTCCGCTCGGCGTCTTCCTCGAACTCGTCACTCGATTCGTTCGCGGCCTCACGGAGATCGTCGCGGTCGTCCTCGAACGCCTCGTGTGCGTCGTCAGACTCATTTTCGGCACCGTCCTCCTGGGGCTCCTGCGAGCTGGACTCGTCGTCGCTGTGGTCGCTGCCGTCGCTCTCGACGAGGTCACTCACCCACGACGGGATGGGCAGCGCGTCCATCTCCAGGTCGGGGAGCCACGACGGGACGGGAGCGTCATCGTTCGCGTGTGTGTCCGCGTCCGCACTCGCGTCCGCCTCGGCGTGGGCGGTTGCCGTGACCGAGGCACCGTCACCGGCCGACGCCGTCACGGACGCGTTGGTGGACACCGACGTGTTCGCGGACACCTCACCGCCGTCGCGCTGTTCAGCCTTCGAGTCGCCGTCCGCTCCAACGACGACACTGCTTGCGGCCGTAGCCGGCGCGGCCGCAACAACCAGTACTACCATCGCGATCGCAACCGTCTGTATTGCATTGCTGCGTCGCATTACACCTCCCTCTCGCAGCGGCAGGAACTAATAAAGGGGAAGCGCTGGCGGCGGATTCCAGTGGATTGCAGTTCTTTGCACCGATTTTCACCCCGCCCACGTCGTGCGGTTTCGGACAACTATAAGTATTATTATACTTGAAGCGTCGTAACATTAAAGTGGACGTTTGGGGCCGGCCGAGAGAGGGGGTTCCAGACCCGGGACACAACACTCATTCCCTGGCCGCCCGGACCGCGAAGCATGCGCGCGTTTCGCCTGGCCTACGACGGCCGCCCGTTCTACGGCTTCCAGCGCCAGCCGGACGTGCCGACCGTCGAGGACGCGCTCTTCGACGCCCTCCGCGAGTTGGGGGTCCTCGCGGCGGACGCCGACGCACCACCGGAGTACGCGGGTGCGGGTCGGACCGACGCCGGCGTCTCGGCGCTCGCACAGACCGTCGCGTTCTCGGCCCCGGACTGGCTGACGCCGGCCGCCCTGAACAGCGAGTTACCGGCGGCAGTCAGGGCCTGGGCACGGGCTGAGGCATCCGACTCGTTCCACGCCACCCACGACGCGACCAGTCGCACTTACCGGTATCACCTTCACGCGCCGCCGGACGCCGTATCAGACGAGCGTGCTCGCGAGGCGCTGGCAGCGCTCCGAGGGGAACACGATTTCCACAACCTGACGCCGGACGACACCGGCACGGTTCGGGACCTCGACGGGTCGCTGTCCCGAGACGGCGCGTACCTCGTCGTCGAACTCACAGCGGGCGGATTCGCGCGACAGCTGGTTCGTCGGATCGTCTCGCTGGTCGCGTCGGTCGCCCGCGGCGACCGCGACCTGGCGGCCGTCGATCGCGTCCTCACACCGGAGCAACTGCCCGGACCGAAGGGCGTGCCATCGGCACCCGCGTACCCGCTCGTTCTCGTCGACGTGACGTATCCGGACCTGACGTTCGTCGTCGATACCGACGCGAAACGGAGCGCACACGCAGTGTTCAGCGACCGGCGGGACGAACACCGGACGCGTGCACGAGTCGCTGACGAGCTCGTCGACGGGCTCTGAAAAAGGCCGCAGCGCGGGTGCCAGTCAGCGGGCGTTACAGGATTTCAGTCAGTGACACGTAGACGTCCGACTGGAGCCAGCCGCTCGTGTCATCGCGGTCGTACACCACGACGCCGTCCGCGGTGGTGAGCTGCCCGTAGCGAGTGCTCGGATGACTATCGCGATCGGCACTTCGTCGTTCAGGACGGGTCATCGTGTCTCCACTCGTTGCTTGACACCCGGGCATCGTATAAACACGACATAGTATCCATCAGTTTCCGTCGTTTCAGACGAGTTAGGAAGATTGTAACGACCGTTCCCGGCGCGAACAGAACAAAAAGTGGTCGGGCCGTGACTGGGTCGCTCGATCAGGTCGGATTGACCATCTTCATGGCCTCGCGGACGGATTCGCGGCGGCCGAGCAACGTGATTCGGTCACTGACTTGCAGTTCCATGTCCGCCTCGGGAACGACGACGTCGCCGTCGCGGCAGACGAGCGCGATGAGACAGTCCTCGGGGAGTTCGGGGCCGACCTCACGGACGGTGCGGTCGGCGAACTTCTCGGCGGTGATCTCGACCTCCTGGACGTCGCCGACGCGTCCCACGTCGGTCATCCAGTGAGCCAGAGCGGGCCGTTCGATCTGGTTGTCGATGGCCCAGGCGGTCGCCATGGCCGAGGAGATCGTGCGCACGCCCAGATCCTCGAACGCCTCGACGTTGTCCGGGTTGTTCGCCCGGGCGATGACGGTCTCGACGTCGAACTTCGAGTCCGAGAGCTGGGCGATGAGCAGGTTCGCGTCGTCGTCGCCCGTCGCGGCGATGACGGTCCTGGCGTTGCCGGCACCGGCCTCACGGAGGACGTCCGTGTCAGTCCCGTCACCCCAGACGACCGTGTAGCCCTGGTTCCGCGTCTTTTCGACCGTGTCCTCTACCTCTTCGACGATGACGACGTTCTCGCCTCGGTCTTCGAGGCGTTCGGCGAGCGCTCGGCCCACCTTTCCGCCGCCGACGATGATGACTCGCATTGGTATTACCTCCAGGTATTCCGCGATGTAGCGCGCGAGGGCGCCCTCGAAGGCGACCGTCGCGAAGATGACCAGAAAGACGGTTCCGACCAGCACCTGCGCCTGCCCGTCGAAGGTCGCCGCCTGGGAACACAGCTGCGCGACTTCGCCCGTCGCCGTGCCGGTACAGGCCTGACCGACGCTCGTACCGGCTGCCTCGGCGGCCTGTTGGCGCAGGTGTGCCGCCTCGGACTGCAACTCGACGGCGAACAGCGTGGCGACCGACGCCGGGATGATCCCACGCGGACCGACGAAACTCATGAACAGCTTCTCGTTGGTCCGGAACCGGTCGCCATAGGTCGTAACGAAGACGAGGAGCGGCCGGATGACCAGCATGACAGCCGCCACGACTGCGATCCCGGGCAGCCCCAACTGGAGCAGATCCTCGAACTCCAGGAGCGCGGCGAGCGCGATGAACACGATAGAGAGAACTAGCAGCGTGATATCGCCTTTGAAGGCCGTGATCTCGTCCTCGTAGGGGACGTCAGCGTTCCCGAGCAACAGTCCGGCTGTGGCGGCCGCGGCGACGCCGGCCTCAGTTCTGATAGCGTCGGCCGCAGCGAAGGCGACGAGCGCGCCCGCCAGGACGAGCAGGCGGGCGTTCTGCGGGGCGTTGCCCGGCGACAGGTCGACGTACCTGAGGAGGTAGTAGACGACAGCCGCGACGGCGACCCCGATGAGGAGACCGACGCCCAGTCGCTCGACGAACGACGTGACGAACGCCTCGCCCGCCTCGTCGCTCAGGACGACGACCTCGAAGACGACGACGGCGATGATAGCGGCGCTCACGTCGTTGATGATCCCCTCCGTTTCGAGGGCGGTCGCCACTCGGTCCCGGACCGGAACGACCTCCAGGATGGGCGTGATGACCGTCGGCCCCGTCGCGACCAGCAGCGCACCGATGAGAAACGACATGTCCCAGGGTTGACCGAGCGCGAAGCGGACGACGACCGCAGTCCCGACCAGGGCGATGGCCGCCCCGACCGTCACCAGTCGAAACGTGGCCGACGGCGCCTCCTTGATCCGGTCGAGTCGGAGGTGAAACGCCCCCTCGAAGACGATGATCGCCACCGAGAGCCCCACGATGGCCGGCAGGGCCGCACCGAACGACTCGCGCGTAACCAGACCCAGTCCCTCCGGACCGAGGACGACACCCGCAGAGAGCAGAAAGATAATACTCGGCACGCGAAAGCGGGCGGACAACAGTTGTGCCCCCACCCCGATGCCGATAATCGCGGCAACCAGGGGGATTATTTCGCCGCCAGCCACAGGGAACCCTCCATGCACGCGGTTGAACGGAACGATGTGGTTTAAACGCACTCAATTCCGCCGATGACTGCCATTGCAAATAAACTGATAACAACGGCCAAAGTCAGAATATCGACTGCGATAATCCGACCCTGAAATATATATTGGAAATTACAGTACGGCTCTGATAATGACTTACAGGCGACAATTAGCCCAGCTTCTCGCTTCGTCTCGCGTCCCATCGTCCGCCGAGCAGACGGACGGGCAGCCACCAGATCCGGACGCAGAGACTGGTACGTCCGAAGCTGACGACGCCACGGCCCGAGACGCGGACTCTTCGGGAGATAACGGCGTCGACGGCGAGGGAACCGATGACGAGCCCGCCGCGACTGAGCCGACCGCCGACGCTGCGGCGGTGCCACCTGCCCACGACGTCGGTGAGACGGCGACCGTGGTCTCGGATGGCGGGCCCGAGGCAGTGGAATCCACAGTCCCGGGCGCGGCAGTCGCTGGCGTCCGCGACGCGCTCGAAG
>SDGW01001330.1_pt1 | contig 10284 bp, 11 predicted proteins | sample 2873831 | NCBI WGS metagenome assembly SDGW01 (sample SAMN08132700, study PRJNA421101) | hypersaline lake metagenome | isolation source: celular fraction 0.22 microns magnesium sulfate-rich crust from ephemeral... | place: Spain: Penahueca Lagoon, Toledo | collected 2011-07
GATTTTTGGCCGACCTTTTTGCCGTTCGGGTCGCCTTCGGCGACCGCTCACGGCAAAAAGGTCGTTTACAGTTCGGCGTCGTTCAGCCGGTCGACGACCTCCTGGAGGTCGGCTTCGGCTTCGATCTCGTCTTTGATCTCCTCGCGCTGGCGGACCTCCTCGGAGTCGGCGCCGTACGCGCGGACGTACTCGGCGCGGGTGTGCTCGTTGAACGCGTGGCGGATCGCGAGGTAACCGTCCGGGACGACGACGCCGCAGACTTTGCACTCGCGGCGCGTGTGCTCGTTCGTCTGGTGAACGACCGCGTCCTCGACCGCGTCGAAGGTCTCCCCGCAGTCGTCGATGCCGCAGGCCCAGGTCATCGTTGCCGATGCTTTCGCCGGGGATCCTAAAACTGTTCCGCCGCGGCGGCGGGGAACCGGTCGGGTCCGGCGATCGGTCCGGAATCAGAACCCATAATGTGACCTGTCGAGAATCCGAGCGCGTGAGTGAGGAGGGTTCCCGGGTCGACATGCACGTCAAGGTGCTCGACGACGCCGTCGTCGAGCGCGCGAAGGCCCGGGGGATCGACGTGCTGGTGTACGCGCCCCACTTCGAGCGGCTGCCGACGATCCGGCAGCGTGCCGAGCGCTACAGCGACGACGAGCTGCTGGTCGTCCCCGCCAGAGAGATCTTCGCCGAAGCCTGGCGGGAGCGCAAGCACGTCCTGGCGATCGGGCTCGACGAACCGGTCCCTGACTTCGTGACGCTGGAGGGTGCGATGAACGAGCTCCGCCGTCAGGACGCCGCCGTCGCGGTTCCGCACCCATCGTTCCTCTCGGTCGGGATGAGCGAGAACGACGTCGGGCGCTACGACGACGTCGTGGACGCCGTCGAGGTGTACAACCTCAAGCACTGGCCCCACCACACGCGCCGCGCCCGTCGGATCGCCGACGCGGTCGACAGGCCGCCGTTCGCGTCGTCGTACGCCCACATAGGCCGGACCGTCGGCGAGGCCTGGACCGAGTTCGAGCGACCGATCGAAGACGAGCGCGACCTCGTCGCGGCGCTGCGCGAGGGCGCGCCGCGGGAAGTCCACAGCCGGAGCGGCGTCGAGTACGGCCTGGCGTCGGCGGTGGAGTTCGCGCATCTGGGGTGGGAGAACTCCTGGAAGAAGATCGATCGCATCCTGCTGTCCGGTCGGGAGCCGACGCATCCGCGACACGAGGCGTACGACGGCCGCTTCGACGACGTCGCGGTGTACTGAGCGGTCTCAGAGGCCGACGGACTGGCGAGCCATATCGACCGCCCCCAGCGGCAGTCTGTAGACGATCAGCGCGATCAGCGCGAGCTCGGCGCCGGTCACGAGCGCGGTGACGATCGTCGCCCGTTCGCTGCTGACCGTGACGCCGACCGGGAGGCCGAACTCCTTCTTCCAGACGGGGTAAAACAGCGCGATGCCGCGTTTGCTCCCCGCGATGTCGAGGACGTAGTGGGTCAGGATGCCGAGCCAGACGTACTGGAGGTTCCCGAAGTAGTACGGGAAGGCGAGAAATCCGACGAGGATCGGCAGGTTGTGGAGCGTCTTCCGGTGCTTACCGAACGCGGTGTCGACGTCCGGGAACAGCGCGCCGAGCACGACGGGCGCGCCCACCTCGAGGATCCGCAGAAACGTCGTCTCGTCGCCCGCCGGTTCCAGAATGTAGCCGAGACCGATACTCAACAGCACGGCGTTCAGAACGTGACCTTCTTTGTTCATTTGGGCGGTCGGTACCCGCCCATGAGAACTCACGATAGATGATACTTTCCCTTCCGCTAGAATCGTCTGACGGAGACAGGTATGGAGGAGATATTGTCAGAACGAAATTATATCGGGCGCTACTCCGTTCGCTCCGCGGCCGTTTCGACCTCCGCGAACAGGTCCCTCAGCGCTCGTCGAGCCGCTTTCTCCCGGATCTCGGCGCGGTCGCCGTCGAACTCGTAGCGCTCGACGGTCGCGTACGACGACTCGGATCCCCACGGGCCGGCGTACGCGACGCCGACGTACACCGTTCCGACCGGCGTCTCCTCGGTGCCGCCGCCCGGTCCGGCGACGCCCGTGACGCCGACTCCCCAGGTCGTGCCCGCCGTGTCGCGGACGCCGCGGGCCATCTGGCGGGCGACCGGCTCGCTGACGGCGCCGCGCTCGTCGAGCGCCTCACGTGTGACGCCAAGCAACTGTCGCTTCGCGTCGTAGGCGTACGTGACCAGCGAGCGATCGAAGTAGTCGCTGGAGCCGGGGACCGAGGTCAGTTTGGTTCCGATCAAACCGCCGGTGCAGGACTCGGCGACCGCCACGGTCGCGTCGGCGTCACGCAGCGCATCGCCGAGTCGCTGGACGATCGGCGCCTCCTCGCCCGGTCGGTCGGCGTGTTCGGCTGATTCTCCGGCGGCATCGTCGCCGCTGCCCGCCGCGTCGTCCTGATTCGAGGCCATACCGTCCGGTCTCGCCGCGGGCGCTTGAATGTCGGGGCGCCGACGGCGGGGCGGTCCGGGCGACAGCGGCTGCCCACGGCCGTCGTCCGCTCCCGAAAGAATCACTGTGCCCGCCACGCACCTGCCGGGTATGGACTACGAGCGGCCGCTGTTCTTCCGCGTCATGCAGTACGCGGCCCGGGCCGACCGCGACGTCGTCGGCATGGTCAGCGGCAACCCGGACTGGGAGCCGCCGGCCGCACTCCGCGACGGGCTCCGGGCGTACGCCGACGCCGACACCGAGGCGTTCCAGTACCCGCCTAGCGAGGGGCTGACGAAGCTCCGGGCCGAGATCGCCGAGCGTCGCGGGGTCGACATCGAACGGGTGATCGTCACCAACGGGACCGGCGAGGCGAACTACCTCGCGATGGCGTCGGCGCTGGATCGGGATGCGGGCGACGAGATACTGCTGACCGACCCCGTCTATCCGTACTACCCCGGCAAGACCGAACTGCTCGGGGGCACCCAGCGGTACGTCCCGGCCGACGAGGACGGCCAGCTCGACCCCGCGGCGGTCCGGGAGCGGACGAGCGAGGACACCGCCGCGATCCTGGTGAACACGCCGAACAACCCGACCGGCGCGGTGTACGACGAAGCGACGATGCGCGAACTCGTCGCGATCGCCGAGGCCAACGACGCGCTCCTGCTCAGCGACGAGGTGTACGACCACTTCGACTACTCCGGCCGGTTCGCCAGCGCGCTCGGCGTCGACTCCGAGCACCGGATCGTCACGAACGCGTTCTCGAAGTCGATGGCGATCACCGGCTTTCGCGTCGGCTACGCCGTCTTCCCCGAGGGACTGGTCGACGCAGCCAAGACCCGCCACATGCTGGTCAACGTCGCCGGGAGCCGACCGGCCCAGCGGGCCGTCCTGAACGCCCTGCAGGAGACCGATCCCGCATACTACGAGGCCAACCGCGAGCTGATGGCCGAGCGCGTCGAGACGTTCACCGCCGCGCTCGACGACGCGGGCGCGGAGTACACGACGCCCGATGGCGGCTTCTACGTGCTCGCGCGCTTCGACGACTTCCCGGGCACGCTGGAGAACGTCGAGCGACTGATCGACGAGGCTGGCGTCGCCGGGATGCCGGGCGACGCCTTCGGCACGGCGCGCGAGGATTGGCTCCGGTTCGCGCTGGTGACGCCGCGCGTCGAGGAAGCCGCCGAGCGGTTGGCGGCGTTTTTCGGATAGGTGGGCCAAGAGAACATGTTTGAGGATCGGCATCGAACGTCCCCGTAGATGACCAGCGTGGCGCCCCAGGTGCTCGTTCTCGTCGTCACCGTCGTCGGGCTGGCCGTCGGCGCCAGACTGTTCGTCGACGCCGCGGTCCGGTTCGCGCGGCGCTTCGGCCTCTCGGAGTTCGTCATCGGGCTGACGATCGTCGGGATCGGGACCTCCACGCCGGAGCTGGTCGTCTCGGCCGACGCGGCGCTGATCGGTCGGGGCGACCTGGCGGTCGGCAACGTGCTCGGGTCGAACGTGTTCAATCTCGCGTTGATTCTCGGCGGCCTCGCGCTGTTCGGCGCGATCCCGGTCGACCGATCGGCGGTGCGCCGCGACGGCGCCGCGCTCCTGGTGGCGACGGCGATCGGCGGCGTCGTCCTGCTCGACGCGGCGGTCTCCCGCGCGGAAGGGGTCGCGATGGTCGCCTGCATGGTCGCGTACATCGCGTACCTGCTGGGCACCGGCGACGAAGCGGCGTCCGGATCGGGCGGCGAGACGACGTCCGGGTCGGATGAGGTGACGACATCCGGATCGGACGACGGGTCGAGCGCGTCGTCGACTGCCCGCAGCGGGACCGAACCGACGCCGCCGGGCGGGCTGGCTCGCGGACCGACGCACTCGTCGCGGACCGCGGCCGAACTGGTCGCGGGACTCGCGCTGGTACTCGCCAGCGGTCACTTCATGGTCGAGTCGGCGTCGGCGCTCGCGCTGGCGGCCGGGATCTCCGAACTCGTCGTCGGCGAGACGATCGTCGCGGCGGGCACCTCGACGCCCGAACTCGCCGTCTCGCTGGTCGCGGTGCGCCGGGGGCGCGTCGGCGTCTCGGTCGGGAACATCCTCGGGAGCAACGTGTTCAACCTGCTCGGCATCCTCGGCGTCGCGGCGATCGTCCGACCGCTGACGGCGAGTCCGGCGGTGCTGGCGGGCGTCGCGTGGCTGGCGGCGATCACCGTCGCTGTCGTCGCGGCGCTGTGGACCGGACGCCGGCTCTCCAGGTCCGAGGGGGGGCTGCTCACGCTTTCGGAACTATTCCGGTGGGGTACCAACCTGTTGTGAACCGTCGCTACGAGCGTGCGTATCGCTCGGTAGCGGGACGTAGGCTACAGCCGGGCACTCCCGACCGACGAGTACACAAGGCCCTGGCCGATACGCTCGGGCATGAACTCGCTGGACGTCGAGCCCGTCGACGACGTGGACGACGGCGCCGAGCGCCCGCCGGACGACGAACCGGAGCAACCCGACCAGGACGACGACTCCCGCATCGACGTCGGAGCGGTCGACGACCTCTCGCCGGACGCGCCCGACTACGTGCTGTACGGCGGGAAGGGCGGCGTCGGCAAGACGACGATGGCCGCGGCGACCGCGCTGACCAGCGCGGAATCGGGCACCTCGACGCTGGTCGTCTCAACCGACCCGGCTCACTCGCTGTCGGACACCTTCGAGACGGACATCTCGCCGCGACCTGAGCGTATCCGCGAGGACGTACCGCTGTGGGCCGCCGAGATCGACCCCGACGACGCGATGGCCGAGACCGCCTCGGCGTTCGGAATGGGCGGGCAGTCCGGGGAACGCGATCAGCCCGGAGCGGGCGACGCGACCGGTGCGAACGATCCGTTCGGCGACGATCAGATGGGCGGCGACGACGGCGCGGGACAGGCCGGCGACGCCGGGCCGATGGGCGGCGCCGGCGGCGGCCCGCTGGGCGGCCTGGGCGAGATGCTCGGCGGCGACGGCCCGATGGACGCGCTGATGGGCGGGGCGATGCCGGGCGCCGACGAGGCCGCGGCGATGCAGCTGCTCGTCGAGTACATGGACGACCCCCGGTTCGATCGCGTCGTCGTCGACACAGCGCCGACCGGGCACACGCTGCGCCTGCTCGAACTGCCCGAGATCATGGACACGATGGTCGGCCGGATGGTCGCGTTCCGCGAGCGCATCGGCGGCATGGTCGACGGCATCAAGGGGATGTTCGGCGGTCAGGACCCGACCGACGAGGAGGGGATCGACGACCTCCGCGAGCTCCAGGATCGAATCGAGAAGCTGCGCGGGACGCTCCGGGATCCCGCGAAGACGGACTTCCGGGTCGTGATGGTGCCCGAGGAGATGAGCGTCGTCGAGACCCAGCGGCTCGTGAGCCAGCTCGACGAGTTCGAGATTCCCGTCGGCACCGTCGTCGTCAACAAGGTGATGGAGAACCTCGCGGACGTGACAGACGACGTCGACGCCTCGCAGTTCGTCTCGCCGAACCTGGAGTCCTGCGAGTTCTGCCAGCGCCGCTGGGACGTCCAGCAGGACGCGCTGGCGTCGGCACAGGATCTGTTCCGCGGTCACGACATCAAGCGCGTCCCGCTCTTTGCGGACGAAGTTCGGGGCGAGCGGATGCTACGGATCGTCGCGCGCTGTCTCGATTAGGGCGAATCCCACTCAGACGAGCCGACGCACGACGCCGTAGAGACGGTCGCGCACCGAGTCCGGCAGGAAGCGCGCGTAGTCGCCGTACTTCGCGACCGGTCCCACGGGATACCGCGCGGGCGGCGAGGTCCGGGTCGCCGAGTCGAGGATAGCTTCGGCGACCGTCTCCGCGGACACGGCGCCGACGCCGCCCCCGCCGAGGATCTGGGTGTCTTCCATCACGTCGTAGAACCACTCGTAGGCGCCCGACCGTTCGGTGTTCGACTCCGCGGCGTCGACCACCGTCTCCTCGAACTGCGTGTCGACCGGGCCGGGCTCGATCAGCACCACGTCCACGTCGAAGGGGTCGAGTTCGGGTCGGAGCGCGTCGCTGATCGCCTCCAGAGCGAACTTCGAGCCGCTGTAGACGCCGCTGCCGGGATACGACAGGCGGCCGGAGACGCTGGAGACGTTGATTATCGTCCCGGTCTTCCGTTCGCGCATGTGGGGCGCGACGGCGCGAATCAGCCGGTGAGGGCCGTAAACGTTCACGTCGAACTGCTCGTGGACCACGTCGGTCGGTACTTCTTCGACCGGCCCCATCTGCCCGTAGCCGGCGTTGTTCACGAGACAGTCCACGCGGCCCGTCTCGGAGATGACGCGCTCGACGACCGCTCGGCACTGGTTCTCGTCGGTCACGTCCAGTTCCGCCGTCTCGCAGCCCGCCTCGCCGAGCGCGGCGATATCCTCGACGTCCCGGGCGGTCGCGTACACCGTCCAGCCGTCGTCGAGGAACGCCAGCGCGCTCTCGCGTCCGATCCCCGAGGAACACCCGGTGATCAGGACTGTCTTGCGGACGCTCTCCCCTGACCGGCGTTCGTCGCCGGTCGCCTCGTCGGATTCCGTGTCGGCCATGCTGAAACGTTCAGGGCCCGGGCAAAAAAGCGTGTGCGAAACGGCGACGACCGGCATCGCCGTCCGACCGGCGGTCGAACGACGATTTCGGTCAGTCGTCCAGCAGCGACTTGGCCTCCTCGGCGTAGGCGTCGGCGCGTCGCGTCGGCTCGGGGAGCTTGTAGCCGTCGGTCAGCGCCAGCACGAGGTCCACGGCGGTGTCGGCGTCGACGCGGTGGCCGGGGCTGACGATCAGTGGGTTGATCGACTGGCTGCTCGACTCGTACTGGCGCGTCTGGGCGGCGTGCCCGATGACGGTGCCGTCAGCCGCGGTGACGTCGGCGTCGGCCTCGATCGGAACGCGGGCGCCCTCGGGGAGGTCGTCGGTGCCCTCGACCGGCGTCCCGCAGAGCAGGCTCTTGGCGACGCCGACGCTGGGCACGTCGAAGACCACGCCCATATGGGTCGCGATGCCTGCCTCACGGAAGTGGATCCGTCCGCTCCCGTCGAACAGGACGAGGTCGGGCTCGGTCGTCAGCTCCTCGAAGGCGTCGACGATCGGCCCGCCCTCGCGAAAGGACAGGAGGCCCGGGATGTAGGGAATCGAGAGGTCGGTGACGGCGTACGCTTTCTCGACGATCTCCCCTCCCTGCGAGACGACGATCGCGCTGATCGCCCGGTCGTCGAGAAAGGACTGGTCGACGCCGGCGACCAGCGGCGGCTCCTCGCCGGGGGTCGAGAGCGGGCCCTCGGTGATGACGGCCGGGTCGAAGGAGAGGTCGTTCTCGAAAACGGCTTCATCGGCGATCTCGTGTTGCAGCGACTCCATCTCCTCGCGGGAGAGCGCGGGGTCGGGGAGCAGGTCGGGGCGTTGGACTGAGACCATGAGTGGACGGAGGAGATCGGGCGTCGGACGTCAGAACCGGCCGCGTCCGGGGCCGCCGGGGCCGCCCGGACCGCCCGGGCCGCGACCGCCGCCGAGCTGGACCTGATTTGGGGCTCGGATGTTGTGCTTGACGTGGTTGCCGTACAGCAGACCGATCGCCAGCCCGATCAGGTGGGCGAGGTGGCCGACGCCCGGCGCGAATCCGGTGCTGACCGCGAACACCGAGTAGAGGGCGAACAGCCCCGTCAGCGCCCAGATCGGCATGGGAAGGATGAACCAGACGTACACTTTCAGGTCCGGGTTCAGGATCGTCAGGACGCCCATGATCGCCAGCGCGGCGCCGCTGGCGCCCAGCGCCGGTGCGGCGTTCCCCAGAACGAATCCGATGAGCAGCTGCCCGACCCCCGCGAGGATGCCGCTGGCGACGAACAGGATCGCAAAGTCCCGGGAGCCGACGTACTTCTCGACCAGTCGGCCGAAGAAGTAGATCACGATGCTGTTCACCGCGATGTGGCCCAGGCTGCCGTGCGCGAAGATCGAGGTGACCCAAGTCCAGACGTACAGCGGGTTCGCGGGATCGAGCGTGAACAGGGCCTTGTAGAGGTCCGCCGACCCCACGTAGATGCCGAGATTCCCGGTGGGCGGCGACATCAGCCGGACGACCTGCTGGACCGCGAACGTCAGCCACATCAGCACGAGGAACACGAACGTCATGTTCCCGCGGAAGTATCCCAGTGGACCGCCGGGGCCGGTGTCGATGCCCAGCCGATCGGTCAGGCTTTTCGAGCGCCCGCCCTGGTTCTGGACGCTGTCGTCGAAGCCGCTGTCGAAGACGCCGTCCGGGTCGTTCCACTGGTCCAGCCCCGGACAGTCGTGGTTCTCCGGCAGACGGTGTTTCGAGCAGAACGTGCCGCCGCACTGGTTGCAGTTGTACGGCATGTTCTCTTCGCGCCCACACTGGTCACACGTCGCCATTTGTCGAGGTTTCGGGGGGAGGTCCAAAGGGGCTTGCGGTCCGCTGTGGTATCTTCCGGCACGTCGATAACGGGAACGATCGGCGGCGATCGCGACCGACGGTCGGATCGCCGACATCGCGCTCGCGCCGCTAGTTGGTTTTTTCACCGTGCAGCCCCCACCTACGGGCGTGAAAGAGTTCGAGCGCAAGCAACTCCTGGAGCGGATCGACCGGGAGGGCGCCACCGTGGGCGCGGAGATCCCCGAGCGGATCACGGTTCAGGGCGAGCAGGTCGATCTGCGGGAGTTCGTCTTCGAGATCAAGCGCCGGGACACGATCCCGACCGGCGAGCGCGAGCGGGTCGATCGGGCGAAGAAGAACCTGCGGCGCGAGCGCCTGGAGCGCCGCCAGAAGATCGAGGAGGGCGACATCAGCTTCGAGGAGGGCGAGCGCCTCGTGCGCTCGATCGTCGGCATCGACCGGGCGCTCAACGGGCTGGAAAGCCTGGGACCGACCGACCTCGAACGCGAACAGCAGGCCCAGGAGGCCGCCGACCGGAAGCGCTGGATGTCGTTCCTCAAGCAGGCGCTGGGCCAGAAGGACAGCGGCTCCGGACGCCTCGGCGGCGGCGCCGGACGGGGGCGAGGCGGATGACGACCGACGACGCGGTCGCCGGCGCCCTCGAAGAGATGGCCGATCTGCTGGAGGCCAAGGACGTCGCCTACAAGCCCAGAGCGTACCGCAAGGCCGCCGAGAACGTCCGGGACCATCCCGCCTCGGTCGCCGACCTCGCCGCGGACGATCCCGACCAGCTCGACGAGATCGACGGCGTCGGGGACGCCATCGCCGAGAAGATCGTCGAGTTCGTCGAGACGGGCACGATCGGCGAGCTGGAGGAACTCCGCGACGAACTTCCCGTCGAGATGGGCGCGCTCACGCGCGTCGAGGGCGTCGGGCCGAAGACGGTGGGAACGCTGTACCGCGAGCTGGGCGTCCGGACGCTCGCCGACCTCGATCGCGCGGCCCGCGAGGAGAAGATTCAGGACGTCTCGGGCTTCGGCGCCAAGACCGAACAGAACATTCTGGAGAACATCGAGTTCGCGAAGTCCGCCCGCGAGCGCGAGCTGCTGGGCGACGGCCGCCCGCTCGCGGACGCCCTGCTGGCGCATCTCCGGGCGCGAGAGGACGTCGAGCGCTGCGAGGTCGCCGGCTCGATCCGGCGCTGGAAGGCCACCGTCGGCGACGTCGACGTGCTCGCCGCTAGCGATGACGGCGAGGCCGTCGTCGAGGCCTTCACCGGCTGGGAGCGCGTCGAGGACGTGATCGAGGCCGGCGAGCACAAGGCCAGCGTCCGCGCGGGCGGCGGCGTCCGCGTCGACCTGCGCGTCGTCGTCCCCGAGGAGTTCGGCAGCGCGCTCCAGTACTTCACGGGGAGCAAGG
>SDGW01001331.1_pt1 | contig 10282 bp, 11 predicted proteins | sample 2873831 | NCBI WGS metagenome assembly SDGW01 (sample SAMN08132700, study PRJNA421101) | hypersaline lake metagenome | isolation source: celular fraction 0.22 microns magnesium sulfate-rich crust from ephemeral... | place: Spain: Penahueca Lagoon, Toledo | collected 2011-07
CATCAACGGCTTGCGCTGGAAGCCCATATTCGAGCGATGCGAGTTGCAGCTCACCGTCACTCTCGACGTAGGTGAGCATTGGCGGCTCTTCGATGGAGAGGCCGTTTTCTGCAGCCTTCTGTAATCGCTGTGGATGCGTAAAGGGCCATCCCATACCGGGCACGTATGGTCCACCGAGTTTGAACCCGTCTTCAAGTGCCTTTTTTGGGTCATTGTATTTTGTCGTCGCTTCTTTGGCCTTGTCAAACTGCTTTTGCAGTTGAGATTTCTCTGAATTTGAGTCGGAATTTCCGTCAGAACTGGAATTCGAGTTATCATTTGGATCTGACTCTCCACCAGTGCATCCAGCGAGTGACGCCATTGTCACTGCACCGATGCTCTCAAGAAGTCGCCGCCGTCGTGCATTTTCGGCGTTCATCACTCGTCCGTACCGACAGCATACAGTTAAAAATTGCTGATTTTTGATAATTCACAACTGTTGCCACCAATAAGTTATATTCGATTTATGTATATGAACGGCGCATAGGGAGAAATAAGATGTAAAATACAACAACTTCCTTCGCTGGGGCTATCAGCGAACGTCTTCAATTCCCACCTCAACCCTGCTAAAACGCGTTATCAGCGGGCCCAACCCTTTCCAGCGGATGACCGAGTTTCCACTCCTATGTTCCGTTCACTGGAAAAGTAAATGGATTATAGGGGTGCTATCAGACCATCCTATTAAATATAGGTCAGGGACTTATTGAATGGATCAGTGTCTTGTAGGTGCTAGCGATATTAGGGAGGGTTGTGTTTATAAGTGGTAAATACATGCTTTTGACTGATGACTGATCCCAAGGAATCCATCAATATTGAGAATGTAGTGGCATCAACCAGTATTGGACAAGAGCTTGAACTTGAAAGCGTTGCCATGGATCTCGAGGGGGCCGACTATGACCCAGAACAGTTCCCCGGTCTCGTCTATCGCACCCAGAATCCCAAGTCCGCCGCATTGATCTTCCGGTCAGGAAAAATCGTCTGCACTGGCGCAAATAGTACTGACGCAGTCCACGAGAGTCTGCATATCGTTTTTGATAAGCTCCGTGAACTACAGATTCAGGTTGAGGAGAATCCAGAAATCATCGTCCAAAACATCGTTAGCAGCGCTGATCTCGGCCGTACCCTCAACCTAAATGCGATTGCGATTGGCCTTGGACTCGAAAATATTGAGTATGAACCAGAACAATTCCCCGGACTAGTATATCGCCTTGACCAGCCGGAGGTCGTTGCACTCCTCTTTGGCTCTGGCAAGTTAGTCGTCACTGGTGGGAAAAAGGTTGATGATGCCAAACAGGCCCTTGATGTGATCACCACTCGTCTTGAGGAACTCGGCTTGCTCGAGTAACAGATCAGTTGTAACAGGCGAGAATATTCCTGAGAGGGTGGTGCTGTGACACTGAGCAGTCGATGGCTGCTCCACAAGTTGCAGGGGTCACCGTACTGGTCAAGAGTATAAATCCACGATACAACATGATCGGGTTCTCTGTCACACCCGTCCTGACGCTACCGAGAGGTTCCAGTCGCTGGCCAACGGAGGCAGGAAATGACACGCCCTCTCCACTGAAGGCGGACGCAGGGACTGCCAATGAATAGCGGTCAGCGAGACACATCCAGAACGTGCAACTTGGAAAACCCTCGTACTCCCGAAAGGGTTGGGGGATAGTACAAGGGGTTGGCCAACCTACGACTTTTCTTGCCCACTGATCGCCCAGAGAGACACGCTTACATCGAGATCCTATTGATAGAAAGTGACGGTGGGAGCAGAGGCGGTGGCGAACTGATGTCAATTCGGCTGGTCCTAACACAATTCGCGTTTTCACCAGTGTGGATCGCGATTTTTAAGCCAACCCTCTCCAATGTCAGTCGCTCTGCCTCATTCGTATAATCCATTATACGAGATCAGTCTAATCACCGGGGCCACGAGCCCGACCGTTCGCCGTCCAATTCCTGTGAAGTTCGTCAAATTCCGCTTTGATCTCGTCGACACGGGAGGTACTGCGAGCTTGGGTCAGCCCCTCTGAGCACGGACAGTTCTGGACAAAGAAACCATGTTGACAGGCTGTGTATTTATTATCCTGATTCCCCGCACTCCCAACACCGATAGGAATACCGTCGCACTGCTTCGATGGGGGGCGTCACGTTCTCAACATCAATCCAGCGGATATGATCCGCGGTTCTGCAAGCGGACAGTAGAAACTAACCATCGAAGACCACCCCCGTATCAGGATTGAACGATTTTAGAGCGGCAAGAGACGCGCGCCCCGTCCCCTCATCGTTGTGTGCGACGATGAGTCCCTCGTCGTCTTCAGGTGCAGCGAGTTTAACCGAGTCCTCCGGCGTGAGAAGTCGGTGAGGTGAGTAGGCGGCGGATAGCGGTAACGCCAGTCCGCCTCCTTGCCGGTGAGGGCGGACAACCGCCGACGGGACATTATACGGATCAGACCCGACGTGCTCGGCGACGTGTGACATATGCTTAGCCGCCGCGAGCACCGGGATGCACTCCAGATCGTAAAACAGCATGATAACCCCGTTGCCGTCTTCAAGCGCAAATGAGAGGAGATTCGTTGAGCGATCTGTCACCTCGCCCTCTTCGACTTGACCAAAGCCCGCGTGAGCGCACGGATCAGACGCCTGCGCGATAATCGTCTCTCCAGATTTACGGACGTTTGCCATATTACATTCCCCGGTCAAGGGCATATTCGACTTCGACGTGTCCGTGCTCATGCGGGTCGAAGAACCTCAGGGTGTCTGCGTTAATCTCCTCGACCGTCCAGCCCATACTTGAGCGTTCAGTTTCGAGACAGCGGAGGATCTCGCGAGCGACATGGTCTGGTTCGTGCTTGAGCCATTCACGGAGGTCGTCTTCACGGTCGTCTGCGGAGAGACCCGTCACCCTGAACACACCCGCGTCGCGGATGTTCCACGGCGGGCGCTCCCAGTCCTCAGTATAACAGTCATCGCGACGGCCCGCGACAGCGATCACGTGACTATTCTCAAAATTGCCCCAGTCGAAAAGGATCGCGTCAAGCGTGTTCCCGAACGAATCCCCCTCACGAGATGTGACTGCGATATCAGGCTCTTCGTCGGGGTTATCGTAGTAGTCCCACCCGCCCGAACCGAATTCGAACGCAGCGGCCGTGCGGTCATTGTCAATAAACTCCTTTTCGAGGAGGTCCTGTTCGATACCTGTGTAGTCGTCTGCGATGGTGTTCTGAACCATTTTGACCAGTATAATGAGTTCTACCTACATAAGTTTAACTTCGTATGGGTTTTGGAACAAGAGCCATATTACAATACTGTAATTCCGAGCTACACGGGGGGGTTCAACCATCGAGGTTAGAAAACCTATCATCGTCATCTCCAGTTGGGGGATAATCCATACATACCTAGGTGGCAGACTTCCTCAAGTACTGCCGCGTGTCGGGAACATCACGCGCATGGTAATGGACGCAATGGCCAGTTCACATTATCAGTGATCCCTCGCGAGAATTCTCCCCACGAGAACTCCACGACCAATTAGGCAGTCCTCCAGAGAATACCAGATCAGAGTAAAAAGAAATAGAGCAGCAGGATCATCGCAAGGACGCGAGTCACCCAGACGGCGACCGTTGAGAACACCGACATCGCGATAGCCACCAGCCTCGGGACGACTGCAACCACAAGTAGCCAGACCAACAGTTCTACGGACAGTGGGAGCGGCATGGGGGTCAGGGGATCAGGAACTCCTCGTCGCAGTCTGCATTCGTGCATTCGATCTCCTGCAAAGAGTTCGAGCTGTAGTAGTGTGCGGATCGATGACACGCAGGACACGTTGCCTCGACGAGCAACTCAACCGCGAGTCGGTTCACGAGATCGCGGGGCACGTTCTCGGGGTCCGGATAGTTTTTTATGTTCTTCGCCTCGCGTCCGTCCATGTATCGGCGCTGGATGTCTTGTGCCATCGTATTATTTCGGCGAAACATCAATAATCTCGTATTTTTCGAACAATACGTCGCCCCGGTCGAGAGCCCATCTCGCCTCCTGATGGGCAGCGGAGACCGTCTCCTCTAACGAGTGACCCGCCCGAACATGGGTCTGGACGAGATTGTCCGTGACCGTGATGCTACACTCCGCGGGCGGTTCGACGATCTTCTCGTCCGGGCCGACTTCGTAAGTCTGGTTTTGCACCATACGACTCGTATATCACGATCACGCCCCATATTTCTAGTATCTGCTTCCATACAACTTTATTCTAGAATTGATTTAATTTATGTATGAACGACATCGATGAGGAGCGGTTTGCTCCGGCCGACGAGGACGGTTACGTTATCTGTCGAGCGTGTGGGGCGAAACTCCATGCGGGCGACAATCCCCTCGACATCTACAGGCATCGCGAGGCCTGCGCGAAAGACGTATGATCCTCAACAGTAATGGATTAAGAATGTACTCCATTCATATTAGTATAGAGATGGAACCGAGATTTCTGTGGATGCGTGTATAGACGTGCGTCTTTACGGGCAACGGTAGTTCTCTACACAGAAAGATGTCCCTCGCCCAAGTTCGTGGTATTCAATTCACATCTGTTGTTACTAAATGAGCATTTCAATCCCATAGTTGTTTCAGGAAGCAATTATATTCTATCCATTTTTAAGTTTTTACCTATTGGTGATTTCTTGTATATTATTTCCCAAGAGTTGAGCATAATTCTGTGTGGTAATCTATCCCAATATCCTCTAGGCGAAATTGCTTTATGCACGGAAAATATAGAGCAGACTACGTGAGGCCGTTGAATGGCTCTGCGGAGGTTGCCATTCATCACCCCCTACGCGTCCTACCAGTGTTGGTAGGACGAAAATGGCGGTCCGTGTTAGGTCGGGGCGAAATGGCCCTTGCACACTCTCCCTAGGAGGTAAGAACTAGGGTGGTAATGTGTGCAAGTAATACTAATAAACCTCCGTTAGAGAGTATTGTGCTAACCGAACGCGCTAATAGAACGCGTTCGCAACCACCTTGGCGTCGAAACGACCTACCAACATTGGTAGGACGCTCTGCACGCGGTGGTATTACCCAGTAGTTAGAATCAGCAAATCGATGAGTTCTCGCGAAGCGGAACGAAGTGAAGCGGAGCGAGAACTCCCTTGAAGTGGCAGCTTCCTGCGCGTGGCGATACTGTCCGAGTGAAGCGGAACAAGAACGCCCCACTCTGTACAAAAGATGTCTTATGGATGGATTCCTCGCCCAATTAATTGCGGAAGCGGTCTCGCCAACTGTACGACGGGCAGTGCTGCATGATATACTACCCGTTGCCGCACTCGTACTTTTACAGGCCTTTTAGTTCGGCAAAGTGATCCCAGCAGAGGAACGCACCTTCGGTCGTAACCTCCTCGCCAATCTTCTCCTCGACCTTCTGGATTATGTCGTAGTCCGTGACGACGTTTTAGCGATGAAACACATCATTGGCGAGGTTGCTGACGATTAGAACTCCACGTCCGACAGTTCCTCAACGATTGCGCCCTCCGTTGCTTCCGCGAGGTACGGCTTTATCGCTTCAAAGTCTGACCAGCCTCCAGCGGCGAGCATAATTCGGGCGTTACGTCGTTCTTCTACGAGCAGATAGGTAGCCCACGAGCGGCGGAGATCGTGACTTGAGACGTTCGTCCAGTCGTCCCGCCCCGTAGCCTCGTGTGCGGTCTCCGCCGCCTTGTCTACCCAGCGGCGGACCGAGCGGGGCGTTACGTCAAGGTACGCCGCGTCCATATCGAGACCTTCGTCGCGTTGGTAAGAGTGCAGGAGTTGCTCGGTCGAGTCCGGGAGGAAGGTATCACGGGCTTTGCCGTCGCCGTCTTTGGTGTCTTTGCCTCTCGGGACACGGAGGAGCCATGCACTGCCGTCCTCGGACCGTCGTTTGTGTTTGGGGCAGATTTGCACGGTTTCGAACGAGCGGAGGCCGCAGTCGCCCATGAGGCGGACTGCTAACTCGCCCTCGCGGTGTGGGGCGTAGCGTGCGAGGGTATTGACTTCGCTGCGGGTGAGCCAACATTTGGTTCGGTCGTTGTCTGTGTCGATCCTCATGTCCTAATTGTTATTAAGAACTAGGACACTTGAAGCTATTGCCGATTGGGATTGAGGGGGGTTATTCGCGCTATATTGGATTTCGTGTCTCAGTTGGAGGGACAACTCGGACACCCCCAGTTAGAAATGACTGACAACAAAGTTCAGACCGGCAAACTCGAGATGATATCGACACGGAAATCATCCGTGTACACGAGAAATTCAAGAAGGAGGGGGATGCAGGCTAGATTGCGTTCCGTCACTGATCAAATCCATTCACAGTACTTAGTGTTCTGTTCACTTTAGGGCATATTCAACAGAGTCAGTCTTAGGAATACCCATAAGTATCAAAATTCTTCAGATTACTTTTTCACATATTGTTCACACTCATCAAGTGTAAAGGATGGAGAGTATCCAACTGGCCAATCGAATAGTCCCTAATAGAGTGCATGCTTCCTTGAGCCGCCAGAAGTTATACGGAGAATTACAGATGGCGGTCGTCGGACCGATCAACGGGTTAGCTAGAAATGACGTTACTTCTATGAACTGACGATGCGTCTTCAATTACATCTCCGCGCGACCGCGGACGCCGTCTACGATAACGCGTACCATCACAAGCTACGCGGGCGTCTGTGGCAAGCACTGGACGAATCGTTCGACGAGGATCACGAGAGTCGCCGCGGTGTTGGGCTTGCGTTCTCAGGACCATATCCGTGGGGTAACATCAAGGAAGGAGACAGCCTCTCTGTGCTTGTTGCCTCTCCGCGGAAGGAACTCTTGGATTCTCTTATCGCCGACGTCAGTCGGAATCGAGAGTTCAATATCGGGGAAATGGCGTTCGAATTAGAGGATGTTACGGCTCATGACCCTGACGTGGGGGAGCCCGGAACAGAAGGCACGCTCGAAACCGTTACTGGTGTGGTCTGTCGGCTCACGAAGGAGCAAGTCGAAGAGTACGGACTCGATACTACCGAGATGGAATCTGGGTCGACCGAAACGCGCACGTTCTGGCGACCAAAACATGGGATGGGTCCGCTCCGCGATTCCATCCGTCACTCGTTGCAGCTCTCCCACGAGTGGTTCGGCGATCAGACACGCCCGGGGCCATATGAAGTCGACCACCGTCTGTGGTCTTCGATTGAACCCGTAAAGGACGATATCACATACGCCCTTCCGTTTAGCCCTGCAACAGGAGTCGAACGGACGCTTATCGTCTCTAAATGGTCACTCGGATACCGTGTTCGTAACGACACGCATCGGTACCACCTTAACTTAGCATTGGATTGTGGCATCGGACAACGACGAGAACACGGATTCGGGTTCGTGAATGTCGAACAGACTGGTCACACTTCGCCTCTCGAGTCCGGCAGCGTCCCAAAGGTGACCGATTGAGCCATGTCCCAACCTGAATCTAGTCAACGGCTCAGCATTGATGTTGATGTCCTTGAAGATGAACTTCCGGATGTCCCGATAACTGGCATCCGTCAGATACAAACACTGTATGGTGCCCTCGCTGAAGCTGAGAAAGCGGCTCAGGATACGGACACGCCAACATACGGGGTTGAACGCATCTATTTCACCCCGTCCGAACTCGAACCCTACATCAATGAGTCGGCGTCTGATGACGGTATTTTGGTCGCCGTCAAGGTCGACCTCACAGGTGAGACGGCGACGTACAAAGGCCTCGAGTACCAGAACTTCAGTCGAGACATTGTTCCACGGTTGGGATACTCTCGGTATCCACCCGGACGGGGAATCGACCATAGCATCACCCACGGCGGGTCAACGTCAAGTGGGTCTGACCAGAGCACCGTTCTTACATATTGCATGGAACGGCTCAACCGGTGGACGAATGGGACGGGCAAAGAACCCGCAATTGGGGCCGTCGCAGAATCCGATACGGGCCATCCTGACGGATGGATTATCCGCAAACTGGCTGAGGTCGGCGAGCAGGATGATGTTGAGGCCGCTATTGACTCCGAACTGCAGCGTCTCCATGAGGGGACCCCGAAAGTCGCAGCCACTGTCAAGCTTCGGCTCGATCCCAGTGATTTGGACGAACCCGGCGATATCGACCTGACTGACTGGTACTATCCCGGCGAAGTCCCCGTCCTGAACCATGCAATGCGAGAGCGTCGTAAGGAGAAACTCGCTGAGTCGAATGTCGATGATCCTTCGAAAGGGACCTCGGCATGTCAAGTCACCAACGAAGAGGCAGACGTCTTCGGGACGGCGGGAGGTCCGATGGACCTGTACACTGTACAGCATGCGGAGCACTTCCCGAGTTTCCAGCGTAAGGAGGCATGGCGTGTGCATCCCATCTCGGCGCGGGCCGCACTTCTCATTCAATCGGGGACTGCGTTCGTTGACGCCTGCAAGACGACCCGCAATGGAATTGGGATATTCACTCTCCCGTATTTCACCAGTATCACACAAGAGCGGGCCGAGTTGTTGTTCGTCGCACTCTCCCAACTCCGGGACCAGTCGGCGGATAAACATCCGATGAAGTTCGTCGCCGACGCCATCCGTGAACACGGGTCGGATAAGGATATCGACGCGCTCCGATTCTACGTGATGAGCATTGAAAACAATCAGGGCGATATCCGCGTCTTCAATACGTCGCCCGGGACGACGATGCACACACCTACACGTGTTGCGGAAGCTCACCAAGCCGTACTGGAGAGCCCACTATTTACCGATGGTGGACTGCCGACAAGCGATTCTGGCACGCCGCTCAATCCCCAACGAGGCGTGGACGCACTTGTTGATGACATCGTAAGCGGCTGGTATGCGACGACTACGTTCTGTGAAGACGAAGAGTCGAGTGATAACGATATCATCGAGCACGTCACGTTCAGTGTCCTCTCGGACACGCCAATCAATGAAACCATCCTCTTCGACCGTTACGTCGAACGGTTAGTCGAGGAACGGAACACGGATTATGGGAAGTCTGACAATTCAGGGGGACGTGGCTTCCCGCATCGAACCGTCGCGACACAGTTCGCACAGTACGTCACTCTCGACAGAGTCGAGTTGCTCGATAGTAGTCGAGCAGCCGTCTCAAACGTTGCAAACGACGAAGAAGATGACTGGAATCCAACTTACACACCTATGTCAATCCACGAGACGATAGATAACCAACTCAACGACTTCCTCAACGCCAGAGACGAGCTTCGAGCTAATGACGAACTTCGCGGTGCGTTCCTCTTCGGAGCCTATCTGGGCGTCGTTGCACAGCATCAGAGCCTCCCCACCGAGTACGGCGGTCGCGGGATGAACTATACTATCTTGGATGATATCGTTATTAACCAACTCGCACCTGTCGACGTCGAATCACTCGTCACCGATCTCGTCGAGAAAGATGGGGTATACGCCCGAGAAAGCGATGTCGGAACGAGCCTCGCCCGCCCTATCAAGGACGAGTTGATGAAGGCGCTCACGCTCAAGCAGCCGCGTGAGTGGGATCTCCCGCGCAGTCAATTCCAGTTCTTCGTCACGGCAGGCGAAGCATACGGCGAACAAGTCATTTCCACGGCATTCGAGGCCAACGGGGATGACCAGACCGAAACCGACGCACAGGCCGAAGCTAACTAACCAACTCCACCAACCAGACCAATGTCCACGAACGAATCCACTCCCGTCGAGAACCGTTCAGAAATCGTCTTTATCACCGACGCACAGGACTGCAATCCCAACGGAAACCCCAGCGACGACAATCGCCCACGTATCGACCGCCACACAGGCACCTGCAGTATCACCGATGTTTGCCTCAAACAGTACATCCGTCGGCAACTCCTCTCCGACGGACACGACGTATACGTCCGCAAGCCACAGGAGCAAGATCGGGGAGCGAAACCACGCTGGGAACTCGCACTCGACATCCTCGGAGATGTTGAAAGCCCCGAAGATGTCCCAGAGATGGAAGAAGCACACGACCAGTTCTTCTCTACTGCGACGGACGCTCGATATTTCGGAGCAGCATTCACGTTCAAAGCCAACGAGGGGGAACTCGTCGACGCACTCACCGAAGCGTTCCCCGACAATCAGAAAGGTCCAGTGCAGTTCATGCCCGCGCGCTCGCTGAACGAAGTCCAGACGAACGACGAACTCAGCAACCTTACGAGCGTCATCGCGACGAGTGATGAGAAAGACACGGGTGGCTTCCAACTCGACGACTACCGCATCAAATACGGCATCTTCCCATTCTATGCGC
>SDGW01001332.1_pt1 | contig 10271 bp, 5 predicted proteins | sample 2873831 | NCBI WGS metagenome assembly SDGW01 (sample SAMN08132700, study PRJNA421101) | hypersaline lake metagenome | isolation source: celular fraction 0.22 microns magnesium sulfate-rich crust from ephemeral... | place: Spain: Penahueca Lagoon, Toledo | collected 2011-07
CTGGGATGGCCCGAAGACACGCCTGTGGAGACTGCGCTCCCTACGGACACCACCTCGGTGTCTGCAAAGCGCGTCGTCGAAACAGGAAGCCTCGGGGCTTGACCCCGAGGCGGTTCACGCGGTCTGGACGTGGATTCCGGTCTATCTCCTCGCCAGCTTCGAGACCAGCGGGACGGCAAACCCGGAGCGATACGCGGCACTGCTTGCGTTCGGGACGATCGCGATCGGTGGTGTTGGGGCGTGGATTGCGGGGTCGGCCGCGGATCGTGCCGGAAGATCCGTCGTCACCAGTGTGTCGATGGTTGTCTCCGGAGGTGCGTGTCTGCTCGCCGGCGTGGTCTACGGTTCATCGCTAACCGTCGTTGCCCCCTTCGTGCTCGTCTGGGGCTTTTTCATCGTCGCGGACTCCGCACAGTTCTCCGCGGCGATCTCCGAGCTCGCAGACGATAGCTACGTCGGCTCTGCACTGACGTTGCAGACCGCTATCGGCTTTCTGATCACCATCGGGTCGATTCAGCTCATTCCCGTCGTCCAGCGTGTCGTCGGCTGGCAGTGGGCGTTCGTCCCGCTCGCGATCGGGCCACTGATCGGGACGCTCTCGATGCTTCGACTACGGTCTCTGCCGGAGTCAGATCGACTGGCCGGCGGCCGCGGATAGCGCGTTACTCCGGTTGCGATCGTTGTCCAGTCGTTCCTTGGGGTCGATCAAGCAGTCACGAGCCGACCGAAGACTGCAAAAAGTGACTAAGAGTAGAAGATAACGGGACGGCGGTCTCCTCCGAACTCATCTGCCTGATATTCTGAAAGATCGTCACGGTCGTTATCGCCGAGGAGCTGATTGAGGACGTCAATGGCGGACGCTCTCAAAAGCGGCTTGTTGTCGTTTCCACAGTTTTCGTCGAACGTACAGGCGGGGCACCCGTTGGGTTGGCCACAATTACAGTCGCGGAGTTGATCACGCGCACGTTCAGCGAGCGCTTCGAAGTTGTCGTAGATCGCGCGTGCGAAGCCGAGGCCACCGTCGACGCCGTCGTAAATGAACCAGCCCGAGGTGGTGCGGCCGGATAGTTCGCCGGTTCGTCGTTCGATGGCGTGGGTTGCAGCCTCGAACGAGTCGCTGATCGAATCGGTAATATCGTCATATTCTGGATGCGTGTAGTGTGTATCCATCACGAGCGTGGCAAGGCCGCCGAGGTCGTTCTTATCGACGCGGAGCTCGAGCGGTGCGGTCTGAATCGTGGCGTGTTCTGCAGCATGTAACCCGGCGATGTACCCAAGGTGGGTGAGACCAGTTTGGTCCGGGTCGACGCCGGTTTCGACGCCGTACTCTCGGTATTTCCGTACGAGCGGCATTTCGACGTTTTCGGGGACCTCGACCCAGCAGAGTTGCGTGTCCATGAGAATCGGCGGCGTTTCGGTCGGGATCATCTGTTTCTTCGGCTCACTGTTGCCGATATACATCTGATCGTATGCGTGGTGGTGGACGACTACTGTTCCACGACCGAAATGAAGCGTAAACCCATTGACCTCACGAGACTCCTCGGAGTCAGCATCGAGGACGGTTACCTTGTTGCGTGATTTCGTGTAGTACTCGCACTCGACCGGCTCGAGTTCGATGATCGGTTGAGGCCGGTCCTCATCGACGGTGACGACTTCGAACTGCTGTCCGTTCTGGAGCCTGACTGCACCTTCGTGGTAGTCCCTGTACGCGCGGTTTCGGTCGATCGGCTCGAGATCGAGGTCGTCGGGGAGTCCCCAGCGATCACGGTCGACATCGTCCGCGAGTCGCAGTTGATAGTCCGTGTCGTCGGCCCCATAGAGATTGACGCGCGTCTGGGGACGGGCAGGGCCACTGTAGTGGACGGCGGCGTCGAGGTAGCCGTCGACGAAGCCAGCTTCACGCCACATTTTCACGGCCGCACGGAGGCGGTCCTCGTCGGCGAACGCGTCGATGTCGGCCTCGTCAAGTGCGATTTCGTCACAGGCACAGAGGACGTGCGTTGCGAACACGGAGTTGTTCGAGGTGTCGACGACGGCGTCTTCGACATCGGTCTCGAGCAAATAATCGGGGTTGTTGAGAATGTACTGGTCGAGGGTTCGGTGATCGCCGACCATGACTGCAAGGCTTCGGTTTGCTTTACGACCGGCGCGGCCGATTCGTTGCCAGAACGCTTGTCGCTGACCAGGATACCCCATCAGGACGGTCGCATCAAGACTTCCGATGTCGATGCCGAGTTCCAGTGCGGAGGTCGTTGCAAGTCCGGTGATGACACTGGTTTTGAACTGGTGTTCGCGGGAATGTCGTGTCCGACGGCCGAGCCCTGCGTTGTACGCATCTCGGCCAACAGTGATCGATCGATCGTACGCTCGAGGGTTGTTGTGTCGGTGGTCGTCCGCACGTTGAATGCTGAGCTCCGTGAGTTTGCGGCTCGGACAAAACAGTAGCGTTCGGATGTCTCGGGAAGTGAGATGATTGAATATTTTCGGCGCTTCGACGCTCGCCGGAACTCGTTCTGCGACGAACTCGTCGTCGCCCTCGTTTCCGGTATCGTCCTCGGGCTTGAGGGTGACTGAGTCATCGTCAGGGGTTGTATCGCGGGTTTTGTCCCGCGGTGGTGGGTTCCACAGGACGATGTCACGTGGCCCATGTGGTGAGCCATCGTCGTCGACAACTGTCACGGGGGCGTTGATGAGTTCCGCGGAGTGGTCGTGTGGGTTGCCGATCGTAGCCGACGTGAGGACGTACTGTGGGTCGCTACCCCAGTAGTCAGCGACGCGTTGCATCCGCCGGAGGATCCACGCGACGTGCATCCCTTCGATGCCGGTGTACGTGTGTGACTCGTCGACCGCGACGAGGTCGAGGGCACTGTAGAACCGGCTCCACTTGTCGTGGTGCTCGAGGTAGACATTGAGGCCGGCGAAGTTCGTCAGGATGACGTCTGCCTGTTCGCGGATCGCGCGTCGGTCTCCCGTCGTGTCACCGTCGTAGATCCGAACTCGAACGTCGAGTCCGAGCTGTTCGTACAGATCATCGAGTGCCTCTTTTTGGTCTTTCGTCAGTGCCTTCATCGGGTATACGCACAGCGCGGTCGAAGCACTATTCTGGTCGGTCGCCCGCGTGCCATCCGCGTTGAGCACACCCGCGTCGAGGAGGTTCCGAGCGATTTGGAGCCCGTAGATATGGGTTTTCCCGCTGGACGTGGATGTCGTTACCGTGACGTTGTCGCCGGTCGCGAGCGCCTCGAGTGCCTCAGCTTGGTGACTGAACAGATCGTAGGGGTATGGATCGCTGAGCGCGGATCGAAGCACATCGCCTGCCGAGACGGTGTCGGCTGGTTTCGCTGGGAGTTCGATGATCTCGATGGACTCTGACTCGGGGGTGAGACTCGTCCGGGGAAACGTCTCGACGAGGTCCCGTCCTGAAACGTCGATTCGAGTGTTCGTGTCGCTCGAGGAATCGTGTGCACACATTTTAGAAGTCAGTGAGGCCTGTTTGGTGGCCGTCAGCGCCGTCAGTACCGCTGTCAGTCGTATCGCGCCGTGTCGCGTCCGTGATGGCCTGGTAGACGTGCCAGAGCGCCCGGCAGTCGTCTTCACAGTACGCCTTGTGCCGGTCCCAGTCGGGTTCTTGCTCCGGAGAGTCCGGATTTCGCATGAACTCCTGATACGCGGCTGCGGTTTGTGCACCAGTCAACCCGGTTCCTGCGGAGTCGTAGCCGAGGGCACGAGCCACGTGAGTGAGTTTGTTCGTTCGGCCGGGGAGTAGCGCGTTCCCATCACGAACCGCCCATTTGTACAGATCGTAGGTCCACATATCGTCCCACGCCTCGATGTATTCAGGGAGGTACTGATGCAGGAACTGGGTGATGTACCGGTAGTCGAACCCGTGTCCGTTCCAGGTCAGCACGGTTCGGTCTCCATGATTTGCGAGAAACCAGGTGATAAACGCTTCAAGCACGGGTTTCGGATTCGTCGGATGTTGCGTCTCGACGAACGCCTGATAACTGTCGGTCGACGGGTCATACACGCCGAATTGCCAGATAATCGTGGGGGAGAGCCCGTCGGTTTCGATATCGAGGCAGACGGGCGGGCGATCGTCACGCGTTTTGACCGGCGTTTTGTTCGTCAGGAGGAGTGGCTCGCTCGAGTCGATGACGTTGGCGTGAGCGTGGATCTTCTCGGCGGTCGTCCGCCCGATCCCTGGGAGATCGGTGAGATCGTCAAGTGCGAGGTCGCGGACATCACGCGTCGTTTGACAGCCGCGTTGTCGTAACCGGTCAGCGGTTGTTTGGCCGACGCCGTTCAATGCAGTCAGCCCGAACTGGTCGGTATCAACAGCTTCTGCGGCGACGCTGCCATGCATCGTGCAGGTGTATTGTGCGACCGTCGAGCCGCCTTGATTCGTTGCGCCGAGCCCCGCGATCGGCACTCGCACGGACGAGCGGTCGTGTGGCAGCGTCCACTCGTGATAGTACTCAGCTGGTTGTCCACCGGCAAGGACGGTGACTGGCTCGGGAAGCGTAGCGCTAATCGCCGCAAGCTGGTCGGCGTTCGGAAGGGTCGTCGAGAGCGCGGTCGTATCCCAGTCGACGGTGAGTTGCGGGACGAACAGGAACGTTGCGGCATCGGTGCCTGTCTGTCGCTCACCCGTGGCGAGTTGGGAGTGGAGGTCGGCGAGGACAGTACGGCTCTGAACGGCGATTATGTCGATCGTCTCGGCTGGCGGGGCTGAATCGGGTGCCTCGTGGACAGCTTCCTCGGGAGTGTATCGATACTGATGGATGTGTTCACCACCATGGCCGAGTTGTGGATGGATGACGGGAAGTTCTGGAGCGATATTGCGAACGGTTGCGTACGCTTTTCCAGTTCTGGAGCCCGGTACTATGATACAATCCGGGGCAAAGTACTGAATCGCATCACGAACCGTGGCTCGTGACACACGGTCGAGCGTAGACGCGGGAAGCGTAAGCATCGCCACGGACTCGTCAACCGCCATACGACGACTCAATTGGAGGTGACAGTATATAAATCCGCCTTCGGCGGGGTGAAAGTGAAACCGATCGGAGAACGTGCGCTGTCGAACCCAGAACGTGGGTACCGTTGAAACACTTGGGATTTGATAGTTCTACCGGCCAACATCGCTGTCGGTTTTCAGCCTGATTCCCCATGGTTTCCGCCTGCAATCAACGCGAACGCCAATGACCCATACCCGATAGCGAGTGGGATCAATCTGATCCGGTAGGGACACGCAAACGCACAGGCTCCCGGTTGAGAGTCGATGAGTAGGGTCGGGCCGACCATTCCTGTGTCAATGGCGAGTTTGATATTCCGCCAGTGCTCGTACTTTTCTGGGATTGGACACGCTCCACCGGTACACCCGAGGAATAACGTCATCGCACCCCAGAGGAGGAACGCCGTTCCAATAGTGGCTCTCCACGGACGCGTCGAGAGCCACCCAATATAGGTGCCGACAAGAAGGAGAAGTCCCGGCCCGATCACATAGTGGTAAATAGCGAACCCCCTCATTGGCCCAAGAAACTCCAACGGAAGTAGGAAGTTGAGAACCAGCGTTGCGATAATGCCCGTAACGATGGCCCAGAGAGCAAGAATCGGGGCGAAATCATCCTGAAGTCCACGGCGGTGCTCAGAATCAGTCATACAATTTGATTCGTTCGAAATTGTAATACATTTTCGGGTATACATGGACGAAAGCAGAACCCTGGTAATTCGCGTCCCGAGCGTTTCGGTCTGCCCGGACGCTATCCCCTTCGAGGTAGTGGGCGAATGTATTGATTTCTGATCTATAATTTTATCATCACATATAACCACTCCACTGGCCCAGCGTGCGTGATCCTTAGAGAAACGCTGTGAGTACTGCTTGACCTCCTCCTCCTCTGCGTAAACGCGGAGGAATCCGATCATCGGATTTCCGCCGAGTGTGGCGTTCGAGGTTCCAACCCGCACTCAGAGGGAACCGGCGATATCTCGGAAGACACAGTCTTCCGACGGTTCCGTCAGAGCGAAGCTCTCGCTTGACACCGGGGGAACTCTCGTTTCCTCCCTCGTCTAGGGCTGTGGCCCGGCCAATGAGGTCGGTCGAGAGGCATTGCCTCTCGTGATCACGAAAATCTCCGATTTTCGAACGACCCCATCGAATACCATGTCATCGCCGTGCGAACCACCGCTGGTCCACCACCCCTTGTGGTTCGGGGACGGCCTCTCACGGTATTCGTCGCACTTCGTGCTACGCAGGACCACACGAAAACGATTACGGACGAAATCCACTCCGGCCACCGACGGCGGGTGTTGACCGGGCCTCCCGCTTGACCTCCGTCTGAAGACGGAGGTATGCGCTATCGGTCTGTATCAAAGCCACGGTCAGTTCTGGCGATGCCGCTCACCGAACATCAGGGCATGGCTGGTCATTGGTTAAGAGTCGAGTATCTCGTGTTGGGCGTGATTCGCTTTTTTGCTGCTGGTTCCCAAACAGGGTCCCATGTCTCTCGGTCTGTCCTTGGGTTACAGCGCGTGTAGCACCTCGAGCCGTGTCGTTGGTGGTGACAATGACTGAGCCCGGCACGTACCTGCCGATCGAGTCCTACGCCGTTATCGGCAACCTCGAGACGTGTGCGCTCGTTGCACCGAACGGCTCGATCGATTGGTTTCCCTTTCCACACCTCGAGTCGCCGAGTATCCTCGCCGCGATCCTTGATGCCGAACATGGTGGGCGGTTCCAAATCAGGCCGACCACCCGTTTTGAGACGAACCGGCAGTACGTCGACGATACGAACGTCCTCGAGACCACCTTCCACACGTCCGACGGCACAGCAACGGTAACTGACTTTCTGCCGCCAGCCGGACAGGTCGACCAGCCGAAGAAGGTCCTCTACCGGAAAGTCACCTGTATGGACGGGGTCGTCGACCTCGCGATCAATCTCGACCCGCAGTTCGACTACGGTCGCGCAGAGACGACGCTCGAACCTGTCGACGGCGGTGTTCTCGCCGCCGGCGAGGCCGAGCGGGTACTGCTCGAGACCCCGGTCGACCTCGAGATCGAAGATGGTCGAATCACCGGCGAGTGCTCGCTCGAGGCTGGCGAGACGGAGTGGGTACTGCTCCAGTGTACTGGTGCCGAGAACGCGAGCACGGATCCCAACGCCGCGTTAGACGAGACGCTCGAGTATTGGACCGAGTGGGGACATAGCTGCGGTCCTGAGGACGACTGTGCATTCGAAGGGCCCTGGCACGATGTCGTCGTTCGTTCGGAGCTCGTTCTCAAGCTTCTGACACACGCCGAATCGGGTGCGATCGCCGCCGCACCGACCACGTCGCTGCCGGAGGACATCGGCGGTGTCCGCAACTGGGACTATCGGTTCAATTGGCTTCGCGACGCTGGGTTCTCCGTCCAGGCCCTGATGAACCTCGGGACCGCCGCGGAAGCGATCGACTATTTCGAGTGGTTCGTCGATCTCTGTCAGACGGCCGATCCCGAGACAATTCAGCCGCTGTACGGCCTTCACGGCGAGGCGGACCTCGAGGAACGAGAACTCGAGCACCTCGAGGGGTATCGCGGCTCGCGGCCGGTGCGGGTCGGCAACGAAGCGGCACAGCAGCGACAGCTCGATATCTACGGTGAACTCCTGCTGGCCGTCGATGAAATGTGCCAGCGTGGTCGAGCACTGAACGACGACGAATGGGTTCGAATTCGGGACATCGTCGACTACGTCCGCGACGTCTGGGACGAGCCCGATGCGGGTATCTGGGAAGTCCGTGGTGGGAATGAACATTTCGTCTACTCGAAAGTGATGTGTTGGGTCGCCCTCGACCGCGGAATCGAACTCGCTCGTGAACGCGACCAGGACGCCCCGCTCGAGGGCTGGCAGGAGACTCGCGAGCAGATCAGAGCGGACGTGCTCGAGAACGGCTACGACGAGGAGCTCGGCGCGTTCGTCCAGTCCTACGAGACGGACGCGCTCGATGCGACGGGACTCTTGCTGCCGGTCGTCGGCTTTTTGCCCTTCGACGACGAGCGCGTCCAGGGGACGATCGATGCGATCGACGAGAGATTGGTTACGGACGACATCTTCGTGGCTCGCTACCACGGTGATGATGGGCTCCCTGGCAACGAAGGAGCGTTCGTCCTCTGTTCGTGCTGGTTCGTCAACGCACTCGCGCTCTCCGGGCGTGTCGAGGACGCCCGGTCACGGTTCGAGTCACTGCTCGAGTACCTGAATCCGCTGGGACTCGTCGCAGAGGAGATCGATCCCGAGACTGGCACACAGCTCGGGAACTACCCACAGGCGTTCAGCCACATTGGAATCGTCAATAGCGCGCTGTACCTCGGCTACGTCCACGGCCATGAACTGCCCGGACCGGATCCGATGGGGATTCGACTCGGTGATCCGGTCGTGGTTCCTGACGAGTGATCCTGATTGGCGCTCGAGCGTTGGAAACGTGTAAACTCGGCTCGAGTCAGGGAACTACCGCCGTATCGAGACTGGCGTCTCGACTGTCAGTAGTGGTGTCGAGTCATCAGGATCGACAACCGTTAGAGTCCCATCAGCTCGGCGTTCTGCAGGGAGCGATTGCGCGGTCGGGATGCCGTAGTCAGCGGCCGTCCGGAAGTTTGCGGTAATGCGTCAGTGAACGATCGACCCTCGTCGGCGAACTCCTCGCGCATCTCTTCGACACGCTCTCGCCGTCGACGGCGACGTCGGCGGTCTCCCTATCTGATCGAGAGCGACGATAGTGCCTGTATTGCGGCCGACGATCCGGGTGTCCTCCGGGACGTCGATACGCTTGAGGATTGCGACACCAGCGCTGAATTGACCGCACGTGATCGTTCATCCGTCGTTGGCTGCAGGCTGGGTGGTACGCTCGAGCGGTCACTGACGAGTCCGCGACTCTCACGCACGCTTGTCGAAAAAGTGGTGGATGTGGCCGGAGGATCAGCTGCTGAACTCGTTGCAGACGGGAATACCGATCGTGTTGTAATCGCTCATTGCGGCCAGTTCGTCGGGCACCTCGTGGATGTCGACCGTTTCTTCGACCAGTGCTGTCGGATCCAGTTTGCTGGATTCGACCATATCGAGCATTTCGCTGTACCGCGAGGGCTGGAGTCCGAGCGATCCCTTGAACTCAATTTCTTTGGCGACGAACTCATCAGTTGGAAGTGGGATCATGCCCTCTTCATCGCTGGTCGTCAGCCCGATCTGGACGTGTGTTCCGCCCTTCCGGAGCGAGTTCACTGCGTTCTGGCACGTCGTTTCGATACCGAGTGCGTCCGCAGAAATGTCTGCTCCACCATTCGTGATATCTCTGACCTCAGCAGCAGGGTCGTCGACTTCCGCCGCATTGACGGTGGCAACGGCTCCCAGATCCTCTGCTCGGTCCAGTTTTTCGTCCATGAGGTCGACACCGATGACGTTCGCGCCGAGGGCGTTTGCGATGTGGACTGCCGACAGCCCGATGCCGCCACAGCCGTGGATGACGACGTCATCACCGGCGCTTACTGGTGCCCGGTGGGCCATCGCGTGGAAGGACGTCATGAACCGACAGCCCATCCCGGCGGCTGCTTCGGCGTCAATGCCGTCCGGCAACGGAACGGCGTTGATGTCCGCGTTGGGGATGTGAACCTCCTCGGCGAATGCCCCGGGAGCCTCGTTCATAAACCCGAGGCCGACGTGGTTTTCACAGATGTTCTCTCGACCGTTTCGACAGAGATCACACGTTCCGCAAGCGAAATTAAACGGGATGGCGACCTCCTGCCCCTCTTCGACGTTTTCGACGTCTTCTCCGACGGCGACGATGCGCCCAGTTGGCTCGTGACCGAGAACGTGTGGGGGATCGGGCCGGTAGCCGAACCAGTCCCAATCACCCTGCCAGCAGTGCCAGTCGGATCGGCAGATGCCACAGCCGATGACTTCGGCAACGGCACCATCCGGTTCAGGTTCAGGGCGTTCGACGTCTTGGACGGTCAGCGGTTCTTGAAACTCTTCTAGTAGTACTGCCTGCATCACAACTGATATCATGCCACAATGGCTGTTAAGCATTATGTATAATATTCTATAACTGTGCCGTCATGGGAATCGTTTCGGAATTTTAAAACGGTGTTGATGAGTACCAGCACCCTGCCAACACGGTTTCTAGACGGTACTCCGTCTCGTCGGAACGCGATAGCTGTCTTCCTCAATCCCTTTTCTTTGCTAAGAGTGGCCATCCGTTGAGTTTGAGAAGCAAGAACTGGCAGGCGGATTGATGATGGTTTGCTA
>SDGW01001333.1_pt1 | contig 10271 bp, 8 predicted proteins | sample 2873831 | NCBI WGS metagenome assembly SDGW01 (sample SAMN08132700, study PRJNA421101) | hypersaline lake metagenome | isolation source: celular fraction 0.22 microns magnesium sulfate-rich crust from ephemeral... | place: Spain: Penahueca Lagoon, Toledo | collected 2011-07
TCGCCGACCTCGTCTCGATCGTCCCCTTCGAGGAGAAACTGGCGCTGCTCGAGGTCACGGGGGCGGAGCTACGCCGGGTCGTCCGCGAGGCCAGCGGCGACGTCGTCGACGGCCTCCCCGACGGCCTCTGGAACGGCCACTTCAGCGGGCTGTCGGTGGTCTGGAACGACACCGACCGCGAGATAGAGCGGCTCCGCGTGGGCGGCGAACCCGTCGACGACGACGCGACCTACACTATCGCCACCACGGAGTACCTCCTCGGCACGGACGACGAGTACCCGACGCTGGGACCGGCCCACCACGTCGACGCCGTCGGCACCCAGTACGACGCCCTCACGGAGTACGCCCGCTCGGAAGGGATCGATCCCGAGATCGAGGGTCGGATCGTCCGTCGGGGGCGCGACGGGGAACGGAAGGAGTAGCGGCCGTCGCCGGATCCACCTGTTCGCGGTCGACGACTCGTGTCTGCCATCTACCGGCATCTGACTACTTTTCTCGGAGTGGCATGTCTGCTGACGGATGGAAATGGTATATTCTGGGCTACGCGCTCGCCGCAAGCGGAACGATTGAAGGGGACGGGTTCGAAGTTGGCACGATGCCACTGGTTCTGGTCCCGGTCAGGTACCCCCTCTCGGAGCACTCCCGGGCGACGCTGGCGAGGGCGATCCGCGAGGCCGAGGCCCGCGACGCCGACCTCTCCGTTCTGCACGTCAACCTCTATCAGGCGGGCCAGCAGACCCGCCGCAGCGACCTCAAACGAGCCGTCGAGAAGGCGTTCGGCCACGTCCCGAACGCGCGCTACGTCGTCCGATCGGGCCTGCTCGTCGAGGAGACCATCCTTGAGGAAGCGGCCTCGCAGGACGCGGACGCGGTCGTCATCGGGCGTAAGCAGGTAAGCCGCTGGCGGGCGATGATCCGCCGACTGGTCGACGACCCCGACGTCGAGCACTTCCTGCGCGAGGAACTGGACTGCGACGTCGTCACCGTGTCCGCATCCGGCGACTGACCGCGAGCGGCGTCGGTCCCCGCCGTCGAGGTTCCAGCGACTCAGGACTCGCCGTCGGCGTCGTCCGGCCGGTGGTGATCGGCCGGCGCGTCGGGCCGGGAGTCGTCCGGGGCGTCCGGACCCGAGTCGGGTCGCGGGTCGGCCGGGGCCTCGGGCTGGGCGTCCATCCTGGGGTCGTGCCGCGGACCTGAACCGGCGTCGCGGCCGTCGGTCGACACCTGGAGTTCGCCGCTGGTGTCGTCGAAGAACAGGTGCGAGTGGGGGTAGGCGATCTCGACGTCCTCGTCCTCGATGCCCTCCAGCACCGCCGTGAAGATCCGCGACCGGGTGGCCAGCAGCCGGTACGGTTCGGTGACCCAGTAGCGCAGGGTCAGCAGGACCCCGTGGTCGCCGTACTGGTCGATGTAGCAGGTGGGGGCCGAGGGGTACCTGGCCGCGCCGACGCGGATGTTCGGCCCGCCCTCGATGACGTCCTCGGTCGACCGCGCCGCGGACTCGATGATCGACCGCGCTCGCGGGACGTCGCTCTCGTAGGTGACCGTGATCGACAGCGAGAGCCGCGTCCGCGCGTCCTCCGCGGAGTAGTTGATCACGTCCCGCTCGCGCATCGTCCCGTTCGGGATCACGAGGAAGGTGTTGTCGAGCGTGAATATCTTCGTGTACCGGAGCGTGATGTCCTCGACGAACCCCCGGCGGTCCTGATCGACGAGTTCGATCATGTCGCCGATCTCGTAGGGCTGGTCGGCCAGCAGGAACACGCCGCTGATGATCGATCCGACGATCGGCGCGAGGATCACGCCCAGCACCGCCGTGAACACGGTCACCGAGAGGGCGATGTCCGACAGCTCCATGCCGTAGATGCGCAGGATGGTGAGGAAGGCCAGCAGAAAGACGCCGAGCTTCATCCCGCGGAGGATCGTCCGCGTGAGGCTAGGCCGGCGGTACCGCCGGGCGATCCGGCGACCGAACAGGCGCACCAGGAGCCGCGAGACGCCGTAGGCCACGACGAGCACGAGCACGACCGCGCCGGCCTGGATCACCGTGTCCGGCACCCACTGCGGGAACAGTTCCATCGGGATATCAGACGCCGGCGTTTCCGTCGGCGTCGGTGACGCCTGCGCGACCGCGTCCCGGCCGGCGACGGCTGGCCGCGTTCCCCTGACTGCCATGCAATTGTCGCTTCGCGCGCCGGCCTAAAGGGTTGCGTCGCGCGTCGGGTTCGCCCGCGTGACTGCGGAGAAGTGTCACCACCCTCGCGAGTGGCGGACGGCACCAACTGAAATCTGTCATCTTTTACGCCGCTATATCAGGGATTATTATACGGACGTGAATCAGTACCGTGGTATAATTGAACGATCACGCAACAGGCTTTTGCCCGTTCGACGCCCATCTAGCGGTGATGACCAGTATCAAATACCGACCGAAGCAGGCGTCCGAGCGGAGCCGACCGCAGGACACCGCCCGCCGGAAGTCGCGGCTGTTCTGTCCGACGTGCGGGTTCGAAGGCGACGCCGTGGGGGACTGGGACCGCGTGTCCGACGCCGACGGGACCGCCGACGTTTGTCCCGACTGCGGGTCCGTCGTCGCGCGGCGATAACCGCGCTCTCGTGCGGTCTCTCTTCTAGTACGTGCGTATCTCTCGATCGGTCACGACCGAGTCGAGCAGTCCGACCGGCGTCGCGTCATACGCCGGATTCTTGATGTCGAAACCGTCCGCGGGCTCCCGCATGACCTCCGCGCTGGAGCGGAACTCGTTCTCGAAGGCGAATCCCCCCTCGATCAGCTTCGAGTGCGACCCGACGACCGTCGTCGGGACGCCGCTGTCGGCGGCCGCCGCCGCGATGGGGTACGTGCCGACGCGGTTGTAGAGGGTGCCGTCGACGACGCAGTCCATGCCCACCAGTACCCGGTCGCACTCCCTGACGTAGTGACCGGCGGCGCTGTCGACGATCAGCGTCGCCTCCACGCCCTCCGTCGCCGCGAGGCGACGCGTCATCCGCCGCCCGAGGAACCGCGGTCGCGCCTCGGTGACGTAGACGTCGAACGACGCGCCGTCGGCGACCGCCGTCTCGATGGCCTGGAGCACGGTCGTCGAGTAGTCGTGGGTCAGCAGCGTCTCCTCGTCGGCGATCAGTTCCGCACAGCGGTCGGCGGCCTCGCGCTTCGCCGACTCCACCTGGTCGATCACCCGGTCGACCGCGTCCTCGGTCAGCTCCCGGGCGGTCTCGATGTCCGCCGGCTCCGCCTCCCGGACCGTCTCGACGATGTCCCGCTGGGTCGTGTGCAGCGACGCGTGGGAGGGGTTGGCCCGCCGGAGCGCGTGGCTGTTGCGCTCCAGCCCGCGCAGGTACTCGTCGACCGAGGGGAATTCCCGCTCCGTGAGCGTCCGCAGGGCGCGCGCGGCCTTCACCGCGACCACCGAAGAGCTGTGGGTCTGCATCTCCTCGATCTCGTCGACGGTCTCGTCGATCATGCCCGGGACTGCGAGTCGAGGCGTGAAGGGCTTTCCGCCGTCCCGAGCCGGGTCCGCCTCCTCCGGCCGAACCTGATATTACGGACCCCGAGTAATCCGGGTCCATGGCCGCCGAGCTGTCGGAGGACGCGCGGGGACTGTCGGAGGTCACCGGTGTCGTGATCCTCGTCGGGATGACCGTCGTCGTCACCGGGACCGTCGGGATCCACGTTCTCGTCGTCCAGAACGCCGACACCGGGCCGCCGAACGCCAACTTCACCTACGACTACGTCGAGACCGCGGGCACGCTCATCATCGCTCACGAGGAGGGCGACGAACTCCCCGCCGGGGACGTCTCGATCAACGACTCCGACCGCGGCGTCACCTGGGCGACGCTGGCCGGCGTCAACGAGTCGGCGACGATCACTCGCGGCGACGCCGTCCCGCTCAGTGGCGGCAACGAGTGGGGCGAATCCGTCAGCGGCGACGACCAGATCGAGGTCTACCTCGTCCGGGAGGGCAACGCGACGAAAATCGACGAGTGGGAGGGGGCCTGACCGTCGAGTGCGGACGGCGGGAGCGAGAGCGATCGATCTCCCCTGTCCCGGCGCCCGCTCACCCCTTGATGTTGCAGACGGGGAACGTCCGGGCGACCCTGTCGCCGATGCCCAGCGCGTCCGAGACGCGGACCACCTCGTCGACGTCCTTGTAGACGCCGGGGGCCTCCTCCGCGATGGTGGCGCCGTCCTGCGCCTTCACGTAGATCCGCTGCTGGTCGCGCAGGTCGTCCTGCACGTCGCCGCCCCAGTACTTGCTCTTGGCTTCAGTGCGGCTCATCAGCCGCCCCGCGCCGTGGGCCGTCGAGCCGAACGTCTCGCCGAGGCTGTTCTCGCCGCCCCGGAGGACGTAGCTCCCCGCGCCCATGCTCCCCGGGATGATGATCGGCTGGCCCACGTCGGCGTAGGCCGGCGGTAGCTCCGGCCGCCCCGCCGGGAACGCCCGCGTCGCGCCCTTGCGGTGGACGAACAGTTCGCGGTCCTCGCCGTCCACCTGATGCACTTCCTTCTTCGCGATGTTGTGGGCCACGTCGTACAGCAGCTCCATCTCCATGTCCCACCAGTCGCGGTCGAACACGTCCGCGAACACCTCGCGCGTCCGGTGCATGATCAGCTGGCGGTTGACCCACGCGAAGTTGATCGCCGCGCACATCGCCCCGTAGTACTCCTCGGCGAGGTGCGAGCCCGCCGGCGCGGCCGCCAGTTCCTTGTCGGGAAGCTGGTTCAACAGTCCCTGATGGGCCTGCTCGATGTCGCGCAGGTAGTCCGTGCAGACCTGGTGGCCCAGCCCCCGGGAGCCGCAGTGGATCAGGACGACGATCTGGTCCTCCGCGAGCCCGAACTCCGCGGCCACGTCGTCGCGGTAGACGTCCGTCACGCGCTGGACCTCCAGGAAGTGGTTGCCCGACCCCAGCGACCCGAGCTGGTTCTTCCCCCGGTCCTTGGCCTTCTGGGAGACGGCGCCCGGGTCAGCGTCCGGGCGACGACCCTCGTCCTCGCAGTGGGCCAGGTCCGACTCGACGGCGTAGCCCTCCTCCAGCGCCCAGTCGACGCCGCGCTCGAGGACGGCCTCGACGTCGCTCTCGGAGCCCTGGTGGATTCCCCCGCCGCCCAGGCCGGAGGGAATCGCGTCGAACAGCGCGTCGACGAGCTCCTCCTCGCGACCCCGGAGGTCGTCGTAGCGGAGGTTCGTCTTCATCATCCGCACGCCGCAGTTGGAGACCACGAACCCGTCGGCGACGAAGTTGTGCGCCTCGTGCTCGACGCCGATGTCGTAGACGGGCTTCTCGCCGACCTCCCTGATCGACGCGATCTCCGTCTCGACAGTCAGGTCGTCGCGGACCTCGACGGACTCGAGGTACTCCTCGAAGTTCGGGAAGTCGTCGCCCGGCCTCGGCCGCCCCGAACGACCGCTCCAAATACTCCGTTCGACGAACCGGCCGTTGATCTCGAACTCGTCTTTGATCTCGTCGGCCGACGCACCGCCGTCGGCCATCGTCCTCGCCTCGGTCGCGATGGACTCGCGGCGTTCGATCTCCCGTTCTTTCGTCTTGAGGTACTGGATCGCAGCGACCGCTTTCTCCCGCTTCTCACGGTTGTACCGGAACCCGACCGTCGAGAAGAATCGGATCAGGTTCTCGGAGTCGTTCTTGACGCCGAGGCGAAGCCGGACGACGTCGCGTTCGCTGTTGGAGTCAGCGTCGAGCCGCTCAACCGCGTTGGTCTCGATGCCGAGACCGGCGAGGAAGTCGGCCAGGTCCTGAAGGAACGACTCGCCGGCGTCCGCCGTGTCGACGGTCCGGGTCTGGGAGACTTTCGGACAGTAGAGGTTCTTGTCGTGCTGCGGGGCGGGCGCGTTCATCTCCGCGCCGAAGTACGCGCTGTAGTAGAGCGCCTTCTGCCAGTCGGCGAGGTGCTCGAAGTACCCCGGCGTCGTGAACCCGGACGCGATCTTCTCACCGACCGGAGCCCCGAGCTTGCGGATCAGAAGCCGGAACGCCTTCGAGGACGTCTTGAAGCTGTGCTCGGTGGTCTGGAAGGACTTCCCGTCGATCTGGTGGTCGCGCTCACGTGCGTAGACCTTCGACGGCTTGAACCCGACGGCGCGGACGTCCTCGCGGATCGACTGCAGATCCTCGGGTTCGCCGTAGAACCAGATCTGCCCCTCGCCGCCGAACGAGCCGTCGCCGGTGAAGAATCCGAGGATCTTCAGCAGGTGATTGAACGCCTCGTCGGTGGTTCGCAGCGGGAGGAGGTCCCGTTCCTCGAGGACGCGCCGGATCTGCCAGTTGTACTCCGAGAAGTCTTCCTCCGTGAGGAGCGTCACCTCCTCGGGTTCCGCGTCCTCGATGCCCTCGAACGGCTGGACGAACACCGAGTCGCCGGGTTTCAGGTCCGCGAGGTCGACCATCCCGTCAGGCGTCAGGAGGGGGTGATCGGCCGTGGCCTCGATCCGCTCGCCCGTCGCGGTCTCGACCTCGTAGACCGTCCGCTCGTCCGATTCCGTGAACAGCCGGATCCCCGAGGGAACGAAGTCGTCGCTGGCGACCATCACCTCCTCGTCCTCGAAGCGGTTCCGGAGCGACTCGATCGGTGCCCGGCGGCCGAACGACAGGCGGACCTCGGCGTCTGCCGGGAGGCAGTTGATGTCGTAGCCGACCGCTCCGGGCGAAATACAGCCGTTTCGGGCGTCGATGCCGGCCACCCCGCCGACGGGGAAGCCGTACCCCTGGTGGCCGTCGGGCATGCAGAGGGCGTACTTCTGCACCCCGGGGAGCTGCGTGGCGTTGCGCAGCTGCTGGAGGGTCTTGTCCTCGCTGATCTCGTCGAGCAGCGCCTCGCTGGCGAGGACGCGCGCCGGCGCGTTCATCGCCCCCTCCTGGGGGATCTCCCAGACGTAGTCCCTGACCTTCTTCAGGGTGAACTCGCCCGCGTCGTAGGTGGTCATACGCGATGCTCCGGGCGGAACGGTCAAATGTGGTGCGGTGTCGGGCGGAAAAGCCGCTCGCAGAGCCTCAGTCGTCCGCCGGGACGACGTCGCGGTCGCCCGCCGACGCGTCGCCGAGCCAGCGGTCCAGCGAGAGCGGGCCGGCGCCGAGCGTGAACACGGCGGAGGCCATCCCGAAGAGGGTGACGTGGGCGAGCACGGGGTCGTCTGGGAGGCCGAACAGCGTCGTCGTGAACAGCAGGAAGGCGACGGCGGCGCCGAACCGGGTGAGCAGGCCGGCGATCAGGAAGCAGCCGACGACGGCCTCCAGCAGGCCCGCGCCGAGCACCCACATGCCGGCGTCGACGGGGATCACTGCGGTCAGGTCGTACTTCTCGACGACCTGCAGCGAGCGGGCGGGGTCGGCGAGCTTCTGGGTCACGCCGAGGTAGACGAAGGTGACGCCCATCCCAACGCGCAGGATCGTCGGAACGACGGCGCGGTACGGGGCGGTGCGGTCGTCGAGCCAGCCCTTCAGGAGGTGGACGCGGTCGACGCGGCCGTACAGCGTCCCCTCGGTGGCGGCGACCCGCTGGAGGATGTCGTCGGCGCTGGGGCGGCCGCCGCCGACGATCAGCAGCGCGAGGAAGCCCGGGACGTACTCCATCGCAAGGACGACGCCGGGGTCGACCGCCAGCGCGAGTGCATACAGCGCGAGGCCGGCGAGCGTGACGAGCCGCGTCGCCAGGCCGAACAGGACGAAGAAGCCGACGGCGATCAGCGCCAGCCTGAGCAGCGGATTGGCGGCGGGATCGAACGAGACCGTCGGCGCGAACAGGTAGCCCTGGAAGCCGGCGCCGACCAGCGGGAGACCGAGGGAAAGCCGGAGCATCCACGGGACGAGGTCGTCGTAGCTCGCCAGGGTCTCACGGAGCACCGCGAGGTCGGGGACCGTCGGCCTGTATCGGAGGTAAGCCGCGAGCGCGGCGACGCTGACGACGGTGGCCCCGGCGAACAGCGCGGCGTTGGTCGGGTCCGACAGCACCTCGCGGGCGAACGCGACGGCGTCGACGGCCCCGCCGACCGGATCCGTCACGTAGTCGACGTGGGCGAGCGCGGGCCGCGCGAGCAGCGGGAGGCACAGCGCGGCGGCCGCGGCGACGAGTGGTCGTCTGTCCATGGCGGCGCTAGGGACCTGGGGTACCTAACGCTGGCCGTCTGCGTCCGGACGCGGCAGCGTTCTCGGTCCGGACGCGCCAGCGTCGAACGCGACCGCTCGCGGGGGGCGACCGGCGACGGCGACGCTGTGCCGGTGGAATTATAGTCACGTACGGCCTAAGCTGGGACAGTGAGCGTCAACGTCGAATCGCGGATCGTCGAGCGGGGCGACGACGACCACGTGGACGCCGCCTGGCAGCTCAAGGAGCGGATCCGCGAGGAGGAGGGCGTGCTCCGGCAGCGACGCGGCTTCTTCCGGAGCGCCTACCGCCGTTCGAAGGTCTACGTCTACGTCGACCGCTCGGAGGACCGGCTCGTCGGCTTCGCGGCCGTGCGGAACGACGGCTACGTCCTCTTCCTGGCCGTCGACCGCGACTACCGCGACCACGGGTTCGGCAAGCGGCTGATCGCCCGGGTGGCCGAGGACTACGGGTCGGTCACCTGCCACGCCCGCGCCACCAACGAGGCGGCCATCGGCTTCTACGAGCACCTCGGGTTCGAGGTGCGGCGGCGCATCGACAACTACTACGAGGACGGCGGCGACGCCCTCTACCTCAAGCTCGGCGACGACACCTTCCGCGACAGGCTCTCGAAGCTCCTGCGGTAACGCAACGCCTATAGCGTGCGGCCTGAAACACCGGGCCGATGGACGAGCGCACCCGGGCGTACCTCCGCGGTCGGTTCGGCGACTACTACCGGAGAGCGGAGCTGACGCCGCCCCCGGACGCCGACCGGCGGGAGTGGGGCTTCATCCCGTGGACGGACGGTCCGGGAGAGACCATGGTGCGTCACCGATCGCTGCTGGATCTGGGCGACCTCTCCGATTTCCTCCAGCGCAAGCGCCCCCGGCACGTCTACTTCTCCGCGGGGCGCTACGAGGAGCCCAGCGCGTCCTCGATGGCCGAGAAGGACTGGCAGTCCTCGGACCTGGTGTTCGACCTCGACGCCGACCACCTGCCCTCCGTGCGGCCCGGCGAGGACAGCTACGCCGAGATGCTCGCCGCCTGCAAGGACGCCCTCCTGCGGCTGCTGGACTTCCTCGAGAACGACTTCGGCTTCGAGGACCTGACCGTGGTCTTCTCCGGCGGCCGGGGGTACCACGTCCACGTCCGCGACGACGGGATCCAGGGTCTGGAGCGGGACGCCCGCCGCGAGATCGTCGACTACGTGCGCGGGATCGGGCTGGAGTTCGACCAGCTGGTCGACGAGGAGGCCGTCGCGGGCACCGCGGGCCGCTCGAGCCCCGCGCAGAAGCGCACTCTCTCGACGGAGGGCGGGTGGAGCGCCCGCGCCCACCGGCACGTCCTCTCGGTCGTCGACGACCTGCTTGAGATGGACGAGGAGGACGCGCTCGAAGAGCTGCAGTCCTACGAGGGCATCGGCGAGGGTAAGGCCACGGCAGCGCTGACCGCCGCCCGGAACAACTACGACCAGCTCGCCGCGGGCAACATCGACGTCCACCCGGCGTTCTACGAGATCGCGAAGATCCTGCTGGCCGAGGTGGTCGCCGAGGACAACGCCCCCATCGACGAGCCGGTGACGACGGACACGAACCGGCTGATCCGCCTGCCGGGCAGCCTCCACGGCGGGTCGGGGCTCGCGGTGCGGCGGATCGACCGTGACGACATCGAGGGGTTCGACCCGCTGGTCGACGCCGTCCCGGAGGCGTTCCGGAACCACGAGATCGCCGTCGAGGTGAGCGAGGACGGGGCCGGCCCGGTCGAGCTCGGGGGCGACACCTTTACGGTGGAGCCCGGCAACACAACACTTCCTGAACACGTGGGCGTCTTCCTGATGGCCCGCGGCCGCGCCGAGAAGGGTCAAGAATGAACCTAGACGAACTCCAGTCCGTGCAATCGCGGGAGCGACAGACCGACAGCCTCCAGCAGCTTCGGGGATCGTTCTACGCCGACGCCGGCGAGTTCATCCAGGGGCTGCGCGAGGAGCGCGACCGCGCTGCCGAGCGCGCGGACGACCCCTTCGACGCCCCCGAGGTCAACCGCCTGACCGACGACATCAAGACGGCCGAACAGACCGTCGAGGCGATCTACGAGCGCCGCGTCGGCAAGATCGTCAAGATGGCCTCGCTGGCGGCCGCGGACATGCCCGCCG
>SDGW01001541.1_pt1 | contig 10270 bp, 11 predicted proteins | sample 2873831 | NCBI WGS metagenome assembly SDGW01 (sample SAMN08132700, study PRJNA421101) | hypersaline lake metagenome | isolation source: celular fraction 0.22 microns magnesium sulfate-rich crust from ephemeral... | place: Spain: Penahueca Lagoon, Toledo | collected 2011-07
ATAGAAAGTATTTTATTCGTAGGGTTGTCACGTGTTATCACTGCTCCAATACACGGACGCAGGTGACACACATGACCCTCAAAAAGTCGAAACTCCTACTCGTCGCCGCAGTCGTTCTGACCGCGTTCACCGCCGGTGCGACTGCGACGACGGCGGACGCGAGCGTAAACGCACAGTCGATAACCGACGATGTGACTCAGTCCATCGACGACGTACCGCACAACGACGACATCTGTGACATGTCGGGACTCTCTGCCATGTGCGGCGGCGGCGGGAGCAACTGCCCGTACCCGACGCAGTACTACTGCTGAGGGAGTCACTCGCGCAACCACTCCGATTTCTCGCCGCAGGCGCTACTTACAAGCGACTGGTTTCCGTACGTCGGACCATGAACGCAGACGAGTTCTTAGCGACCGTCCGCGACGACAACGAGACTGCCCTCTCCCGACTCGGCTCCTCGAAGTCGCTCTACGCCGAGACAGAGGGCGACCTGGAACCCGAGACCGTGTTCCGCGCCGCCGCGGACGCCGAGTACGCCGCCAGCGAGACGTTCGGGCAGTGGGCCGACGACGCGGCCGCCGAGGAGGTCCGCGAGACCTTCGCGGACTTCGCCGACCAAGAGCGCGACCACTACGACGACGACTGGGACGCCGCGCTCGACGCGGCGAGCGGCGCGATTGGGGCAGCCTACGACGAGTACACCGAGACGCTGGAAGGGATGGGCGTGAATCCGAAGCCGGTCTGCTAACCGGACCAGTTCAGAACGAGCGCGGAGGCGGCACCGTCGTCTTCGAGGGCCTCCTCCGCGTCTCGGAGCGCATCGCCGACCGCTTCCGCCTCGTCTCTACGCACTCGCTTCAGTGACCGCCGGATTCGCGGGGCGGCGTCGTCGCTGGAGGTAGCGGTCGCCGCACCGACGATGCCGAGCGCCCGCGTAGCGGCGGCGCGGACCGACGGAACCGGGTCGTCTTCCGCCGTCGAAATCAGCGCGTCGAGACACCGCGCCGACCCTTTCTCGGCCAGATACTTCGCCGCTTCCGCCCGTACTTCCGGGTCGTCGTCGCGCAGTCGTTCGAGGAAGAAGTCGTACCGCTCTTCGTAGTCGCGGTGACCCTCCACGTCGGAGAGGTACTTGGCGCACGCGGCCCGCAACTCCACGACGTCGCCCTCGTCCGTTCCGTCCGGCAGGTCATCGAGGTCGATTTCGACCGTTCCCGGTCCCACGTCGAGCAGTTCGCGGTCGCGGTCGAGCACCGAACCGCGCACGGTGAATCCGTCCTCGACCGGTTCGAGGCCGCATCGCTCGTCGGCGAGTCCGACGGTCTCCTCGTAGCCCCAAACGTGTAGGTCGAGGTCCCGCGTCGTCCCGACCATGACGGGACTCACGACGGCGTTCTTGTCGAACACCCGGAACTCCCGCCCGTCCGCGCGGACCACTACGTTCTGGTCGTACACCTTCCCGCGGTACACCGTACAGGGACTGCGCTCGACGATTTCGACCGGAAGTCGCGCGTTCACACCCCAGCAGTATCTGAGAAGCGTCAAAGTGTTTGCGGGGACGACATTTCGCGTCGAGACCGGCGGCCGGGCCGCGACGGGCGGAGCGAGCGCGACGAGGAGGTAAAGTAGCTCCAATCCCTACCTCGCTCCACAATGAGCGACGCCGACAGCGGGCCGCTTTCCCCCGACAGACCCGAGGCCGAGTCCGAGTTCCGGGTCGATGCGCCCTTCGACCCGGCGGGCGACCAACCGGAAGCCATCGAGAAACTGGCCGAGGGGTTCCGGTCGGGCATGGACAAGCAGACGCTGCTGGGGGTGACGGGGTCCGGGAAGACCAACACCGTCTCGTGGGTGGTCGAGGAGATTCAGAAACCCACCCTCGTCATCGCGCACAACAAGACGCTCGCGGCGCAACTCTACGAGGAGTTCCGGAACCTCTTCCCGGACAACGCCGTCGAGTACTTCGTCAGCTACTACGACTACTACCAGCCGGAGGCGTACGTCGAGCAGACCGACAAGTACATCGAGAAAGACGCCTCCATCAACGAGGAGATAGACCGACTACGCCACTCCGCGACGCGCTCGCTCCTCACGCGCGAGGACGTAATCGTGGTCGCGTCGGTGTCGGCCATCTACGGTCTCGGTGACCCGCGAAACTACGAGGAGATGAGCCTGCGCCTCGAAGTCGGCGACGAGGTGGGCCGGGACGAACTGCTGGCCAGACTGGTGGACCTGAACTACGAGCGCAACGACGTGGACTTCACGCAGGGTACCTTCCGCGTCCGGGGCGACACTATCGAAATCTTCCCGATGTACGGCCGGTACGCCGTGCGCGTCGAGTTGTGGGGCGACGAGATAGACCGCATGATGAAGGTAGACCCCCTCGAAGGCGAGGTCGTCTCCCAAGAGTCGGCGGTGCTGGTCCACCCCGGCGAACACTACTCCATCCCCGAGCAGACGATGGACGAGGCCATCGCCGAAATCGAGGACGACTTGGAGGACCGCATCCGGTACTTCGAGCGCAACGACGACCTCGTGGCCGCCCAGCGAATCGAGGAGCGCACGACCTTCGACCTCGAAATGATGAAGGAGGCCGGCTACTGCTCGGGCATCGAGAACTACTCGGTGTACCTCTCGGACCGCGAGGTCGGCGACGCGCCATTCACCCTGCTAGACTACTTCCCCGACGACTTCCTGACAGTCATCGACGAGTCCCACCAGACGGTCCCCCAAATCAAGGGCCAGTTCGCGGGCGACAAGTCCCGGAAGGATAGCCTCGTGGAGAACGGCTTTCGGCTCCCGACCGCCTACGACAACCGGCCGCTCCAGTTCGACGAGTTCGAGGAGAAGACCGACCAGACGCTGTACGTCTCGGCGACGCCCGCCGACTACGAGCGCGACGAGAGCGACCGGATAGTCGAGCAAATCGTTCGCCCGACCCACCTCGTGGACCCGAAAGTCGAGGTGTCGGACGCCGAAGGGCAGGTAGACGACCTGATGGACCGCATCGAGCGCAGGACGGAAAACGACGAGCGCGTCCTCGTGACGACGCTGACCAAGCGCATGGCCGAGGACCTGACCGAGTATCTGGAGGAGGCTGGCGTCGCGGTCGAGTACATGCACGACGAGACCGACACCTTGGAGCGCCACGAACTCGTCCGGGGCCTGCGCCTCGGCGAGTTCGACGTGCTGGTCGGCATCAACCTCCTGCGCGAGGGGCTGGACATCCCCGAGGTGAGCCTCGTCGCCATCCTCGACGCCGACCAGCAGGGGTTCCTGCGCTCGGAGACCTCGCTCGTCCAGACGATGGGCCGGGCCGCCCGGAACGTCAACGGCGAGGTCGTCCTCTACGCCGACGAGACGACCGACGCGATGGAGGCCGCCATCGACGAGACACAGCGCCGTCGCCGCATCCAACAGGAGTTCAACGAGGAGCACGGCTTCACGCCCACGACCATCGACAAGGAGGTCTCGGAGGCCAACCTGCCGGGGAGCAAGACCGACACCTCCGGCGTGACCGACGGCGAACCCGAGACCGACGACGAGGCCGAGGCCCGCATCGAGGAGTTGGAGGACCGGATGAACGAGGCCGCGAGCAACCTCGAGTTCGAACTCGCCGCCGACATCCGCGACCGTATCCGCGAGTTGCGCGAGGAGTTCGAGGTTGACGTGGACGTGGAGGGCGAGGGCGTGCCGGAACCGACCGACGGGTTCTGAATGACCTCGAAGGGGGTCGTTTCCGCGTTCAGAGAATCGGGACGGGAGTTTATCAGGAGACACGACCGACCGCCTCGTATGCGAGGAGCATTTCGCCTCGTCGGACTCGTCGTGGCCGCCGCGTCGGTCGCGCTCTCGGCCATCGCACTCTTCGACGTGAATCCGGTCGTGGGACTCTCCGGGGTGTTCGGAGCGACCATTCCCGCCGGATTCATCTACTGGACGCTACTCCGGGAGATGTCTGCCTGAGAGCCGACGACCGAATCGAGTGCTACGTCGGGAGTCGTCGCGGCTGGACGGCGGCGTGAGCCGGGAGTCCGACCCCGAGCGGGCACGTTCCGGGAACCATCATTATCGTACAGCACATCGAGTACCTTCATCAAGATTTTTCAGTCGGCAATTTGTTATTCGCCGGTACTATGAATCGAAAGCCAGCGACCGCGCGCTCGCATCCCGGACACCCCATCCAGCCCCCCACAGGAGGTTTCACGTAGATGCACTTTCGCTCCGCCAACGACCACTCGACTCGTCTCGTTTTTCGGCCTCGATTCCGACTCACACCAGCGCACCGATTCGTGTATGCGCGACGCGACGGTCTCGCCGCGACTACTGCGACGTAATCGAGATTCATGACCGGACAGCAAGTCACGCCGTCGTCGTCGTACGAGCGGTTGATGGAGACGTTCCTCAAGTATCAGCACGTGTTCGTCTTCCTCGCGCCCGTGGTGTTCGTCGGAACCGTGGTCTTCGGGGGTATCGGGCCCGCGGACGCCGGGAGGAGCTACTGGCTCCAGTACTGGTGGATGTTCCCCGTGTTCATGCTCGGGGCGACCATCGTGAACACGGTCGGCATCAGCGGGTCGGCGCTGTTCGTGCCGTTCCTCATCTTCGTCTTCCCGCTGGTGGCCCACCCGCTCGAACCGGAGACGCTTGTCAAAATCGGGCTCATCAGCGAATCGTTCGGGCTGTCGAGTTCCGCGCTGGCGTTCGTCCAGTACGGTCTCGTGGACCGCCGCCTGGCGCTCTCGCTGGTCGGGGGCGCGGTCCCGTTCGTCGTCGGCGGTGCGCTCCTGTCGTTTTTCATCCCGGAGCCGGTGTTCCACACCCTCCTCGGACTCGCACTGCTGGCGGCGTCTTATCTCCTGTTCAAGGCCGACCTCGGCCACGGGGAGCCGAGTAGCTCGTCGGACGGCGCGTCCGAGGGCGCGACCGCCGTGGCCGAGACCGACGGCGGCACGCCCAACTTGCCGAACGACGCCGCCAAGCCCGGTCAGGCTGGCGTCCGGATCGACGACGAGGGCGTCGTGACGCGAGTGGACCGCGACGGCAACGACTACACCTACGAACGGTCGGGCTACCTCCGGCGGTTCGCCAACTACAGCGTCGGCGGCACGTTTCAGGGACTCGCGGGGTTCGGCATCGGCGAGTTGGGCATCATCTCGATGCTCGGCTCGAAGATTCCGGTTCGAGTCGCCATCGGAACCAACCACATCGTCGTGGCCTCGACCGCCGTCCTCGCGTCGGTCGTCCACGTCTTCGGCGGCGGACTCGTCGGCGGCCACACCATGAGTCTCTCCTCGACGCCGTGGAACATCGTCGTCTGGACGGTCCCGGCGACGGTCACGGGTGGGCAGGTCGCCCCGTACGTCTCGGCCGCGCTGGACACCGGCACCATCAAGAAGTTCGTCGGCGGCCTGTTCGCGGTCATCGCTACCGCGCTGTTCCTGATGGCCTCGGGAGGGTTGTTCTGATGTACGACGATGTTCTCCTGCCGACCGACGGGAGCGACGGCACCGCGGCGGCCGCGGAACACGCCGCGAGCATCGCGCAGAACTACGACGCGACCGTCCACGTCCTCGCGGTCGCGGACTCGCGCAACCGCTTCGAGAGTCCCTCGGGCGGCGTCGCGGCCGAGGCGTGGGAGGAGTCCGAGCGCGAGCGCGCCTCGCAGGCCGCCAGCGAGACCGCGGCCCGACTCCCCGACGAGGTGCCCGTCGAGGCGGTCGTGGAATCGGGCGTTCCGAAGTCCACGATTCTGGAGTACGTCGAGGAGGCCGACGCGGACGTGGTCGTGATGGGCACTCACGGTCGGACGGGACTGGACCACTACCTCATCGGGAGCGTCACCGAGAAGGTCGTCCGCGCGTCTCCGGTGCCCGTGATGACCGTGCGACTCGACGAGTAGGGGCCCTGCGACGACGAAAACGGCTACCTATCGAGGGCGACGCGGCCCTCACCGACTCTTTTCGTACAGTTGCGCCTGCTGTTCGACGTACCGCCGGGTCCACGTCCGGGAGTAGCTCGCGACGCGTTCGCCGAGCGAGTGGAGTCGGTCCATCACTCGCCGGACGAGTCGAGCGTCCGAGCGGTCGCTCGCGTCTCCCCGAGGGGAGTCGCTCCCGTCGAGTCCGCCGACTGGTCGGTCGTCGTAACTCATCACGGTCTTTCGTTACACCCCCGAGCCAATAAGTACCACGGTAAATCTCGAAGCGAGAAACGAACGTGGTCGCTCGACGCCGACGAGCGGCCCGCTCGTCTACTTCGACTCGGGGTCGGCGACCTCGGCGGTCTCCTCGCCGAGGTCGACCGACTCGTCGCTCGCGGCCCCGTCGCTCGGTTCGTCCACGTCGCTCCTCTGGCCTCCGTCGTCCAGTTGCATCTCCTCGGCGTCGAGGTCGCCCACCAGTTCGTCGACGTCGTCCAGCCCCAGTAGCTCCTCGGTCTCGGCGTCGAAGTCGAGACTTTCGAGTTCGCCGTTGTCCTCTTTCACGTCGCTTCCGGTGAGGTGCTTGCCGTAGCGACCGACCATCGAGGAGAGCTCTTGGGGAAGGACGAAACTGGTCGAGTCGCCCTGTCCGATGGCGTCTAACGTCTCCAATCCCTTGTCGATGACCGCGCGCTCGCCCATCGACTGGGCGGACTCGGCGCGGAGGACCGTCGAAATCGAGTCGCCCTGCGCTTCCAGAATCTGGCTCTGCTTCTCGCCCTGCGCGCGGATTATCTCCGATGCCTTCTCGCCTTGTGCCCTCTCGACGGCGCTCCGGCGCTCGCCTTGGGCTTCGAGAATCATCGCGCGGCGGCGGCGCTCCGCCGAACACCGTCAGCGCGCGCTTCTCGTAGGGACCCACGATTTCGACCGCGCTGGAAAGCACCGCGAGGACGAGGACGAGTCCCAGCAGACCGAGGAGTGCCATGGGGTCGGCCAGAGGGAGAGCGAGGAGGAGTGCGAGGACACCGAGGACGCCCGCCAGCAGACGCGAGACGTTGCGCCCGGCGGAGAGTCGCCCCAACTCGTAGAACGGATTGTTCATGTCGTCTTATCGAGGCTAAGGGGGCTTAACGTTTGACGTTTATGTCGCTGGCCGGACAAGGGAACGTATGGCCAACACGCGCGTCGTCTTGGCGAAGGGATTCTCGGTCGGCGTCGTCGTCGTGCTGCTGCTGACCGGCGGACTGGTCGTGTTTGAAGGCGGGTTCGGCGGGGCGGGCTTCCTGTTCGCGTATCTGCTCGCGCTCCTGTTCTCGGCGGCGGTCGCGTCGGGCATTTGGACCGGCCGCTATCGGCTGGCGGCCATCGGCGGCGTCGGGATGTTCGCGGCGGTGGTGCTACAGCGATTCGACCCCTTCTTCGTCGGCCTCACGTCGCTGCTGCTCTTGGCGCTCGTCGTCGGGTACTCCGGACGGACGCGGGAGCATCTGAGCGACACCTGAGCGCCGATTTCACAACTGTCGGTCGATGGTCTCGGCCGTCTTCTCGCCGACGCCCTCGACCGCCCGCAACTCCGCCCGTGAAGCGTCCCGAATCCCCTCGACGCTCCCGAACCGGCGAAGGAGCGCGCGGCGGGTCTTCGGCCCGATACCCGGCACGTTGTCGAGTTCGGTCGACACGTCGTCCCGCAGGGTCTGGTGGTACTGGACCGCGAAGCGGTGGGCCTCGTCGCGGACGCGCTGGAGGACGTGGAGGTGGTCGGCGTCGTTGGACCAGTCGAACGTGCCGTCGGGCGTCACGACTACCTCCTCGTCCTTGGCGAGCGCGACCGCGGGCACGTCCCAGTCGGCGTCCGCGAGGGCGTCGCTGGCGGCGTTCAGTTGCCCCTCGCCGCCGTCGATGAGCAGGAGGTCCGGGTCGGGCCGGTCGTCTCTCCCTTCGACCGCGCGAGATGCCCGCCAGCGAATCAGGTCGTACATGTTCGCGTAGTCGTCGTTCTCGTCGGTGAGCTTCTTGCGGCGGTAGCCCGACTTGTCCGCCGACCCGTCTTCGAAGGCCACGTCGCTCCCGACTGCGTGCTTGCCTTGGGCGTGGCTCACGTCGAAGCCCTCGATGCGCCGAGGCACACTGTCTAAGTCCAGCGCGTCGCGAAGCGCGGCGAGCGTGTCGGGTTCGCTCGCGCCGCGTCGGGCGTTCTTCAGCGCGAGGTCCACGAGCGTCGCCTCCCGACCAGCGCCGGGCACGCGGGCCGCCACGCCCTCGCTTTCGAGCCAGTCTACGACCTCCTCGTCGTCGGGGCGGTCCGAAAACAGGAGTGCGTCGGGCAGGTCGCGCTCGGTGTAGTACTGGGTGACGAACGCCGAGAGGACCGCGCTGGCGCGGGTGTCGGCGTCGTCGGCGTCGCCCTCCGGAATCGTCACGGCGTGGCGCTCGCGGTCGACGAGTTGGCCCGACTCGCTGTGGAGGCGCGCGACCGTCGCCGAGTCGCCCTCCAACGCGACGCCCAGCACGTCCACCGCGCGCTGGTCGCTCCGGTCGGCGACCGCCTCGCCCGCGCCGCCGTGGAACCCCTCCACCGCGTCGAGTTTGTCCCGCAGGTTCGCCGCGCGCTCGAACTCCCGACTGGCGGCGGCCTCCTCCATCCGCCTGCGGAGCGGGTCCGCGAGGACGCCGGTCTCGCCCTCGAAAAAGCGGACCACCGACTCCACGTCGGCGACGTACGACTCCCGGTCGATTTCGTCGGTGCAGGGGGCAGTGCAGAGGCCGATGTCGTAGTCCAAGCAGGGCCGGTCGCGGTTGCTGTACTTGTGGTCCGAACAGCCCCGGACGCCGTAGATCTCTCTGAGCGCCTTCACGACGACCTCGACCTGCGTCTTCCGGGTGAAGGGGCCGAAGACGCGCGGGCCGGAGACGGGAGGGCCGCCGCCGGACGCGCCCCCGCCACCTCCGGCCGCGCTCGCGCCGCCGTCGCTCCGCGTCCCGCCGGTCCGCCGCGCACGAGCCTCGGGGTCGGGGTCGCGGGTTATCTCGATGCGGGGGAACTCGTGGCCGGTGAGTTGCACGAGGGGGTAGGACTTGTCGTCTTTCAGTCGGACGTTGTACCGCGGCTGGAATCGCTTGATGAGGTTGGCTTCCAACAGGAGCGCTTGGGTCTCGGTGTCCGTGACCGAGTAGTCGATGCCGTCGGCGCGCCGGACCATCCGGCGGATGCGCCGACTCCGCGGGTCGGCGTACGACCGCACCCGGTCCCGGATGTCCACGGCCTTGCCGACGTAGACGACCGTCTCGCCGTCCTCGAACTGGTAGACGCCGGGCTGACGTGGCAACTCCCCGGCGCGCTCGCGTACCGCGTCCCCATCCATCGAACGCCGCTAGTCGCTACGCGGTTTTGAACTTGTTCCTACCGCGGTCCGGAGGCGTCTGGCGACCTCCTCGGCGTCGTCGTCCCGGACCGGCACCCGCATCGGGTCCCGGCCCGCGCGTTCGATAACGAGTTCGCGCTCACGGGAACTGAAGTAGAAACCGACGAGCGCGAGCGCGACGACGACCAACAGTCCACCGCCGACGAGGAGTCCCGTCGTCAGCATCCCCAGCGCCTTCGGGAGAACGGAGACGAGTTGCGCGATACCGGCTCCGGGGGCGTCCTCGGGCGGAGTCACGCCGCCGAGGCTGTCGAGGAGACCGCTAGTCTTCAACAGGAGGCCGCCGCCGAACAGCACCGCGCCGTAGACGCCCGCGCGGACGCCCCACCCGACGTAGGAGTCGTGTCCGGTGGTCTCGATGCTGGCGTCCACGACGTTCGGTCGGTCGGCGTGGTCGAACCGGCGACCCTCGCCGTCGGGGGTGAACACGAGAACGCGGTGGGTCGTGACGGCGACGCGGGCACCTTCGACGGTGAACTCGTCTTCGACCTCCTCGCCCTGAAACAGCATCTCCGAGAGGCGGTCGTCCGTCGCTTGGGACAACGGAGACTGGCTCATCGTCATCGGGTCGCCGACGGCGAGTCGAAACCATTGCGGCCGATACCTCCTACTCCGGGTCCCCAACTGTCCTGCCACCCGTAGTTCATCATTTGAATCCCGATACGCCGCTTTCCATCTTAACGCTACTGGCGTTCGGTGTGTCGTACGTTGACGTCGTCCATCGGCGACCCGGAGGTTTCAACTCGCTCCCGAGAGAGGTGCCGACATGGACGACGAGCGACTCTGGCTGGTCGAACGGACCTACACGGACAAGGGACTCGTCTCGCTGGTGTACGCGACCACCGACGGCGAACGCTATCTCCAGAAACAGCGGTCGATGAACATGCTGAACCACGTGGACGTGACCGCGGCCGTCGAGGCC
>SDGW01001334.1_pt1 | contig 10263 bp, 6 predicted proteins | sample 2873831 | NCBI WGS metagenome assembly SDGW01 (sample SAMN08132700, study PRJNA421101) | hypersaline lake metagenome | isolation source: celular fraction 0.22 microns magnesium sulfate-rich crust from ephemeral... | place: Spain: Penahueca Lagoon, Toledo | collected 2011-07
CCAAAAGCTTGAACTTCCGCATCTTCTTCAATGTAAGCTACATTTGGGTTGTTTTCTAGTGCATCAACCGCTTGATCTGGAAGAGATACTTGCACGACATTCATGTATTTGAATTCGTGTTTCACCTCACCACCAGCTTGTTTAAGTTGATTTAACTGTTCCTGTTTAACTTCTTTATTGAAGCCAACTAAGTAATCACTCACAGAAGCTTTGGATTGGGCAGATACTGGTAACTGTCCCGCAACCAACGAAAGAAAGAACACGACACTCATCACTACAAAAAATAATCTTTTCAAAAAGAATCCCTCCTAATATTGTTTTCAGAATAATCGTACAATATTTTTCTGGAGAAATCTTTGCAACATCATCAGTGATAATAGTGGGTTTAAAAGCGTTTTCGTTTTCTTTCTTTTCTTAAAAGGGATAGAAGTACTACATAACTGGAAGAGAATTTGCGGTTTGAGTCAAATCTCCTCGAAAAATCATAGTAGAACGGGCATTTTTTACCGGTGTTTTCCCCATCAATTCCCTCCTCATTTGTTTAGAGAAAAAGCATAATCAATATTCTCAAGCAAATACTACAAATGGCTTAAGAAAGCCTAATATAGGAGGTTGAAACATGATAAAAACATTTAAATATATACTTTCAGCATTTGCGTTGATGTTTGTACTTGCAGCTTGTGGTGCAAATGAAGAAGGTATGGACAATAATGCAACAGATAATAACAACAATGTTGAGGATATAACGTATAATAACGGTGATAACAACGGAAACGGTTATGGGTTAAACATGGGCGACCAAGATCGCGACAACAATCGTTTTGATATGCAAACAGAAATGCGCAGATATGTTGTTCCTTTTGGTGAAAATGGAGGAGATGCGCAATATGACCGCATGGAACGTTATAATCGTGGTGCAGCACCAGATCAAGGTAATGGAGATGCAAGACAATATGCACAAACTCCAGAACGCAACCAAGGTCAAAATGGAACTCAACAGCAACAACAAGACACGAATCAAAAAGCAAAAGAGAGTCAACAGTCTGATGGTTTTAAGCAAAAGGTTGTAGAACTAACGAACAAAGAGCGTAAAAAGAATGGTCTTTCTGAATTAAAAGCATACGATGAGTTAGCACAAGTTGCTCAAAAGAAATCCCAAGACATGATAAACAAAGGTTACTTCTCACACAACTCTCCAACATACGGAAGTCCTTTTGAAATGATGCAAAACTTTGGAATTGATTATAAAACTGCAGCTGAGAACATTGCTGCTGGTCAAGATTCACCTGAAGAAGTTGTGCGTAAATGGATGCAAAGTGCCGGACACCGTAAAAATATTTTAAACAAGAGCGTAACACATATTGGAATCGGAGTAGCAGAAGGCGGAGAAATGGGTATCTACTGGACACAAATGTTTATACAAAAATAAATGGATTAGCCGCATATGTAATGTATGCGGCTTTTAATGTGTATGAATTTTTTGGTGTAGAACTGAGAAACGCTTCTACTTGAAAACTCGATCATCTATCTTTTATAATATCCATAACGAAAAAAGCAGATGTAAGAAAAGACCACAAGGGGAGCCGGTTTGGCTGAGATTGAACAATCGTTCTAACCCTTTGAACCTGTTAGTTAATTCTAGCGTAGGGATGTGGCTTTATTGATGGCGCAATGCACAGGACTTCCATCTTAAAGCTCTCCCATGCATTGCTTTTTTTGTGGAAAATTTTAATTGGGGAGGCGTTTTTAATATGAAAAGAAGTCCTATTTTATTTTTAGTTGAAGTAGCATTATTTTCGGCTTTAGGAGCGGTTTTAAGCTTACCGTATTTATCGATTCCACTATGGCTTCAGGGAGGCTCGATTTCCTTTGCCATGGTACCCATTCTGTTTATGGCATTTCGTTGGGGATTGAAAGGTGGATTGCTTTCGGGGTTATTAATCGGATTGTTTAATTCCATCTTAGATCCCTTTATTGTTCACCCCGCTCAATATGTATTAGATTATCCTGTAGCCTTTTTCGTGGTAGGTTTTGCAGGAATCTTTTCATCAGCTGTAAAAAATGCGGCAACAAATTCAAATATTAAACGATTTACATTGTATCTGACACTGGGAGCATTTGTTGGGTGCACACTCAGATTTCTAAGTCATTTTGCTTCAGGAATCATATTTATTGACTACTTTATGCCAGATGGTGTTCCTGGATCCGTTTGGATGTACTCATTGACGTATAACATTGGTTATATGCTTCCATCCTTTATCATCAGTGCAATTGTGCTTAGTATCTTACTTTATAAACAACCAAGATTCCTACATGTTAAGTCTAAGCATGCTAACAATACAGTGCATTCTAATTAGAATGCACTGTATTGTCTAAAATTGTCACAATTTAATTTGCAAATCTTCGTTTCATCATAGGGATTTAGGGAACTTGTAGACTATGAGCCTAAATTAGAAAGTAGTGAATCATCTATGAGTACAGCGAATCCAACTCAATTGAATGGTCAAGTTTTCTTAGCGAAGCTTTTAACCCAATATGCATTTATTCATGAAAAGACAATTAGTTCTGCCTCTCAAAAATATATCCGCCAATTAGGTTTGAGAACAGGCGAATGGTTAGAAGGTTTTTATAGTGAAAAGAATGAAGAGTGGACAGTAGAAAAATACGTAAACGTTATTGTTGATATAAAGAATCAAATCAATGGTCATTTTGAGATTGATACAATTGAATCCGATCATATAGTGGTTAAAGCGCATAAGTGTCCTTTTGGAGAATTAGTAAAAGATTCACCTCATTTATGTGGTATGACATCTAGTGTTTTTGGTGGAATATCTGCACGACGATTTGGTTATGGTAAAGTTGATCTTCGTAAAAGAATAGCAAATGGGGATTCTATTTGTGAAGTAGCCGTTTATTTTAATGAGAATGATGAGCTTCCTGGCGATGAATATAAAGATATTCCAGTGACACCTGAAAACGGCGATCCTTTCCAATGGGAGGATGAGACCATTAAAATGCTTGGCGAGGAATTACGTAGAAGTGATGAAATGATCGAATCGTTAGTTTCAGAGTTGGAAGATTTACGAGCACAAGTGAAGAAGCAATCATAAAAATATAAATGCAAAAGGGTTGTTCCAATTACTGGAACAGCCCTTTTCTATAGGAAATTATAAAATTTTCAGTAGAAACCAATAGCAACGCCAATCACAATAAACAAGTTAAAAACCATGTCTAGAAACCGGATCCCTTTCAAATACAGGTGGTTATACCGCTAATTCTGACGCCCTAACGCCTCTTTTGCAAGCATGGTTAACACCATGTCATCCATAGGTGGGTTATGAAGACCTGCTCTTACATCTCGGTAATACTTTTCAAACGGATAACTTTTCGAAAGTCCTCTACCGCCAGCTATTCTCATAGCAAGATCAACCACTTCATTAGCAGTGTTTGTTGCAGTTGTTTTGACTGCTCCCAGAGAACTGGAAAGGGAAGGTCGTTTTTCAGGTTGTTCATCCCATTGTCTCGCTATTGAGTACATAAAGTGTCGAGCTTGCGTAAGCTTTAATTCAATCTCTCCAATTTTTTGTTGAATGTGAGCTACTTCAGAAATCGGTGTGTCTAAACTGTTAGGCTGAAAGTTTTTGGCGAACTCAATAGCATCTTGGCTAGCTGCCAGGGCAATGCCTAAATAACAAGCAGGTATATGAAGTAACCAACCTTTTGGACCTTTAGGTTGTTCATCCTTACGCTCAACGAAATAATCTTCAGGGACTTTTACATCTTCTAATACTAAATCATGACTGCCCGTTCCACGCATACCAAGAGTGTCCCAAGTTTTATCTACTTTAACGCCTTTTTGATCAAGAGGAATAAAGAACCAACCCACTTCATCTAGCTCAGGAATAAAGGCGTTGATGATCGCATAATCCAATACACTAGCCATCGTTGTGAATGTTTTTCTTCCAGAAATGATGTAATGACCATTTTCATATCGGGCTGTGGTTTCAGGTACACCACCACGTGTTGGACTCCCTGTAGCAGGTTCTGAGGCAGCACGATTTACTAGTACTTGAGATGCTCCAACCTCTTTGGCTAGATGTTTATAAATCGGGCGTTCTAATAAGGATTCATCTCGAAGTTCCATTAGAATTCCAAGGTGCCATCCTACTGACAGAGCTGCTGGACCATCCCCCATCGCTAATCGTTCTTGCATGAGTAAAAATTCATATAAGGAAATACCTTCACCGCCAAAGTTCTCAGGAATCGTCAGTGAAAGGTAGCGTTCATTTTGAAAAACCCTTACATTATCTTGAGAAAAGTCTGCATTCTTATCATTAATGGCTGATTGTTTGCTTATTTTGTTGGCAATTTCTCCAGCTTTTTGGACGAGGTCTTCCTGACGTTTATTGTGAACAAAAGTTTTAAATGCTTCCTTCATATCATTCACTCCTTAAATAGGGTTACCTATTAAAGCATATTAAACTTATCGGGATTATGCTAATAAAATGGTTCACAATAGGAGCCGGCTTTTTGTTAAAATAGGAGAGTATTTGTAAAAGTTCTAAGAAGTTCATTTTTGTGTTCGAAAAGAGGATATGTTTGACTAAAACCCCTCTTTTTTTGATCGTACTATAATAATGGGTGAAGTTATTCTAGATGTGCTTTGAGAAAAGCAACCAACCCAAATGAGGTGCCATAAACATGCAAGAAAATCAAAGAATGTCTTTAATGAAATGGATATGGCGATCGTTTTTAAGAATCGCTTTGATTCCGCTTTTTGTAGTTGAATTAGTATTTATAAGTATATTTTTCTTTTCAAATGACTGGGCGAATGACGTCATGATGAAATTGTTCAAAGACGCAGCTCAAGAAGATTTATTACATACAGTAAGTCGGGAATCAAAAGTGATTACCATGCAATTAGAATCGATTTCTAATACCACGAACTTATATCGTCAAGAAGTTGAGGAATCACTAAAGAATCGTGCACTCTTTACAGAAGAGGATCAAGAACGACTTCACTATTCCAGTGATGGTGTATTTCATACCACTCGTAATTTAAAGGAAGACGGAGCAGCTGTTTTTTATAGTGGTGCAACTACACAAGATCACGATATACAAAAAGTGGCTCGTCTCCTGACTACACAGGATTTGATGAAGCATATTTACAAAACCGAATCACTTGCAGAGGCTGTTTATTTTAATACCCATGATTCCCTGAATGTCATGTTTCCTTATTATGATGTTATGGACCAAATTAATCCGAAAACGCTTATTCCTGAATTTAATTTTTATTATGAGGCTGATCAAGAACATAATCCTTCCCGGGGAACGAAGTGGACAGATGTATATTTAGACCCAGCAGGGAATGGATGGTTGGCATCATCGATCGCACCCGTTTACAAAGATGACTCCTTAGAAGGTGTGGTAGGGATTGATGTTACGCTTGATACGATTAGAGAGCGCATACTGGATTTAGATATCCCATGGGAAGGCTTTGGAATGTTAGTTGGAAAAGATGGGACCATTTTGGCGCTTCCTCAAAAAGGTGAAGTGATATTTGGATTAAATGAGCTAAATGAATATGCTTATGATCAACAAATCTATACCAATACATTTAAGCCAGAAAAATTCAATCTGTATAACCAAGATGAAACGAAGCATTTTGCGGAGATCTTACCTGAAGCCAAAAAAGGGTTAACCACTGCAAAATTCAATGGAAAAGATCATTTTTTAGCATGGTCTACCGTGGAAGAAACTGGATGGAAGTTTATTTCTGTAGTGGATGAAGAACAAATCTTTAATGATCTTTTCTTATTAGACCGTGAGCTGATGAAAATTGGAGCATTAATGATATTTGGTCTTATTCTTTTTTATTTACTCTTTTTTATGTTCCTATATAAACGAGCTCAAAAGTTATCTCATTCTATTTCAGACCCTCTTTATGAAATTAATAACCTAGTTCATGAGATCGGAGCAGGTCGTTATTATCAAAAGGATGAATCCTTTCGTATTGAAGAGTTAGATCAAACGGCCACAAGCATCACAAGTATGGGGCAAACGCTTGGCACGGCAAATGAGGAGTTATATAAAGCTCAGGAAGAATTGAAAGAAAAAGAATCCGATTTAAGGGCTTTAGTTTCCTCAATTGACGATGTCATTATGAGATTAGATGAGAATGGAACCTACATTAATATATGGACAAATGATGAATCGAAATTATCGAAGTCCAAAAATGACCTAATAGGAACAAGAATCAATGATGTGTTTTCTGAGAAGGATGCTTTATTCTTCATGGTCACGATACGCGAGGTACAGGAGTTAGGTCAGCCTAAAACGGTTGAATATCATATTGATACATTAGCTGGAAAGCGATGGTTTCAAGGGAGACTTGCTCCTATTGTAGATGAATCAGGTGAATTTCGTCATTTTGTATTAACAGCTAGAGATATTACCGATTTAAAAGAACTGCAAGAATCGTTGAGAAAAGCAAAAGAGGAAGCGGAGCAAGCAAGTAAGGCAAAATCAGATTTTCTATCCAGTATGAGTCATGAACTGAGAACACCAATGAATGCCATTTTAGGGTTCACACAGTTGCTCGAGTATGAAAAAGATGCTTTAACGACTTCTCAAAACGAGAGTGTTGAAGAGATATTGAAAGCAGGAAATCATTTATTGACGCTTATAAATGAAATGCTTGACCTTGCTCGAATAGAAGCTGGGAAATTAACTGTATCGCTAGAACCTGTAGAAGTTCAACCGGTGATGGAGGAAGTAATCGGAATTATTTCTCCTCTTGCATCTAATAAAAGAATTACAATTGATCATAACCTTGATTTGTGGAATGAAATATATGTTTATGCTGATCGTACAAGGCTGAAGCAGGTCTTACTGAATCTGTTGTCAAACGCTGTTAAATACAATCAAGATGAAGGTTGTATTCGTGTGGAATGTTCTGTTAAAGGTGAGAAAGCACAGTTTCTGGTAGAAGATACTGGTCTTGGAATTGATGACAAAGAAATCGATCAAATCTTCGAACCGTTTACTCGCATTCTTGATGAGAAAATCATTGAAGGGACGGGAATTGGTTTAGCATTGTCCAAACAACTGATGGCTTTAATGAATGGAACCATCTCTGTTAAAAGCGAATTAGGTGAGGGCAGTATGTTTTGGATAGAACTACCTGCAGTCGAGAACATCATTACTGATCAAATCCAAGAGACAAACCAAAAGTCAACTGTTCTAACAGGTAGCAATGAAAAGAAAAAGCTTCTCTATATAGAAGATAACCCAGCGAATTTGCATTTAGTACAAAAAATGATTACACATAAGTCCAACATTGAGTTCATGTCAGCAATGAATGGTGAAAATGGCCTGAAATTAGCACAAACTCATCAACCAGATTTAATATTAGTAGATTTAAATTTACCTGGGCTAGATGGATATGATGTTCTTTCTAATGTTCAGGATCATCCATCTACAAAAGGAATTCCTGTCATTGCAATTAGCGCAAATGCCATGCCTCGAGAGATCGAAAAAGGAATTGCGGCAGGGTTTCAGGATTACTTAACAAAACCACTAGAAGTAACAACATTCCTGGATGTACTTCAAAAGCATCTATAGGCAATCAGTCAAAAACACGTCTTCATAACTTTGTTGTGGAGGCGTGTTTTTCCAATATCATGTATTATCCTCTAAATACTCCACAAAGAAAGTGTTTTCATATATACTTAAGTTGAGGATATAAGCCATTCATAATTTTTAAGAGTTTAAAGTTATGTATAAGCGACAGTTACCCTGTTGTTTGTGAAAACGTGCTTTTCTAAGGATGATAAAACATGACATATCGTATTTTAATTGCCGATGACCAAGAAGCGTCACGAAAGTTATTAAAACAAATGATTAATAAGGTTGCTTCTGACTCTTTCTCCATAATAGATGAAGCTGTGGATGGAGTGGAGTTAGTTGAAAAAGTGATTCAGCAACAACCAGATTTAGTAATGTGTGATATTGAAATGCCCCGTAAACGTGGTATTGATGCGATAAGAGAGTGCGTTCAGACGATGCCTTCATTGGCATACATATTTACAACGGCGCATGATAAGTTTGCAGTTGAAGCATTTGATCTTAATGCCTTAGATTATGTTATGAAACCTATTCAGATTAGTAGACTACACTTGGCTTTAGATCGAGCTAAAAAAACATTAGATCAACAACAAACAAATGAAGCGGAGAAACAAAAAGCGAATAATCGAATTCCGATCCGATTCAATCGTTCTCTGTATTATGTGCAAGTTGAAGATGTTTTGTTTATCGAAAAACGTGATCGAAAATCTGTGATTCATACAGCTTATCAAAGCTATTCCTCAACGGAAACGTTGGAGTATTTCTTAGATTTCTTGGATGATTCTTTCGTACAATCCCATCGATCTTTTATTATCCATTTGACTCACATATCTCATATACAAACATCTGGAAAAAGTTATCTTGTCTATTTTCATGGTTACGATACTCCAGCACAAATCTCAAAGCAAAATATTCAACGCGTTCATGAGTTGATGAGTCACTTTCGTTCATAAAAAAGTCACATTATGGTACATTTGTAGGAGTTATGTTATTAAAAGGGTTCTTTCCTGTTTCATTAGGTTCAAAAGATGTCTTTTAGGTGAATATTCAAGTGTGAAGTGACGTTAGAAATTTTGACCAGTCTTGTTTAAAACTGCTATGGTAAAGATACGAGATCGAACAAGGTTTATCTTCTTCATCTCACATAATAGAGACAGAATTCCTTAGTATAAAGGAAAAGAGACGACTCCATAAATAGAGACATAGGAAGCTACGCAAGGGAACCTTGCGTAGCTTTTTTACGTTAGTAGAAGCTTTAATTCTGACACGCTCGATTTCATCCTTGCATAGGCTATGGCACACACCTGGTGTGAGCCTAGAAGGATGGTGAGCCAATTTGGAGTTAACCGTTACACATTGGTTGTATGCGATTATTACGCTTTTAGTTATTGTTACAATGGTGTTCCGCAAAGGAGTTGTTCTCCCTACATTACTTGGAACGTTTATCGTTGCATGGGTTTATAAGGGGGATTTAGTCGGTGGGTTTACCGCTGTATTTAATGCTAACCTTGTGGCCGCCAAAGAGCTCTTCAACATTTTCTTGATTATCACGTTTATGGTGGCTTTATTACAGGCATTAAAAGATCTAGGTGCAGACCGCAGAATGATTCAACCCATTCAGCCCGTCATGAAAAATGGACATATCGCTTATTTCGTACTTGTAGGCGTCACATATGTCATATCTTTATTTTTCTGGCCAACACCAGCAGTTCCGTTGATTTGTGCGCTTTTAGTGCCCGCTGCTGTGAGAGCCGGATTACCAGCCATGATGGCAGCAATAGCGGTTGCTTTAGCAGGTCAAGGGATGGCTTTATCGTCAGACTATATCATGCAAGTAGCTCCTGGGTTATCAGCAACTTCAGGTGGAATTGACAAGGAATTAATAGTCGATAAAGCCCTTGTTTTATCCCTTGTAACCGGATTTGTAGCTATTGGTTTAGCTTACTTCATGAACAAAAAGACGATTCGTAAAAAGGGAGATCCTAGAATAGAACCAGAGTTGCAATCGCTTCAAGGGCTAGGGAACGAAGAGAAAACTCGGGAAGCCCCAAGCAGTGGCATTGGATTTTGGAGTAAGTTGTTTGCAGTATTGGTTCCGTTATCTATGTTATCAGTAATGGTGTTTATGATTTCCACTAAACTTGGATCAGGTCGCATGGGTGGTTTTGAAGGAGGAGATGGAGCCGCATTTATTGGTGGGGTAGCTGTCATATTGTTATTATTAGCTACCGTTGCTTTCGGTCGCCACAATGCACTTGATTATATTAGTGAACACATAACAGATGGGTTTGTGTTTGCTTTTAAAGCAATGGGGCCTGTTATCCCAATTGCTGGATTCTTCTTTTTAGGAAGTTCTGATTTTGCAGGTTCTATCTTATCATTAGGAGATGAAACGGCCCCTGCATTCTTGTTCGATCTGGTTCAAGCATCACAGGAAATTTTGCCACAAAGTACAGTTTTGGCAGCGTTCAGTGTGTTAATTATAGGGATTATCACAGGACTTGATGGTTCTGGATTCTCAGGCTTACCTCTAACAGGTGCTTTATCTGGTGCACTTGCGAGTGGAGGAATGGATCCAGCAACACTAGCAGCAATCGGACAGATGGGCTCGATTTGGACTGGTGGAGGTACTATTAT
>SDGW01001335.1_pt1 | contig 10263 bp, 12 predicted proteins | sample 2873831 | NCBI WGS metagenome assembly SDGW01 (sample SAMN08132700, study PRJNA421101) | hypersaline lake metagenome | isolation source: celular fraction 0.22 microns magnesium sulfate-rich crust from ephemeral... | place: Spain: Penahueca Lagoon, Toledo | collected 2011-07
TCATCCCTGCATTGGCATCCTCGCTCCACGCGGGATTCGAACGGGTATCCGGCGCCTCGAGGGGGACGGTGAATTCGTTAGGTACTGTGGGACAAAAGGTTCCGTGCGGCTGCTCACGTACGCGGTGGCAGCGAAGTTGTGGGCAGATGGGATTCGAGTGAACGCGATCCATCCGGGGCTGATCGAGGCGACGATGACGACTATCGGATCACGGGCACCGACGCCGAAGCCGACTTCGTGCAGGCAATCCCGGCACGACGGGCGGCCAACTCGAGGACGCCGCGGACGCGGTGCTGTCTCTCGCGAGCGGCCTCTCGGATTGCGTGACCGGCGAATCGCTCGTCGTCGACGGCGGGATGACGAACTCACGGTGAGTACTGACTGCCGTTCACAGTGACTTTCGGCCGATGTTTCCGACGACCGTACCGAGCGACGCGGGGAACGCCGTCACAGTTCGGGGGTCCTTTCGGCCCGTATTTATAATAACAGACGGGAAGTGGGAACTCCGCTCGCCAACACCTGTTATGGGTGCTGTTACGTAGTCTCGCACGTGTCGACGCCCAAAAGCCGGTACGCGAGACAGGTCCGAGTTAATGCGGTCCCGAGGAGGACGCCGCCGATCACCAGCGCGACGGCACCCACTGCCGTCCCGAACTCGAGTACTCCGATGAGAATCGCGACGCCGAGGACGGCCAGGACCGCGCCGCCGACCGCGCGAACGTTTCGATCCGTCGAGCCGATATTGTGCTTCACACCCACAAATACGCGTACGGTCGAGTTAAGCGTTTCCCGCATTCCGACCGTCGGGGAGCTATCCGAACGCCGCCGGTCGCGATCCGGCGGTACACCCGCTCGCCGGTCGTCGTTTCGGCGCTCGAGCGACGGTCTCGAGACGCGGGCTCTCGATCGGTTCGGCGGTGCTGTCACCGGTAACGGAAGCGGCGCCGGGTCCGACACAGGAGAGACTCGCCGCCCCTGCGACGCCGGGAAGCGTCCGTCGGGCAGGTCGAACCGAGAGTTCGCCGTCCGGTCGATTACTGGGCTGGAATTTCGGTGTCGGCCTCGGCGTGTTCGTACTTGTCCCCGAACTCCTGGACGAGTTGGCCCATCTTCGCGTACCAGTCGTTTAGCATGCGCTGCATATGGTTTGCGATCTCGGTGGGGTCCGTCGGGTAGTAGACGTGGTAGTAGCCGCCCTGGTCGTAGTTGATCTGCTCCTTCTGGATGAAGCCGCTCTGGAGCAGTCGCTGAATCGAGCGGTACGCGGTCGAGCGCTCGCGGTCGATCTGGTCGGCGACTTCGTCGATAGTCAGCGCCGCCTCGCTTTCGACCAGCACGCGGAAACAGTCCTTGTCGAGTTGCTTGAGTCCGTGGACACACTCCAGCAACCCTTCGCATTCCATATCCTGCTGGAGTTGTTCTGCCATCGAGTTAGCCATTTTACTATCTCCCGATAGGGGCCGCACTGGTATAAGGGTTGTGTGGGTATTGTACAATCTCGGTGAGCCGACACCGGCCGGGGAAAGCGGCGGCGACGCAGTCAGTCTGCTGGCGTCGCAGTCGCGTTCGACCGCTTTCGCATCGTCGTGATCGTGCTGTAGATCACGGCACCGCTGACCAGCAGCGCCGAGAGCATGATCAGCGCGAAGGCGACCGTCTCCAGCACGGGCATCCCGAGCGGGCCGGCGGCCTGCCGGAAGGCGACCGCGATCGAACCGCCGAGGAGCATCAGTCCGAAGTAGATCTTGATGTCGTCCTCGTTGACGATGCTGGTCGCTGCCGAGCCGATGCGGGCGCCGAGGGCGCTGCCGGCCAGCAAGGGTGCGACGATCGAGAGGTTGACACCGCCTTCCATCCCGTAGATGTAGGAGCCGACCCCGCCCGAGATGACGATCTCGAACAGGTCGGTCCCGACCGCGATGGGCACCGGGACGCCGATCAGGTAGAACAGCGCGGGCATGCGGATGAAGCCGCCGCCGACGCCGAGAAAGCCCGAGAGGAGTCCCGTGGCGAACGCGACCCCGAGGATCAGCCACAGCGAGACCTGAATGCCCCCGGAGAGGGTCATCATCGGCGGGACCCGATATGACTGGATTTTCTTGGCGATGTCTGGGATATCGTCCGGATCGATCTCCTGATCGGCGGCTTCGTGGTGACCGCCGCCGCTGTCATCCGATCCCTCGGACGTGAGTGCGTTGTAGGTGACGAACAGCCCGATCGTACCCAGCAGGAAGACGTACGTGACGCCGATGACGCTCCCTGCGAGACCGAGGTCTTCGAGGTAGTACACCAGTATACTCCCCACCTCGATGCCGACGGTCGTCCCGACGACCATCAGGGCGCCGAGTTTGTAGTCGACCTGTCCGAGATCACGGTGTTTGAGCGTCGCGATCACGGCCGTCCCGAAGACGAACGCCATGCCACTCCCGACGGCGACGCTGGTGTCGTACCCCATCACGAGCAACGCGGGCGTGACGAGGAACGACCCGCCCATGCCGAAGAAGCCGAACAGGACGCCGACCATGAAGCCGAAGCTCACGAACAGTGCGAGCGTCGTCAGTGCGATTCCAAACAATTCCATTATGCGTATTTGATCCATTCGACGACTGGCGTTGCGACCCGCTCGAGCGCGCCGTATCCCACGTAGAGGACGATTGCCTCGATAAGGACGGCGCCGACGAGCGCGGCGGCCTGTACTGCTGGCGAATACGCTGCGAGGTCGATCATCGGTATCGACCTCCGACGATTGGTTGTGTGCTAATCATGGGTTTCTGCTCAGTATCGACTACCCGGGGGATGCGTATAACGCTTTTGGGACCCTCGCACAATATTACTGCCAGCTATCTCACCGCTATCCAACGGGAATATCCGCATACGTTACGCAAATATGAAGCGCAAGTAGACGCCGTTCCACGCCGCTATCGCGCGGCCGGTCGGAGTCGGGCGCGATTCGTTGGAGGTAATGTCGAGTACTATACGTAATCGAAACGAACGTCGTAGCGATGGAGTCAGTCAACTTCTGCCGATAGATATCGGACTAGTATTGATATTCCAAAACAATATTATAGCGTCGACACCTACGCATAGTATGAAAGCGATCTGTGCGACCGACCTCTCCGCCGCCAGCGAGGCGACCATCGAGAGCGAGACCTGCCTCGAGTGTCTCGGACGAATCGGCGTCGAGGAGATCCACCTCGTGACGGTGATCCCGTCGAACGTCCACGCGGGCATGCCGGGGATGGACTTCGAGAAACGGCGCAAGCAGGCGCTTTCGCGCTACCGTCGCGTGATCGAAGGGGCGGGCTTCGACGTCGAAACGCACGTCGTCCGCGGCACGCCGCATCGGCGAATCAACGGCATTGCGGAGGCAGTCGGCGCCAGTCTGACGATCGTCGGTTCGCGCGGGAAGAGCCCCCTCGAGAACCGCGTCATCGGCTCGACCGCGCGCAACCTCGCGCGGACGACGGTGGTACCGCTGCTCGTCAACCGGATCGAACGCGAGGCGGACGATCCGGACGTCGTCCGCGAACACCTCTTCCAGCGGATGCTGTACGCGACGGACTTCTCGGAGAACGCCGAGCGTGCGTTCGAGGCGTTCTCGTACCTGCGACACGCCACAAAGGAGGCGACGCTGGTCCACGTCGAGACGCCGACGGATCCCGCGCTTCCGGCCGATTCCGATCCCGACGCACGACTCGCGGATCTGGCCGCTCGACTCGAGGACTGGGGTATCGAGACGCGAACCGAACTCCGCAGCGGCGGTCCGGCGGCCGAAATCCTCGCCGCGGAGGACGAGTACGAACCGACGACGATTCTGGTCGGCTCGCGCGGTCACAGCAGGCTGCGCCGCCTGTTGCTGGGGAGCGTCTCCGAAGATATCGTCGCCCGAGCGGACGGAAACGTCATGCTCGTCCCGCCGGACCGAACGGCCTGACCCGGCGGCGGAACGACCCCTTCTCCGCCGCCGTCGTTCGTCGGCGATATCGACGTGACGGACCTACCGCGCCGGCATGCGGAACGCGACGACGCTCCCAGTGCTCCTCGCGCAATTGTGGATTCTCGGCCCGGCGAGTTTCGCGTTCATCCTGTTCGACCTCCCGGTGGGGATTCCCGACGCCTGGATCGAGACCGGCGCATCGATACAGCTACCGAATACACCGACCACATTCGCAGTAGGGAGCTCACGACTGTTTTTCCGCGGGATCACTCGTCGATTTTGTATCACCGTTCCAGGAGAGCCGGAGCCATGCCTTGACGAGTTCGTTCACGTTGTGAAAGATGATGCCGACGGTGAGCAGGCTCGTCGCCAGATAGATCACGAACCCCGGCGGCCCGCCCACCGTCGCACCGAGGAAGCCGCCGACGATACCGACGGCCGTGAGTTCGATCCACGTCAGCAGGATGCGGGAACCCAGTTGCGGCGGTGACGCGTCGAGTTCGCCCGGTCCGTGCGCCGATCGGCCGTCGTAGCGCTCGGACGACGTCGCGTCGTGAGCCGTCGAGAGATCCTGGGCACCGTCACCATCACCGGGCTGGTTTTCGCCGTGGTCGTCGCCGTCGGTACCCATCAGTAGGACTCACCTCCCTCGATCGGCCCGCTGAACGCGGAGTAGAGGACCGCGAAGTAGACGAATATCAGCGGAAGCAGGACGGCCGCACCGATCGACATGAGGTTGAGCGGGAGCGTCGAAACGATAGCCGTCTCGACCGTCAGCCCGCCTGCGCGGTCGATCGTCGGATACATCAGGCCGGCGACGACGCCGACCAGAGCGAAGACGAGTCCGGCGGCGGCACCGAACGCGACGTAGTAGCGATCCGCTCGCGTCGCCGCCGCGTACACCCCGACGAGGACGAGCGTCGCGAGGACGAGCGCGGCGACCGGCGCGGAGAACAGGGACGATCGGAGCGCGGGTGCCGCCCCGTAGACGTATCCGAGCGTCACCACGATCAAAACGAGATACGCCGCGAGCGCACGGTAGCCGTCCGCTCGGAGATCTTCGCGCAGATCGCCGCGGGTCTTCAGCCGGAGGAATGCGACCCCGTCGACGACAGTCAGCGCGACGACGGCCAGGCCGACGACGATCCCGGGCAGCGTGACGATCGTCGTCGCACCGAACAGCCAGTTCGCCGTGAACATCCCCAGGAAGAACGGAGCCGTGAGACTCCCCACGACGAACGCCCTCCCCCACCACCGCTGCCACGCCTCGTCGTGGCGCTGTTCGTACATCTCGGGAGCGAGGCCGCGAACGATGAGTGCGCCCAGGATGGCGAACATCAACAGGTAGTGGCGGCTGAACAGGTTCGCGTAGACGGCCGGGAAGGCAGCGAACATGGCACCGCCGAAGACGACGAGCCACACCTCGTTGCCGTCCCAGAACGGCCCGATCGCGGCCAGCAACTGCTCGCGCTCGTCGTCGTCCTCGCGGGTCGCAAACAGCGCCCCGACCCCGAAATCGAAGCCGTCGAGGAACAGGAAGGTTGCGAAAATAAAGAACAACAGGCCGAACCAGAGGTCGGCGAGCGGCAGCCCGAACAGCGGATCGGACGCGAGCGAAGCCGGGTCAGTCATCGACCTGCACCTCCGACGCAGGCGTCTCTGTCGAGCCGGTTACTTCGGGACCGTCCACGTCCGGCGGTCCAGCGCGGACGATCCGGACGACGACGTACGTGTAGAGCGCGAGCAATCCGAGGTAGACGACGGCGAACCCGACCAACGTCACCGTCGCCTCGACGCCGGTGAGGCCCGGCGAAACTCCCTCGTTCGTCCGCAACACGCCCTGGATGACCCACGGCTGGCGACCGACCTCCGTGACGATCCACCCCAGTTCGACCGCGACGATTCCGAGCACCGTCGAACCCATCAGCGCCTTGTGGAGCAGGTCGTCCTCGAGCAGTTCGCCGCGCCACCAGCGGTAGCCGCCCCAGACGGCCAGCAGGACGAACCAGAACCCGAGCGCGACCATGATCCGGAACGCCCAGAAGACGATCGCGACCGGCGGCTGCGGCCCCTCGAACTCGTTCAACCCCTGGATCGTCGCTTGCGGATCGCCGCCGCTGGCGAGCCACGACGCGCCGCCGGGAATACCGATGCCGAAGATGTCTTTGGCTCGTGGATCGAGCAGATCCTGGAGACTCGTCGGGAAGGCGACGATGTACTCGGGAACGTAGCTGTCGGTTTCCCAGACGGCCTCCATCGCGGCGAACTTCTGTGGCTGGGTCTCGACGATGTGCCGGGCGTACAGATCGCCGTGGAGTACCTGCAACGGTGCCGTGATGAGCAACGCGACGAGACCGATCTTGAGCGTCGTCTCCCAGAACGCGACGTTCCGGACGGGATAGCCCCACACGTGATGCCGGAAGACGAAGTACGCCCCGAGTCCGGCCATGAACAGTGCGACGGACTCGACCGCCGCGTTTTGCATGTGGACGAACATCCACGGGAACCGGGGATTGGCGTAGGCCGCGATCGGATCGACCAGATGGACGATCGTCTGGCCGTTCTCCGTGGCCAGTTCGTAGCCTCGCGGCGTCTGCATCCAGGAGTTGGCGATCAGGATCCAGACGGCCGAGAGCCACGTCCCGAGTCCGACGGCGATCGCAGAAATCATGTACAGCACGTTCCCGACCCGATCGCGCCCGAACACGAAGATGCCGAGGAACGTCGCCTCGAGCATAAACGCCATCATCCCCTCGAGCGCGAGCGGCCCGCCGAATAGCTCTCCGGCGGTCGTCGAGAACGCCGCGAAGTTGGTCCCGAACTCGAACTCGAGGACGATTCCCGTCACCGTACCGACGACGAAGCTGACGGCGAAGATCCGCGTCCAGAACCTGCGTAACTGCTCGTAGATCGGCTGACCGGTCCGAATGTCTTTCCACGTGAAGTAAACGAGGAAGGGGGCGAGCCCCATGCTCATCACGGGAAAGATGATGTGCACGATGGTCGTGAGCGCGAACTGCAGCCGACTGGCGATGACTGGATCGATCATGTCGTGAGTGTGAACGTGGCTGGAAACGATGCGACTCGAGTCGGAGCCCGACGGCAGCTATCCGTAGGCGTCAGTCGGGGGTAGGGTTTGCGGTACAAACGTCGAATCCAGCCCCTCTGTGCCGTTACGCGCCGATTTCGTCCGGCTACCGTCCGCGAAAGCCGACGGGAGAAGTACCGGGGCCATCGAGGGGCCGGGACGGCGGGATCACCCATCGAGCTATCGGCCGAGTCGCGCCCCGAGTTCGCGGACGACGGAGATCGCGAACCCGAGGCCCCGGCGGACGTCCAGATCGCGGAGGGCACGTACCAGTCCGCGGAAGCCGACCGGTTCCGGTGGGTCAGTACTCGCCTCCCCGACGGCCTCGAGCAGCGCCCCGAGCGTGCGGGAGACGTCTTCGTCGGCCGCCGTATCGGCCACTTCGCCGAGGGACGTCCCGGTCGCGGCGAGATCGGTTACCATGTCGTCGTCCATCGCGTTCGAGGCCAACGCGACGAGATCCGCCAGCGCAACGAGGTCGTCGAGCGTCCCCGATCGCTGCAGGCGTGCGAGCGTCTCGAGCGCGTCCGCGAGGTCGTCGGCGTTCTCGCCGGTCGCCTCGCCCAGTCGAGCGACGTCGTCCGTCGCTAGCCCGTCCGCCGCGGCGCCGAGGTTCGTCGCCGTCCCCGCCACCTCCTCGATCATCCGGTCGTCCATCGCGGCGGTCGCCAGGTCAGCGGTGTCGAGCAGGTCGTTGGCGACGCCGAGGCGATCCAGGAACCGCGCGACTTCGTCGGGGTTCTCGGCGACGACCTCCTCGAGTTGCTCGAACTCCTCGAGCGACTGGCGGCGCTCGTCTCCGGCGTCTTCGCGTTCGGGTTCGGTCTCGGACATCAGAGTAACCCCCGTGCAGTGAGCCAGTAGGACTCGTTGTAGCCCAGTTTCGCCCAGTGAAGCGGTTTCGACGGCTCGCGGACGTACGGCTCCTCGCCGTAACTGAACTCGATGAACGTCGCTTCGTCCATGCCAGCCTCGAGGAAGCAGACGGTCTTGCCGTCGTAGGTCGCCGTCGGCGTCTGTCCGCGGACCCTGCTGGCGATCCGGTCGGCCACGACGCCGGCCTCGTAGTGGGCGACGCTGCCGGCCTTGCTCGTGGGCACGTCCGCGACGTCGCCGATCGCGTAGACGCCCTCGGCCTCCGTCGCCTCGAGCGTGTGCCTGTCGACGTCGACCCAGCCGTCCTCCCCCAGCCCCGCATCGGCGACGAGACCGCTGCCCCGGTGCGGCGGGATCGCCACCAGCAGGTCGTACTCGAGTTCCTTCCCTTCGACCGTTTCGACGACTTCCGCGTCCGGGTCGACCTCGTCGACGTTGAAGAACGTCTCGAGGTTGACGCCGCGCTCCCCGAACAGGTCGGTCGCCCAGTCGGCGATCGACTCGAGGCCGTGCGCGCGGTTGATCGGGTACGTGTAGGTGATCTCGACGTCGTCCCGCAGTCCGCGCTCGCGGAGCCAGTCGTCGACCATCAGGGTGAACTCGACGGGCGCGGCCGGACACATGTGTGGGACGCCGACGACGCTCAGCACGAGGTGTCCCTCGGTGAACGCGGCCAGTTCGTCACGCAGCGCCTCGGCGCCGTCGGGCCCGTAGAAGTGGTGCCCGCCCTCGGCCAGTCCGGGAACGGCCTCGGGCTCGAGGGCCGCGCCGGTCGCCAGCACGAGCTGGTCGTAACGCAGCGAGGGCGTCCGACCGGCAAACGACAGGCGCTTGCGATCCGTGTCGACGCCCGTGACCTCGTCGATCGTCAGGGTGACGCGGCGGTCGACCAGTTCCTCGATCGGCCGTTTCGCGTCGTCGACCGTCTTCTTCCCGAAGGGCACGTACAGGAACGTCGGCTTGTAGACGTGATTCGGATCGGCCGTGATCAGCCGGACCTCGACTTCGTCGGCCTCGATCTCACTCTGTAGCTCGCTCGCGAGTCGATTCGCGAGGACCGTCCCGCCCGTTCCGCCGCCGACGATGGCGATCCGGTGCATCTCAGTTGACCTCCAGGTAGATACTCCAGTGGTCGTCGCGCTCTTCGATCTCGAGCAGTTCGTGGCCGGCCTCGTCGAGCCACTCCGGAACGTCGGTCGTGGAGTTGCGCGCCGTGGTCTGTAGTTCGACCACGGTACCGGGCTCGAGGGTCTTGACCTTCCCGATGAGGTCCATCAGCGGGCCGGGACACGTCGCGCCGCGCGAGTCGACCGTCACGTCAGGGGATATCGCGTTGGACATGGTTCGATCACACCTGTATCTATACTCTTGTACAACATAAGCAACTCTGGTGCCCCACAGCGTCTGGAATAGCCGAAGCTTATTTGTACCATTGTGGGACGAGTCGCGGGATACGATGTGCGGAGGCGGTCGTTCGGATCGACGGATGCTGGCCACCCAGATCATTGCAACTTTCATACACAACTACCATCGTGGTCGAGCACGAACGGACTCGAGATGACCGACACTCAGGAACTCGACGACGAACGACGACGGATCCGCGGACGGAAGAAACGCGACCTTCGGGAGCGACTCGAGGACGGCGAGGAACGCCGGACGAGCCGATCCACATCGAGGGACAGGAGCACCTCGAGACCGTCGTCGCCGAACGCGACGTCGCGCTCGTCGACTGTTACGCCGACCGGTGTAGCCCCTGTCAGATGATGGTGCCGACGATCGAGGCGCTGGTCGCGGAGACCGACGCCGCGGTCGCGAAGGTGGACGTCGACGCCCACCAGCGGCTGACCCAGCAGCTGGGCGCCCGCGGGGCCCCGACGCTCGTCCTCTACATCGACGGCCAACCGGTCGAGCGGCTGGTGAGCGCACAGGATCGCGCGACCCTCGCGGCGCTCGTCGAACGGCACGCGTAGCGGGGTCCGTTCTATCGTCGCGTCGGGCGAGACGACCCGACTGCAAAAGTACTGTAGCCCGACACCACGACCACGATCACCGCACCGAGTTAGCCGGCTACGCTCCGTTGCGGAACTCGGTTTCGGACCGAGAGGCGCTCTCGTCCGGCCCCTGCTCGGAGCGACCGCGTCGAACGTAGTCAACGGCGCCATCGTGACGGCTCGGCGACGGTCGACCGTCAGGGACCGACGATCAGCATCGATCCGTAGCCGAGCCCGAACGCGAGGACGAACGATCCGATCCAGGCGGCGACGGTGAGTCCGAGCTTTCGGGGACTGACACCGTCCCCACCGGCGACCGCGAGCCCGCTGCCGACGATGGCGCTCACGATGATTTCGTTGAACGAGACCGG
>SDGW01001336.1_pt1 | contig 10259 bp, 7 predicted proteins | sample 2873831 | NCBI WGS metagenome assembly SDGW01 (sample SAMN08132700, study PRJNA421101) | hypersaline lake metagenome | isolation source: celular fraction 0.22 microns magnesium sulfate-rich crust from ephemeral... | place: Spain: Penahueca Lagoon, Toledo | collected 2011-07
CAGCGCTTCGGAGCGTTCTCCCGGACGAATTCGACCGTCTCTTCGATCGACGTACCCGGGCCGAAGATCGCCGCGACGCCCTCGTCTCTGAGGTCCGGCCGGTCTTCTTCGGGGATTACTCCGCCGACGAGGACCAGCGTATCGTCCGCGGCGTCGTACTCCTCGAGCCCGTCCATGATCTTCGGGACGAGCGTGTCGTGGGCGCCTGAGAGGATGGAGAGCCCGAGGACGTCGACGTCCTCCTGGACGGCGGCCTGGATGATCTCGTCGGGGGACTTGTGCAATCCGGAGTAGATAACCTCGAACCCGGCGTCGCGGAACGCACGCGCGATGACGTGCGCACCGCGGTCGTGACCGTCGAGTCCGACTTTCGCTACCAGACACCGAATCGATTGCTGTTTGGTCTCAGTGCTCATGGGAGGATCTATCTTTCCTCAAGGAGAGAACCCCGCCGTTTACGGCGGGAGTGAATCCGACACTTCCCACACAAACCACCGTCGATGGCACGGTGGATATTCAACGCTAATCCGTAGCATTAAGTAACTTTACCTACATAGGCTATATATGGCGATTCGGGCCACTCGTACCTACGTTGGTTCCATTCAGAACCACAGACAGGTCTGCGATGGCCTTGACTCGCTCGGAGATTCCGCCTCGAAAATCTGGAACGTCGCACGATGGACAGCCGACCGCGTATGGGACGAAATCGGTAAAATCCCAGACGAAGGTCCGCTCAAATCGTATATGAAGAACCAAGCGTGCTGGAAAGACTTGAATGCACAATCCAGTCAGAAAGTCATCGAAGAACTTTCTGACGCTTTCCAGTCATGGTTCGACCTGCGACACAAAGACGACAAGGCGAATCCCCCCGGCTACCGCAAACACGGCGATGAACGACCACGTTCCACGGTCACGTTCAAAGCAGACGGGTTCAAACACGACCCCGAGAACAACAGAGTCCGACTCTCGAAAGGCTCGAACCTCAAAGAACACTTCTCGGACTTCATCCTCTGCGAATACCAGACTCGTCCCGACGTTGACCTTTCGGAAGTCAACAAGGTACAGAACGTTCGCACTGTCTGGAACGGCGATGAGTGGGAACTACACTTTGTCTGCAAAGTCAGTCTCGAAACCAACGACTCAGCAGGCGACGAAGTGGCCGGTATTGACCTCGGTATCAAGAATATCGCCACGGTCGCGTTCCCTGACGAGTACGTCCTGTACCCCGGCAACTCACTCAAGCAGGACAAGCACTACTTTAAGCGTTCTGAGTACGACACGGAAGGTGAAAACGGCCCGTCTGAGAAGTCGATGTGGGCGCGTCAGAAACTTGCTGACCGGGAGTCACACTTCTACCACGTCCTCTCAGACACCATCATCACAGAGTGCGTCGAACGTGATGTTGGAACGCTCGCAGTGAGTTGGCCCGAGAACGTTCGTGACTCAGATTGGGGGAAGACTGGGAACAAGAAGTTGCATACGTGGGCGTTCGACCGTATCTACCAGTACCTCGAATACAAAGGCGAAAAACGCGGTGTTGAGGTGTTGAAGGAGGACGAGTGGGACACCTCAAAGACCTGCTCGAAGTGTGGTGACGACACTAAGTCCAACCGCAAACATCGTGGGCTGTACGTCTGCTCGTCGTGCGGGTTAGTCGGAAACGCGGATTGCAACGGGGCAGAGAATATGCGCCAGAAGATAACTCCGAGTCCTCATGGTGAGGATAGGAGTAACGGCTGTGTGGCACAGCCATCGGTACACCTGTTCGACCGCGAGAGTGGGATGTTTCACACGAGAGAACAGGCCGTGTCGTAAACCATCAAATATCCCACCTGCGGTACGGGAAGCCCCGTTGTTTACGACGGGGAGGATGTCACTCTCGTCGGGCCTATTGTTCTATCGGACACGCAGACGGTCCGCCGTCACCCATCGTCGAGCAGGTGTGTGGCCGAACGGAACTGATTTCCCCCCAGTCCGCCGATCGACCGGTAGCTGAAAGCGCGGGCGCTAAGCCCCCGTCCTCAAGGAGCCGCCGAAGGCGGCGAGTAGGCAGGGGTAGTTCACACGGGAGCGACCTCTTCCTGATAGCTGCCGTGGTGGTCCTCGAAGACCGCCATGATCTCGCCCATCGTCGCGTAGGCCTTTACGGCGTCGACGACGTACGGCATGACGTTCTCGCCGTTGACGATCGCGTCCGAGAGCGCCTTGAGCGTCGCATCGACCGCCTCGTCGTCGCGCTCGTCTTTGACGCGCTCAAGGCGGTCGAGCTGGCGGTCCCGCGTCGTTTCGTCGATCTGGAGGATCTCCGGCGAGGTGTCTTCCTCGATCGTGTACTCGTTGACGCCGACGACGACCTCCTCGCCGCGCTCGACGCGCTCCTGGTACTCGTATGAGGCCTCGTGGATCTCGCGGTGGAAGTAGCCCCGTTCGATCCCGGTGAGGACGCCGTCGCGGATCGAGCCGTCGCCCATCTCGCGGATCTCCTCGAGGTAGTCCATGATCTCGGTTTCCATCTCGTTGGTAAGCGTCTCGATGGCGAAACTCCCGCCCATGGGGTCGACGATGTCGGCCGCGCCGGACTCCTCGGCGATGATCTGTTGCGTTCGGAGGGCGACGCGGACGGCCTTCTCGCTGGGCAGCGCCAGCGCCTCGTCGAAGCTGTTCGTGTGCAGAGACTGGGTGCCACCGAGGACGCCGGCCAGCGCCTGAATGGTGACGCGGACGATGTTGTTGAGCGGCTGCTGGGCCGTCAGCGACTGGCCGGCCGTCTGCGTGTGGAACTTCAGCCGTTTGGACTCGTCGGCCTCGGCGTCGTACCAGTCGTCCATCACGCGGGCATAGAGGCGGCGCGACGCTCGGAACTTCGCGACTTCCTCGAAGATGGAGTTGTGCGAGTTGAAGAAAAACGAGAGCAGCGGGGCGAAATCGTCGACCTCGAGCCCGCGGTCGAGACAGTCTTCGACGTAGGCGAAGCCGTCGGCGAGGGTGAACGCGGCCTCCTGGGCGGCCGTCGAGCCGGCCTCGCGGATGTGGTAGCCCGAAATCGAGACCGGATGGAACTTCGGCGTCTCCTCGACGGCGAACTCGATCGTGTCCGTGACGACCTCGAGTGCGGGTTCCGGGGGGATGACCCACTCCTTCTGGGCGATGAACTCTTTGAGCATATCGTTCTGGAGCGTCCCCCTGATCTCCTCGCGCGGCACGCCTTGCTGATCGGCGAGCGCGATGTACATCGCATAGATCACCGGCGCGGAGGGGTTGATCGTGAACGACGTCGAGACCTCGCCGATGTCGATCCCGTCGAACAGCACTTCCATGTCGGCGAGCGTGTCGACGGCGACGCCCTCCTTCCCGACTTCACCCTCGCTCATCGGGTGATCGGAGTCGATGCCCATCAGCGACGGCATGTCGAACGCCGTCGACAGCCCCGTCTGGCCCTCGTCGATCAGATAATGAAAGCGCTCGTTTGTCTCCTCGGCGGTGCCGAAGCCGGCGAACTGTCGCATCGTCCACGTCCGCCCGCGGTACATCGTCGGATACGGCCCGCGCGTATACGGAGGTTCCCCGGGAAATCCGAGGTCGTCCTCGAAATCGAGGTCAGCGATATCGTCGGGGGTGTAGAGTCGGTCGACCTCGTGATTCGAGACAGTCGCAAATCGGTCCTTTCGCTCGCCGCGTTCCAGCGATGGCTCGAGCGTGTCTTCTTCCCACTCCTCGCGCCGCTCTCGAATCTCCTCGAGCTCCCGATCGTCGAACATTGATATGAGCATCCGTACCAATATTCTAAAGCTTTGTCCTCGAGCAGCCAAACTGGCCTTCTGACACCTCTGGTGAGAAATATGTGACCAATTGTAATTGACACATGTATATATAATCAATATGGGGGTCGAACACCTGAATAGACCGTCGACGCGGACAAAGCAAGAAGGAGAGACACCGTCGTCTATGGTACCTAGATGTTGCTACTGGTTCCTAGTACTAGGTGCAGCTTATGGCTCGCATTCCATGACCACCAAACCTCGACTGTGACCAAAATCGTCGGCGTCCGCTATCGCTGGTTTTCCCTGGGCGCGCATTAGGCCGGAGCATGCTAGATAGTGAGCGTGCAGTCGCCACTTTCCCTCAGTACGACCGGAAGAAAACGCCTGGCACCGATTTTGGGGCTGACTGATGAGTTCGGACGGTTCTGTGTCGACGGCACGCCCGTCAGCACTCTCACCACCGCAGCGGGCAGCACCGTCGCGGCCCCCGGCGCTGTTCCGGAATCGGACACCGGGAGCGATGTTCCCGTCGTTGCCGCTCATGACGGCAGCGGCTCGAGCCGAGTCCGCGCAGTAAGACCTTTTCGCATCGTGAAATCGACATCTGCTGGTGGACACCGTCATACGATGGATAGTTTCGAATGGAGAAGCATCGAGGAGATGATTGGTGGCAAGAAAGTATAAACGTGTGAACATAGTCGGCGTCACGTAGCGCGATTTCGGAGAGCGAACGAAGGGGAAGCATGAGTAAGACATCACCATTCGATACAGTACAGAGTAATGATAGTGGTCCGGCCCATCCACGAGCAGTCATCCACAAGCGGATCCTCTCGGTCGCAGAGGACCGACCGGGGGCGTCGATGGATGAGATCGCTGCAGCGGTCAGCGCTGCGTCGCCTCCGCTGGTTGAACAGGTCCTTGAAGAATACGGCGATCCAGGCAGGCCTCCAGCCGACGCCGCCGAGACCAGAGCAGACGGTTCCGCAGCACAGGCGTCGACATCCGACGCCGACCATGACCCGATCGAGAACCACGAGACAGCGATCGACGACACAACTGTGAACAACCACGAGGAAAGTCCCGAACTATCGATTCCCGAACCGGACGAAGTGACCGAGAAACAATTGGAGACGTTACATGCGATCCGCGACTGGCCGAACGCGACGCAGGCGACGCTCGCTGAGCGTCTGGGCGTGACCAGCGCGACGATCAGCCAGCGGGTCAACAGCATCGATGGCTTCGACTGGGCGACCCGCCGGGCGTTCGTCGATCGGTTCTTCGCTCAGGCCGAGTCGGCAGGCGACGAGGCCGAGGCAGTCGCCGACTCGGTCACTATGTCGCCGGAGCCAGCCGAGGATGACACGCCGACGAACGACACTGCCGCCGCAGCGAGTGCGGCTACGAGCGATGAGACGGACGAGGAGGCCGCCGACGATGACGCAGCCACCGATACGGCATCGGCCGGCACGCCGACCGCAGCAGCACACAGCGGCGACACCGCGTCCGAGGCCGTCGACCGTGATGCGACGGAAAACGACGCGCCGAACGCAGCGCCGCCCACGGATCGACCGACGAGCCCCAACGCGGAGGCATCCAGCCAAGTACCTGCTGTCGATTGCACGAGCACCGATCGGGCGGCCGAGAGAGGCAGCGAGAGCGAAGCGGTGGGACAGCCGACCGAGCAAACGGTCGCGGCGCTCGCCGACAACGTCGCCGACCTTACCGCCCGCCTCGAGCGGCTCGAAGGCCAACTCGCGCAGGGCCGCCAGCATACGGTCGATCCGGCGCTCGCTCATAAGGTGCTCCGCGCCTGTTTCCGCTCCGACGAGATTTCGGCCGCCGAGGAGGTCGAACTCGTCGACGGAATTCTCGCCGCGGACAGTGCGGTGGTAAGCCCACCGGGCGAAGCATCGGCGTCGGACTCCTCGAACGTAGATTAGCACGATCGGGAACTGTTGCCGACGCTTTTCCGCGGCACGGTTGTCGTATATGACACTCGAACCATCACGTACAACGACGACCACTGCACGCTCGCAACTGTCGATGGGCGAGTCCGTGCCGACTACATCACACCGGACAAGCGTGATGGAACCCCGTTCGAGGAGTATTGGGGAATGACGCTCTCCCCCCTCTATGTAACCCTCCTTGCAGACCGAACAGCAGCGCCCGTCTCTTCGGTCATTCTGGGCTGAGACTGGCGATGAACCACTGCCTCGGTTTCGAGGTAGCGCTCCAGGCTTCTCGTCACGTCTCGTCGCTGTCGGCCGCAGCAGGCGCATCGGTGGCGACCACCGCCGAGAGCCGTCGGCGCCACTCCTGTTGTTCCTCGAGTTCCGCGTGCAGCGTCTCGAGACGGGCGTCGATGTCGCCTACCTCCTCTCGAACCTCATCCACGACGGTCTCGATCTGCGCATCGACCCGCGCGAACTCCGCCTCGACCTCATCCGCCGCGGGAGCGGTCGCCTCCAGCTCGGCGAGCCGCGTTCGAAGCTCCTCCCGTTCGGTGGCGGCCGACTCCAGGTCATCACGGAGGTCATCGAGTTCCGTGTGGATCTCCTCGAGGAGCTGTTGGGCCGTCCCTTCCTCGTCGAGGAACTCCTCCAGTGCGTCGAGATAGGCGGCGAACGTGTCCACTCGCTCCTGGACGTGGTTCAGCCGCACTTCGAGGCTGTTCTTCGACCGCTGCCGATCGATGTACTCACAGAGTGTCGCTACGTCGGTGGGGTCAGCGGTGCCGGCCTCGAGTTCCGCGACGAGCGCCCCCACGAGCGAGTCTGCCCGTCGCCCCGGTGCCGTGTTTTCGGCGTCTTCCTCACCGTCGGCGTCCGAGAGCAGCTCCGCGAACTCGACCTCGTCGTCGGAAAAGCTCACGGTACACGGCTCGGTAAACTCGAACGTCCCGGCCCCGAGATCGGTCGCGGTCTCGTCCGCGTCGGCCGTATACTGCTGGCGGAGCTGCTCGAACTCCGCGGCGGCACTTCTGCCCTCGGCTTTGGCGGTCTCAGCGACCTCGAGCTCGAAGGCGTCCGGATCGACTACCCAGTACGTGACGCTATCGATACAGTCGTGATCGAGCGCCTCGACGACCGACTCCGGCTCGATCCGCGTTTCGAGGAGGAGCTCGATCTCGGTATCGGCCGAGCTAAATTCCTCGAGTTGCGGCCGCGAGCTGCGGATATCGAGGGCGTTATCGAGCTCGGCCAGGATGCGTTCCCGGTGGGCCAGTTCCGAATACGAGTCGTCGAACTGGATTCGAAGGTAGTACAGAGTCGCATCTGGACTCACGACTCGAGACGTTTCCGTCAGCAGGGCTTCAACTGCCTTCCGACGCTCTGGCGCCGACTCGCTCGACGCATCGCTGGTAGGCAGTAAATTCTCGGTGTCTGTCATCTCCTTCCCCTGCCCGACGAAATAACAATCGTACGTATATATCTATCCACTAATCAATCCGAGCTAGTACTAACAACGGTGGTATGCGCTTTCGGTCTGTCTCACGGCCGAGTTCGCCCACTGCTACCGTTTTCTACAGGCGCGTAAGGCGAGTGCCTCCGGGTCGGTCGAACGCCCGGCGATGCGCCGTCATGCCGAGACGCCTGCGCGCTGCGACTCACTCGCCCCGAGCCGGTTCGTTCCCTCGCTTAAAACCCTACTAGTTCGTCTGCTTTTCATCACCCAAACAGCTAGTGGCCGATCCGACTTCTGACCGCTGAGAAGATGCGAGCTTCAACGAAAATTGATGGATTTAAATTCTGAAACTGTAGATGCGAGTGGAGCCATTCTCCTTATTACCCAACAGGAATATTCCTTTGTAATGGATTCGCAGGACGAAGAACTCATTCGATTACTTGCTGACGCTACTAATCGAGCGATATTAACCGCTCTCAACGATTCTCCTCAGGAACTCGCTGTGACCGAACTCGCCGACCGACTCGATTCGGCGGACGAAGCCGAACTCGAGCGGACGGTCATCTCGCTCCATCACAAGTATCTCCCTCGACTTGACCAAGCGGGACTGGTCGAGTACGACCGCGAGAACGATATCGTCACCGAGGCGGACTCCTCGGCAGTGACCGCCGACTGGATCGACATTGATGTCCTCGACCATCTGCTCACTGAGGTACGGACGGGCCGCAGACCCGACGAGAGTACCGTTGGACGACTCGAAGGGCGGGAAGACGTGTACGACTACTGCCGCGAACTGGCCGACCGAGCCGAAGACGAACTGTTTCTGATTTACGCCTCCGACGAACTGCTCGACGAGGAGTGTCTGCCGTCTGCAGAGCGAGCCATCGATCGGGGAGTCGAGTTCTACGCTGGGACGAAAAGTCACGAGGCCGGGGAGTTCTTTCGGGAGAGTCTGCCGGACGCGACGGTATGGGACCCGCAAATGGATTGGATGTACGAACAGGCAAGCTATCCCAAGCTAAGCCGGCTGATCGTCGCTGATCGGGAGAACGTCGTTGTCGGGCTGTGGAACGAAGATGCCGATGGGTCGAAAACGGAAATCGCGCTGATCGGTGAAGGAACGACCAATCCCCTGGTGGTCCTCGTTCGCGAACTTCTCGGTCCTCGGTTAGACCATCTCGATTATCAGAGCGACGATTTCCTCGACGATCTGCCGTTCGAAACGTGACTATATGTGTGTAAAACCACAGGTTCTCTCCGTCTCTCCGACGCTCTTTATAGCGTGACCGACGTCGTGTTCGATGAGAGGATTACAGACTAGCTGCCCGGTCCAGCCGGCGGGTTTAGAATCGCTTCTTCGGTGGGGCGGAGACGTCGATCAGTGTGCTGGCAATCAGGGGATTTCCCTGTCGATCGACGAGAGTCTCGCCGGTGTTGGCCGTGGATTCTCTGATAAATACGAGTGTTTCGGAACCGCCGACCGCTGTCGGCGGTTTTTGCCCCCTCCACGATGCGTCGATGGAAGGTCCGAGACCGAGTGTGACAATCTGGCAATTGGCCTCACGTTGGGACGGTCTCGGATGCGGCGAGGTCTGTCTCGGAGCGGATCAGTGTCGGGTCTTCGACCAGATCCTTTCCCCTCGCCAGAGAACTATTGTCATCATGAGGTGATAATACTGTTGGCCGTCTGAAACTAGTGCCAACTGTTAATAGTTATTACCGAAAAGGACAATCCGCCTCTAGCCCCCTTCCAGAGGCACACTCTTTCCCCACTCCCGTTTTCGGAGTCCAACTGCTCCCGAGAGTATTGCTGTCCTGCTCGTTGCCGCCTCTCAGTGAGAGAGTGCGGACCAGAACTGCGGCTCGAAGCGCGGGAGAAGGCCACCCGGAGGCTATGGATCGATGTCTCCCTCACGACCTGCCGGCGTCGGGAGACGTTCGTTACTCGAGTTCGGCGAGCAGCCGTCCGTGCGCGTCGATCTCACCGTTTCGGATACGGGTGCTGCTGATCCGAACCCCGTCGTCGGCGGTGACGAACGGGGCGGTGTGAATCTCGAGCGGTGCGAGCCCGTCGGTCACCCGCTGCTCGTTCAGTTCGTGAGCGCGGTGTTGGGCTTTCCCTTCGGGAGAGACGATTAGCGCGTCGATATCTTCGCGAGTCGCTGCGGGACCGTGCGTATCTTCGAGCGGGATGATCTCGTACGTCGCGGTGTAGGCGCCGCTCAGTTGGTGGAGTTCGGTCTCGAGTGCGTCGCGTCGCTGATCGAACGGGCCGAGGAGTTCGGCGTGGGTCGGATCGCTTCGCGTCCGTTTCGCGAGTGCCGTCGCCGTCAGGGCGACGATCACGTGGCCATCGCCGGCCCCGTCGTGGCTGGCGGTCTGGAAGGCTTTGTGCAGGAGTGCGCGGTGGCCGTCGTGGATCGGTGTGAACGTTCCGCCGAGGATCGCGATGCGGTCACTGCCGTTCATGGGGGACTGTTCGCCATTCATTCATGTATATTGATGGGATACGCGATTGCGACGGCTGTCCACTTCACAGGCGGTACGAGGTGAATAGCCCGGCCTTTGAGGTCGGGGAGGAAGCCGACACCGGATGACACAAACCGCGTTCCGTCGGGGTCGTGCCCCGAGGTACTCGCCTTCCATGTCCGTCGAACGAACGCCCACGACGCCTGACCTGCGAGTCGGATCCGGTCTGCGCAGTAGGCGGTAGAGGGTGGGGTCGCCGCTCACGCAGGCCTGGGCTCTCGCGGTGTGCGTTTGTAGTGGTCTCTGCGTCGGGGCCGTGTGGCAGGCCTCGTGGTATCGATATTCGTGGGCCAGCCAGTGTTAATATCGACTACCAATGGCCAGAGGAAGGCTGGAAACGGCCGTTACACCTATACATACTGTGTAGAACGTGTTCTCTATGACTGATGGGTCACTCTCCCAACCCGACCGATCGCCGGACGTGACGCAGGTCAAGATCGCCCAGCACCTGGATGCCGCACTTGTCGCAGAGGAGGCCAGCGAGAAGGACTACCACATCCGGGAGGCGCTCCAACTCTTCGCCGCGCGAGAGCAACTCTGAGGAGACAGCGGCCCCACTCCCCG
>SDGW01001337.1_pt1 | contig 10257 bp, 7 predicted proteins | sample 2873831 | NCBI WGS metagenome assembly SDGW01 (sample SAMN08132700, study PRJNA421101) | hypersaline lake metagenome | isolation source: celular fraction 0.22 microns magnesium sulfate-rich crust from ephemeral... | place: Spain: Penahueca Lagoon, Toledo | collected 2011-07
TCGGCACTCACCCGAAGATCGCCCGCGTTCCGCCGGATGATCGTATCCACCGGGGCGAACGGGAGTTCGACGTTCATATCATGATAGGCGAAGCTAACTCCCTTAACGCTTTTCCTAGGCGGTCGATGAGGTTGCTCGCGACCTCAGAACACGTCGTTTGCCTCGAGGCGACCGTCGCGGACGACCCCTCGGGCGGTTACCTCCTCGCCGAGGCCGACGTCGACGTCGGTCGCGACGCTCATCGTCGTCTCCCCGTCGTCTAGGACGACCGGGCTCCCAGCCTGGACGACGACGCCCGTGAACTCGAGTTCCTCACCGTCGGTCGGCTCGTCGGACTCGGTGGTAACACCGTCGGTGGCAGCGGTTTCGGCCGCTGTGTCGCCGGTATCACCGTCGGCGGTCGAGTCCGTCGCACCGGTGCCGTCGGCCGCGGTCTCCTCGGCCGCGCTCCCGTCGCCGGCGAACGCGGAGAGGCCGGCGTTCTCGTCGCTCGAGCCGTCGGCGTCGCCTTCGTCGGCCGCCCCCGAGTCGGACTCGAGGACCGTCACCGTCGACTGCCAGCCCGCGGAGGCCTCGAGGTCGTCCTGCCAGCCGTCCTGGATCTCGACGTCGCCGAGCGCGACCTCGTCGCCGGGGCCGACGTCGATGTCGGCCTTCTCGCCCCACAGCGCCACGCGGATGTCGTCGGTCGCGTCCTGCACGCGGATGTTGCGGACCTGACCCTCCGAGCCGTCGTCGCGGTCGAAGGTTCGCTTGGGGTCCGCAGAGCGGACGACGCCAGCGAGATCGACCGTCTGCTCGATCTCGACGTCCTCGATGGGCGTACTCTCGGGGACGTACTCGACCTCCTCGTCGACTTCCTCGACCGCGCCGCGGTTGCCGACGTGTAACTCTAGCCGTCCGTCGCGCTCCTTGACGTAGCCGTCGACGACTTCGACGGTCGTGCCGGCCTCGAGTTCCGTCGCGAGGTCGGCCCGCTCGTCCCACAGCGTCACGCGGATCCGGCCGGTCGAGTCGCCCAGCACGAGGTTCGAGACCTTCCCCTCGGAGCCGTCGTCGCGGTCGAAGGTGCGGACGCTGTCGGTGTCGAGGACGAGCCCGACGAGGTTGACGTTCGAGAGCCCCAGCGAGAGGTCGTCGATCGCGTAGGTGTCGGAAACCTGCACCTCGACCTCAGTGTCGTCGTCGGGTTCGACGTCGTCGACGCTGACCTCGACGCCGCTAAAGCCCTCCTTGGGGCGGCCCTTGATCCGCAGAACCTGTCCCTCCTCGAGTTCCTCGATCGCGGCCTCGGCGTGGTCGTCCCAGAAGGCGGCCCGTACCGAGCCGGTCTCGTCGGCGACCTCGACGTTGACGACCTGTCCGTCCTCGTCCTCGCCGTCGCGCTCGAAGGTCCGCTTCTCGCCGATCGAGATCACCTTGGCGACGAACTTCGCCTCCTCCATGCCGGGCTCGATGTCGGCGATCCCGCCGACCTCGCTCTCGCCGATCTCGTGAGCGACGAGCATCGCCGCCGTCTCCTCGTCCGCGAGCCCACCCATCTGCTCGACTTTCGCCTCGACGGCCTCGCGAAACTCCTCGAGGGAGACGTCGGCCTCGAGGTCCTCGTATACGCCCTCGATGTCGCTCATTCTATGCTCGTGCATGGGTAGCCCGCGCATAAGCGTTATCCATTCGGCGTCCAAACCGGCGACGGCCGCCGGTCGACGGTCCCGTTCCGTCGGTCGATTCCGGTCGCGTCGAACCGCCGCGGCCGGCCGCTCGCTCGGGGTGATCCAAACAGGAAGTCATGCCCCGGTTGGCCGCCGTTCTGTATATAAACTCTCGCGTCTCGACCGTGTGAATCAGGGACGACGACGGGGTCCTTTCGAAAGGGCTTTAATGTCCAGGCGGGTACTGAGAGATGAGTCCTGATAGGGTAGTGGACTATCCTCTTGGCTTGCGGAGCCAGGGACCGGAGTTCAAATCTCCGTCAGGACGCTCACTTATCGCGGATGCCTCACGTTGTTCAGCATCCGCTCTCGTGTTCAGTCCTGACGTGCCCAACACTCACTTCGTTCGCGTTGGACTCCGTCAGGACGCTTTTACTTCATCAATACGCTGAAGCTACCAGTATAGATCGACAGCCGGGTCAGAACGTCACGCTCGCGTCGTCTTCGGACCAGCCGTCGTCGTAACTCGAGAAGACCGCGGCGTCGAAAATACAGGGTAGCACGTCCGCCTCGGCGCAGACGTCTTGGACGAGGTCCATGACGAACGCGTAGTACTCGGGTTCGGAGAGGCCGCCGCCCGTGATCTCGTAGGGGAACTCGAGGCGCTCGTTGAGCCACCTCGTGATCCGGCTGTCGAGCGGCGTCTCGTACCGGGTGAGGCCGAGTATCTGTAACAGGTTCCGCGACTGTTTCGGGCCGATCCCGTGCAGGCCGTCGCCGTCGAACCCGCGGTGCAGGAACCGGCTTACTTCCCGTTCGGCCGTCGCGTCCGACGCCGTCGGCTCCCGCTTCCGGGCGCGGATCAACTGGTCGAGTTCGTCCCGGAGGCGGTCCCAGCCGCCGTCGTCGAGTCGCTCGAGGTTCTTCGCGCAGTAGGTGCCGATGTTGTTGTAGTAGAGGATGCCGCCGAACTCTTCGAGCGTTTCCGAGACGAATTTCGAGACGTCGTCGGCGTCGCGACAGCGCTCGAGACACAGCGTCTCCCGTTCGTCTTGCAGAAACCGGAACACGCGACTGTCGGGGCCCGACCGCTGGCGCGATGTCAGCAGCGACGCGAGGTGTGCGTTCCAGAACCGCGACTCCGAGACGGTGGTCTCGGCGGGCGCGACGTTTCCCTCCCGTCGGCTCGCGACGAACGGTTCGGAACAGCGCTCCGCGACGATCCCCCGGACTGCGTCGATTTCTGCGGATGTGAACTCCCACTCGAGTGTCGCCATCGATTTCGATCGTCCGCGAGTTAGGCAGGAACGCCGATATGACTACTGGCCCCGTTGGTGACCGAACGGACCGACGGCGTCGCCACTCGAGGGCGAAAGCTGGGTGAGAGGAGTAAGCCCCCTTCTGTTCGGCCCGGCATTCGGCTGAGCGTCCGCGCCGTCCGCGGCGGTGCCGCGGGGCGTTCGGGCTACCACGGCGCGGACTTGCACCGGTGAGGGTTCGCCGTTCCATCGGTCCTCGGCCGTCCGTGTGCGGTCGATCACGACGAACGTGACCCGTGGATTCGAACCACGGTTTGACAACCGCACATGGCTCGCGGCGTTTGCCGCTCGCCAGTTCGGCGGCTCGCGCCGCCTCACGTTTCGCGGTCCGTAGGACCGCGCAACCCTCTGCGGGTCAACTCCCCTTCCTCTCGGTCGGGTTCGCACGCGTCATCGGTCGGGCCGAGACGTGTCGTTTCTGTTCCAGAGCCAGCGGTCTCCCGCTCCGGACTTGCGTCCGGTCACCCGCCCGAACGGGTGGGGGGACTTTCCTCGCGAGCGTGGCACATCTCGAAGAGATGGACCACGTTAGTGCGTGGGGCGTCCCGGAGGGACGGCCCACGGAGGTGGTCGCGCCGTCGCCGGAGCGACCATCGCGGCGGCCGGGCTCTCTCTCCCACCCGAGATAGGCTCGCGGGGCGAATAAGTCCCTCGGTCGGGGGCTCAAAAAAGATCCCGTGACGAATGGAAGCGTTTTAGGACGACTATCCCCTTGTCCATCTGTATGTCCCAGCGACAGGGCGTCGACCTCTCCTACGAAGACGGGGCTCGCGCGGTCGAACTCGCGCGCGAATCCGTCGAATCCTACGTACAACACGGGCAACGAGAACAACCGGGCAGCATGCGAGAAGCCTTCTACGAGCGGACCGGCGCGTTCGTCCGCCTCGAGTCGACCCGCGGCCGGGGGAGCCTGCGGGGCTGTGCTGGGGGCTATCACTCGGACGATCAGCTCGGCCACGTCATCGTCGACGCGGCGATCGAGGCCGCCAGCGAGGACTCCTGTGGCTCGGAGGTCAGCCCCTCGGAGCTGCCGAATCTCACGGTGTCAGTCTGTACGGTCAAGAACGTCCTGCTGACGGACGATCCGCTGGCCGACCTCGAGCTGGGGACCCACGGCGTCGCCATCGACGGCGGCGAGGGTGGCTGGCTCTACCCGACGGTACCCGTCGAGAACGACTGGAGCGCCCGCGAGTACCTCGACCGCACGTGTCGGAAGGCGAAGCTCGCACCGGGGGCCTGGCAGGACGACGACGTCGTCGTCACGCTGTTCGAGGGGCAGGTCTTCCGCGAGCGCGAGGCCGACGGCAGCATCGAGGAGATCTAGAGGCGGCGCCGTTTTCCGCGACCGACCGCATCGAACCCGGAGCGCCGGCCGTCCGCCGAAACGGGTTACCGACCCGAGCGACCGAAGTCGACGGCGTCGGCGTCGGCCAGGCACCGCTCGGTCGCCCCGTCCAGATCGAACTCGCGAACGATCTCGCCGTCGCGAATCAGGGGCTCGAGCAGCGATTCGCCCTCGTCGGGCCCCTCGCGGTCGGCCAGCGCGACGTGGTGGCCGCCGTCGGGGGTCCGATAGACGTCCTTGGCCCCAGACAGTTTGCCCCGTTTGGAGATCAGTTCGCCCTCTATTTCGACGATATCGAGGCTGAAGTCGACCGAGTCCGCGCCGGTGATGTGGCTGCCGACGCCGAAGCCGTCCGCGACGTCTCGCAGATTGCGGATCGTCTCGGGCTCGAGGCCGCCGCTACAGAAGATGTCGACGTCTTCGTGGCCGCGGGCGTCGAGTTCCCAGCGGACCTCGCGGATGATGTGTCGGAAGTCGCCCCGTCGGGATCCCGTGGTGTCGATCCGGACGCCGTCCAAGTCGTCGCCGAGCGTCTCGGCGGCCAGCAGGCTCTCGCTTTTCTCGTCCCAGAAGGTGTCGACCAGCGCGATGCGGGGGACGTCCTCGCCGACGGCCTCGTCGAACGCCGTCCAGGCGGTGGCCTGCTCACCCTCGCCGAAGCAGAACATGAGCGCGTGGGGCATCGTTCCACCCGCCTCGCGACCGAGAATATCGCCGGCCGCAACGTGAGAGAAGCCGTCCAGTCCGGCCAGCAACGCGGCCCGTTCGACCGTCGACGCGATCGAAGGGTGGACGTGACGCGCGCCGAACGAGAGGACGAGCGAGTCCGGGGCGGCCAGCCGCGCCTCGAGCGCCGCCGTCGCGAAGCCGCTCGGTTGCGACAGGAAGCCAAGCAGCGACGTCTCGAGTTCGGCGAACTCGAGGTAGGGACCCTCGATCCGGCAGACGGGACCGCCGTCGAACAACTGGCCGTCGGGGAGCGCGTCGACGTCGACGTTTCGACCCTCGAACAGCGTCGCGACGTCTTTCACGCCGGTGAAGACGTCGAACTCGCCGGTCGGGAACTGGTCGGCGGTGACCTCGGCGACGACGCGGGGGTTCTTGCCCGCGTGCTCGAGCGTCGCCCGCGTGCGCTCGAAGTAGGCGTCGGTGGCCGCCCCCTCGAGAATCGCCTCCGGGGGAACGGTGCCGAACGGATTTGACATATCGTCGGTTTCCCGTGGGAGACAAAAAAGCTGCCCGTCTACGGCGACGCGCCGGATTCCTGCGCTCTCGGGGTCGTGGCCCCGAGCGGTCCGGCCGACAGCGGTCGATCCGCCGCCTCGAGCGCCGGCGTCGGCCGCGCGTCCGTCCCCGCGGGGTGGATCGCCGCGAGGTCGTCGACGGTCGGCGCGCCGACGATCTCGACGCGGTCGTCCGTGATGGCGACGCGGTACGCGCCGGCGAACGGCTCGCCGTCGGGGATTCGGTAGACGCCGTCGCCGACGGTCCGGACCCGGTCGGCCCCGCGGTTCTCGAGGAGTCGGCGGTAGGCGTCGGCGAACGCCCGGGCGTCGGCCGGACTCTCCCACGCGAGCCGCCAGACGTGGCCGGTCCGGTCGGTGCCGTCGGTCGCCCGATACACCTGCAGCCCGTCGCCGGCCCAGCCCGCGGTCGCCGGGTGGGTGTAGTTGTACGGGGAGCGCTCGCCCGCGCCGCGAGTGAGCGGCCGGTCGACGACCCCGTTCGCCCACAACGTCGCGAACAGCGTCGCCTCGCCGATCGTCTCCGTCCGCGGCTCGCCGTCGTCCGAGACGCGCTCCCAGCCGTCGCTCGAGCGGTCCGTCAGTTCGACGGAAATCGGTTCAGTGTCGGGATACCGCTCGGGGTGGAGCAGTTGCGCGGTGCTCCGGGGCGGGTCGTCGTGTGCGCGGTCGATCGCGTCCCAGCCGCCCCGATCGTGGAGGTCGGCGACGAACGGGGGCCCCGCGGCGTAAGGAACGTAGAGCGAGAGGAAGAGGCCGGCGTTGAACGGGCGCTGAGCGAGCGTCTCGCCGCTGGCCGCCGGCGGCTCGGGAGCGGGCAAACACTGCCACTCGGCGCCACAGCGGCGGTCGTACCGGGTTGGGACGTAGCCCGCCTCCCCCTCGAGCAGCCCGTTCTCGGCGCGGACGCCGTCGATCGTCTCGCTCTCGCGGCCGATGCCGAAGCGCTGGTCCTGCAGGGCGTGGGTCAGTTCGTGGACCAGCGTCCGCCGGTCGATCCGGATCTCGTCCGCGTCGTCGGCGACGATGACGATCCGGTCGTTCACGTAGTAGCCCTGCACCGAATCGGCGTAGATGTCGTCGAACGCCCGGTCGACGTCGGTCTCGCCGTCGACGAGGAAGGCGCCGCGCCAGACCTCGTTCCGGAACGCCGAGCCGTTCCCGCGGGCCGCCGCCCGTTGCGCGCGGTACTCGTCCCGGGAGATGATCTCGAGGTCGACGTCGCGTTCGTACTTGAGCCCGCGGACGACCTCGATCCGGGCCATCGCGCGGTACTTGACGGCCTCGAGCTGGGACTCGGTGAGGCCGCCGCTCGCGTCGAACTCGAAGACGTCGTCGTGGGCGTAGTCGCCGACGCGGCCGAGGTCGCGGTCGGGATCGAACCCGTCGGACGCGCCGGGCACGGCACAGCCCGAGAGGACGACGAGCGCGAGGACGGCGAACAGCCGCGCTCGAGACATTGGGTGGACATTCGGCGACGCGATCAAAGAGCCATCGGTCGGGGAGCCGTGCCGGTGCTCGCGCGACGATCAGTTCCGTCCGCGACCGGCCGCGACGCGGGCGACGATCGCCGCCAGCGCGAGCGCGACCGCCGCGAGTCCGACGCCGAAGCCGGGAACGGTCTCGGCTCCCTCCTCGAGGGTCAGCAGTTCGTTCTCGCCTTCCGGCGCGGCACCGGCCTCGACGTTCGGGAGTTCCGCGACCGACGGCGCGCGAACGATCGTCACCGTCCGACCGTCGCGCTCGAGGTAGTACGCGCCGGCGTAGCCGCCGTCCTCGATGACGGCGGTGTCCTGCCGGCCCTCGACCGGTTCCGCGCCGTGGTTCGCGAGCAGTTGGCCGTATGCGCGGACGAACTGCTCGGTGTCGTCTTTCGTGTCCCACTGCGTCCGCCAGACGTAGCCGGCGTCGCCGGCCGCTCCGGGGCCGCTCCCGGCGTCGACGTCGTCGTTGGTGTAGACGACCAGTTGGTCGCCGGCCCAGCCGTCGGTGGCCGGCTGGTCGTAGTCGTACTCCCCGACGCCGCTCCCGAGGAAGTTTTCGGCGCCGATCACCGACTCGCCGTCCCCACCGAACGCGCCGGCGGCGAACATCGCGACCATCCCCGCCTCGCCGACGGTGTCGTTGGCCACCTCGCCGTCGACCCGGAGCTGTCGCCAGTCCCCGCTCGAGCGGTCGGGCACCGAAACGTCCGCCGGTTCGCGTTCGGAGCCGGGACGGATCACCGCCGAGGTGGTCGTCGGCGGGTCGTCGTAGGCGGCGTCGACCGCCGACCAGCCCGGTCCCTGTTCGCGCAGGTAATCGATGTAGGCGGGCCCGTCGCTGTAGGGCTGGTAGATGCTGAAGTAGATCCCCCAGTTGACGTCGCCGACGTCGCCCTGCGCGCCGCCCCCGCTGGGCGCGAGACAGTCCCAATCGGCACCGCACCGGCGCTCGTACTCGTTTTCGACCCAGCTGGCGTCGCCCTCGACGAGTCCGCTCATGGCGCTGTCGCTGTCCTGAGTCTCCCCCTCGAGCCTCGAGAGGTTGAACCGCTGGTCCTGCAGGGCGTGGACGAGTTCGTGCCCGAGCGTGAGCTCGTCCAGTTCCGGCGTCTCGGGGTTGTCCGAGACGATGACGATCTCGTCGGTTTCGGGGTCGTAGTAGCCGGCAACGGCACCGCCGTAGACCGACCGCGTCGAGTCGACCGCACTGGTGTCCCGGTTGACCATGAACAGCGCCTCGTAGCCGACGTTGGACTCGAGGCGCTCGGCGTCGGTGACGTTAGTGAACCGCTCCTCGTTGGTTTCGCGGTACTCCGAGCGGGAGACGACCTCGACGTCGACGGGTTCCTCGAAGGTAAGGTTCCGGATCTTCTCGACGCGGGCCATCGACCGGTAGACGACGGCGTCGAGTTCGGAGTCGTCGACGACGGCGTCGCCGCTGTCGTCGACGGGGAGGTCGTCGTCGTACCAGTAACCCTCGACGTAGCCGACGGTGTCCTCGGTCGAGGGGTCGGCGGGGCGGTCGGCTTGCGTTCCCGAGCCCGCGCTCGAGGCGGCGACCGACTCGATAGCGGGCGAGGTGTCGACCGTGGTACTCGAGGCGGCAGTCGGGGCCGTCGCCACGACCGGCCCGGCTACCCCGCCGGTCACCAGCACTGCAGCGAGGACGACTGCGAGGAGAGCGAGGGACGAACGGGCGGAGGTTGATTTCATACTATCTGATAGCTATCCGTTGGAACAGGAGTGTAAAAAGGACAATGGTTACGCCACACGCGCCCGCCGGTGCGAGCGGCCGTCAGTCGGTCTCGCGCGAAGCGAGCCGGCGGCCGGCGACCACGCTCGCGATCGCGGCTACCGATCCGACGAGTATGGCGAGCGCTCGTCGGTGCATCGATGCTTGCAGCTGATAGCTCCGACCGCGAGCCCGCTCGTCGAACGGACCGCGCGCACCGAAATCGCCCGCCACCGGCTCGTGGAGGTTGTGTTCCCGGTCGGGGTCGGTCGGCTCGTCGGTCAGCTGGGAGTCGTAGCCGCCGCTCGCGAGCATCCTGTCGAGTCGCCGCGGGATCAGGCGGTTCCCGAGGATCGCCTTCACCGTCGACCGCCCGACCCACAGCTCGTCCTTCCCGCGGTCGACGGTCCACGCGATCGCTCGAGCGGCGACCTCGGGCTGGTAGATCGGCGGCACCGGCTGGGGCTTGCGCGGCATTCGGCTCTTCGACCACTCGAACTGCGGCGTGTTCATCGCGGGCATCTGCACCATCGACAGCTGCACGCCGCAGCCGTCGTGGATGAGTTCCGTTCGGACTGATTCGGTGAACCCCTGGATCGCGTGTTTCGCGCCGCAGTAGGCCGACTGGAGCGGAATGCCCCGGTACGCCAGCGCCGAGCCGACCTGGACGATCGTCCCCTCGTCGCGGGGGCGCATCCGCTCGAGCGCCACCTGCGTGCCGTAGACGTAACCGAGGTAGGTGACCTCGGTGACGCGACGGTAGTCGTCGGCGGTCATCTCCGCGGCCGGCGAGAACACCGACACCATCGCGTCGTTGATCCAGACGTCGATCGGGCCGAACTCGTCCTCGACGGTCTCGGCCGCTGCTTCGACCTCGTCGTAGTTCGAGACGTCGGTCGGGACGACGACCGCCTCGCCGCCCGCCTCCTCGACGTCTTCGCGCGCGCCCTCGAGGCCGTCCTCGCCCCTCGCGAGGAGGCCGACCTTCGCGTTCCGTTCGGCGAACGCGCGAGCGGTGGCTCGCCCGACGCCGGCCGATGCGCCAGTGACGACGACGACTTCGGAGTCGCTAGATTCTGCCATCGTTAGCTACTGAGTGGGTTGAATCGATCGAACGTCTCGAGGGTGGCGTACTCCTCCCAGCCGCCGTAGCGGTCCTCGAACGAGCCCCGCGGAACGCTCAGGACGACCACCAGCGCGCCGGCGACGACGGCGTTGATCGCCGCGAGCGTCGGCACGCCGTCGAACAGCCACGGAGCGACGGCGACCCACGCGGCCAGCGGGACGTTCAGGAACCGGATCGCTCGCGCGGGCTCGGCGGTCGCGATCACGGTGAAGGAGACGACCAGCGAGCCGACCAGATGGCTGCTGTCGGCCATGAAGCCGGTCGTCCCGAAGACGGTCGGCGAGAGCATGAGCCACGCGCCCAGCGCCATCGCACCGAGCAGCGTCCACGGGGTCGAGACGCCCCAGAACGGCTC
>SDGW01001430.1_pt1 | contig 10257 bp, 10 predicted proteins | sample 2873831 | NCBI WGS metagenome assembly SDGW01 (sample SAMN08132700, study PRJNA421101) | hypersaline lake metagenome | isolation source: celular fraction 0.22 microns magnesium sulfate-rich crust from ephemeral... | place: Spain: Penahueca Lagoon, Toledo | collected 2011-07
CGTCGAGCGCCTCGAGGCCCGCGGGCGGGCGGCCGTCGAGGACGCCGCCGACGAGCTCCGGGGCCACGACCCCGACGCCGAGATCCGGACCGCCGTCGAGCGCGCCGAACCGGCGAGCGCGGCGGCGTGGGGCAGCGCCTGCGCGGCGTTCTCGCTCCCGTCGGTCGGCACGAGCAGCCGGTCGGCGGCGAACCCCTCGGCCGCGTCTGGCACCACGAACACCGGCACGTCGCTGCGGTGCAGCACCTGCTCGGTCACGCCGCCGAGCACGCGCCGCTTCACGCCGGAGATCCCCTGGCGGCCGAGCACGACGAGGTCGGCGTCGACCTCGTCCGCGTGGGCCGTGAGCCGCTTCGCGGGGTTGCCCTCGAGCAGTTCGTGGTCGACGGGGTGGCCGACGGCGTCGGCGATCTCGTCGATCGCGTCGAGCACGGCGCCGCGCTCCGCCCGGAGTTCGGCGGCCTCCTCCGAGCCGCGGGTGAGCTCGAGCGCGCCCTGTTCGACGACGTGGACCGCGGTCGCCGACGCGCCGACGCGGGCGGCGAGCTCGAGGCCGTACCGCGCCGCCCGCTCGGACTCGTCGCTCCCGTCGACGCCGACGAGGATCTGGTCGTACATGTCCGGCGGTTCGCACCCCCGCCCTTTACGCTTTGTCGCCGTGCTCTCCGGCAGCGACTGGGCGGCCCAGCCGTCGGTCGAGGAACGCCCCGAGCAGCCGGAACGTCCGCTTCTTCTGGTCGATGTCGGAGGAGCCGTGACCCTCCTCGCCGAGCTCGTGGTACTCGAACTCGCCGTCCTCGCCGCGCTCGTACCCCAGTGCTTCCAGTCGATCCCGCAATATGCGGGCCTGGGAGACGGGGACGCGCCGGTCGTTGACGCCGTGGACGATCAGCAGCGGCGCGTCGAGGTTCTCGGCGTGGGTGACCGGCGACCGCTCCTCGTACAGCTCGGGGTTCGCCTCGGGGGTTCCGAGGTACCGCTCCATCAGCCCCGTCTTGAAGTGGGGCATCGTGTTCTCGTACATGTCCACCAGGTCCGAGACGCCGACGAAGGCGACCCCGGCGTCGTAGAGATCGGGGTACTGAACCAGCTGCCAGTACGCGGAGTAGCCGCCGTAGGAGCCGCCGTAGACGCCGATCCGATCCTCGTCGATCCAGTCACGCGTCTCGATGACGTGTTCCGCCGTGCGGGCCACGTCGGCCTGTTCGGCGCCGCCCCAGTCGCCGTACAGTTCCTCGCGGAACGCCCGGCCGCGGCCGGCCGACCCACGGTAGTTCATCTGGAGGACGCTGTACCCTCGCGTCAGCAGGAACTGGGTGTAGAGGTCGAACGACCGCTTCTCCTGGACCGGCGGGCCGCCGTGGGGGTTGACGATCAGCGGGGAGGGGCGTTCGCCGGAGTCGTACAGCAGGCACTCGATGTCGAGTTCGGTCGCGGCCGAGAGCTGGACGGCCCGGGCCGGCGTCTCGGCGACGCCGTCCGACGCCACCGTGAAGAACTCGGCGTCGCGGAACCGACCGGGGTCGATATCGCCGTACTCCGCCTCGATCAGGCGCTCGTACTCGTCGGTCTCGAGGTCGTAGCAGCCCAGCTCCGGGCGTCGGGTGGGCGTCGTGTGCATCACGAGCACCCGCCGGTCGTCGAGTATCGGGTTCCCGAAGCGGACGAACGGGCTCACCCCTTCGGGGAGGTCGAGTTCGCGGCTCCCGCCGGTGTCGAGGTCGTACACCACGCTGGCGTCAGCGGCCTCCCTCGTCCTGACGGCGAGCACGCGGTCGCCGTCGGGCGTGAACGCCACGGGTCGTTCCTGGGCGTCGCCGTCACCCAGCCACCTGACCTCGTCCCGGTCGGTGTCGTAGACGCCACAGCGGTTCAGGTCGGTGCTGGTGTCGCTCAGCAGGAGTCGCCGCCCGTCGGGCCCCCAGTCGACCGGGACGGTCTCGGCGCCCGGCTCGCCCACGTCGAGGCGTCGCTGGTCGCTGCCGTCGACGCCGACGAGGTAGGTGTCCTGGTTGCTCGGATCGTCGCGCTCGTTGCTCGCGTACGCCACGCGGTCGCAGGCCGGCGGGAGCACGCCGCTGTGGGCGGCGCGCTCGTGGTCGGTGATCCGGTCGGTCTCGCCAGTCGAACGACGGTGGACGTAGAGGTTCTGCTGGCCCGCGGCCGTCGACCCCACCGCGAGCGTGTCGCCGTCCTCGCCCACGTCGAACAGCGTGGTCTGGCCGTCGAGCGTGACCACCGCCTCGGTCTCGCCGCCGGCGGTGATGCTGTGGACGTCGTGCTGTTCGTCGCCGCCGTCGTCCTCGTGGAAGTAGACGCGCTCGCCGTCGGCGCTCCAGTGGGGCGCCTCCTTGACCGCTCGGGGCACCTCGCCGTCGCTCCACTGCGTGAGCGACCCCGTGTCGACGTTCAGCACGTGGAGCTGGTTCCGGCCGGTGATGTCGTAGAACAGTGCGATCCGCTCGCCGTCGGGTGATGCCGTCGGATGCGCCAGCGTCGGGAGGCTGGCGAGCTCCTCCAGCAGGTCCGTCTCGTCCGTCACACGACCCCGGTCGGGCGATGGTGTAAAAACCCTTAGCAGAACGCTCCTTCTGAAACAGAACTTACATGAGCGCCCTCCCGTAGCTCCCGGCATGGACGAGCCGGACATCGTCGACGCCGTCGACGCCGACGACGCGTTCGGGGTGCTCTCGGACGAAACCCGCATCGAGGTGCTCCGGGCGCTCTGGGACGCCGAGGACCGGGAGGCGACGTTCTCCGAACTCCGCGACGCCGTGGGGATGCGCGACTCCGGACAGTTCAACTACCACCTCGGCACGTTCGACGGGCAGTTCGTCGCCGAGACCGAGGACGGCTACCGACTCACGACCGCGGGCGCCCAGTTGGTCGGCGCGCTACTGAGCGGGGCGTACACCCAGACGCTCGACGTCGACACGGTCGAGATGGCGGACGACTGCCCGCGGTGTGGATCGTCGCTCTCGTTCACCTACGACGACGGCACGGCGGAGATCGGCTGTGACGACTGCCCTCACGTCAACCACTTCCTGGTCCCACCTGGCGCCTTCGCGGGCTACGACGCGCAGGCGTACCCCCGGGTGGCCGCCCGATACGGCCGGAAGTTCGTCCGGAGCAGCCGGGACGGGTTCTGTCCGCTGTGTGACGGTCGGATGGCGGAGACGGTGCTCCCTCTCGCGTCGACCGTCGAGGCCGACGACGTTCCGGCCTGGGTCGAGAACGTGCCGACCTGCCGGTTCGACTGCGAGCGGTGCGGGGAGGTCGTCGTCGCCGACCTCGGCACGACGCTCGCGGAGCACCCCGCCGTCGTCTCGTTCCACCACGAGCGCGGCGTCGACGTCTCGGGGGAACCGCTCTGGCGGTTCACGGCGCTCGACACCGACAGCGCGCGCTTCGAGCGCCGCGACCCCGTTCGGGCCAGTGTCACTTACGAGGCCGGCGGCGACGAACTCGCGGTGACGGTCGACGAGTCGCTGTCGGTCGTCGAGACGACGATCGAGCCCGGGACGGGTGGGTAGCGGCCGCTACGCCCGGATCGCCTGCCGCCGGTCGGCGACGAGGTCGAACGCCTCCTCCGTGTCGCCCAGCACGAGCAGCGCGTAGTAGCGCAGGTACGTCTGGACCGGCACGGCGACCAGTAGCGAGAGCGCGATCAGCGTGAGCACGAACAGCGCGACCGCGAACAGGATGATCCCCCAGCCGACCATCGGGGCGGCCCCCAGCGCCGCGGCGCCGATCAGGCCGACGATCACGAACGGGATCGCGAGCACCAGCGCGCCGACCATGGAGATCACGCCGACGACGACCGCGACCGCGATCGCGAGCACGAACCGCAGGACGACGTAGGCGAGGTACTGTTTCCACTGCCCGGTCAGCGTCGGCCAGAACCGCCGCCACGCCGCGAGCACGTTGCGGTTCTCCGCGATCATCACGGGGACGACGAACTGGGTCGTGAACCCGTTGACGAGCGAGCCCACGATCGCGACGACGAACGCGACGCCGATCGCGACCAGCAGCAGCGGGACCGAGAAGCCAGGGGTCCCGCTCAGCAGCGGCCAGGCCGCGGCGACGATCGCCCCGCCGGCGAGCAGGAGCGAGAGCAGGCCGACGACCAGCCGGAAGCCGAACAGCCGGCCGCCCTGCCACCACCAGCCGCGCCAGTACTCCCGGATCGCCACCCGCTCGCGCCGGAGCGACTCGACGAACACGAACTCCATCACCGCGCCGACGAACGCGAAGGCGAGACCGATCAGCAGGATCACGCCGACGACGGCGCCGACGAGCAGCCACTCGGTCGTGCTGATGGCGTCGATCATCGCCCGGACGTTCGGGGCGCCCCCGGGGTCGGTCGGCCCGGTCGGCGTCCCCTGCGGGCTCCCGCTGAACTGGAACGGGTTGACGCCGCCGGTGCCGCCGAGGAAGAAGGCGACGAAGGCGAGCTTCACCCAGCGGCCGAGGTCGAACGGCCAGAGGAACGCCCGCGTGGCGGCGATGGCGTCGTCGATGTCCTGGAGGGCGTACAGCGTCATCGGCGCGCCCTCCGGCGGTGTGAGCGGCTGAACTGGCGGCTCGTGGAGGGTGTACGGCCGGCGGGTCGGGGCGTCATGCCGAAGCTGTTGGGCGACCGGTAAGATATAGTTTCGGCCGTGTTCACCGCCGTGAGAACGGCCGGGGTCAGAGGACGGCGACGACGAGGACGGCGACGACGGTCTCGCCGGTCCAGTCGTCGTCGATCGCGATCCCGCAGACGCGGTCGGCCGGGTCGCTGCTGAACAGTCCCATACGTTCCGTGGGGGAGTGTGGTAACCGTTAGCTCACCCCCTGACGGGTTTCGTCACGCGCTGACGAACGCTGGGCCGTGTAGCGTTTCGACTACCGAAACTGCGTCGAGAGGAAGTGGGTCGGCCAAGATTTGAACTTGGGGCCTGCTCCGTGTGAAGGAGCCGTCATAACCGGACTAGACCACCGACCCTTCGACCGAAAGTTACGCGAGGCCGGACTTAAGCGTACTGTCTCAGTCCTGGCGCTGCTCGCGGTAGGCGGTCACCCGCTCGCGGGCGTTCTCGACCGCCTCGCGGGCCTCGCCCTCGGCGCGCTGCTCCAGCTCCTTCAAATCGGCCTGGAGCTGCTCCAGCCGGCTCGGTTCCGGCTCCTTCTCCCGGCCGGTGAGCTCGCGGACCCGCTCCTCCAGCGGCTCGACCTCCTCCTTGATGCCGGCTTTCGCGTGATCGACGGCCCGACCCATGTAGTACCGTGCGTCCTCGAAGTGGCTCGCCATGTCTCTATGTTGCTCTCGAAAGGTCAAAAGCCTTGAGGCCGACTCAGTACGTCGGCGACTCCTCGGGCACCTCCTCGCGCTGGTTCACGAGGCGCGCGGCGGTGAACAGGTAGTCCGAGAGCCGGTTCAGGTAGCGGATCGCCTCCGCGTTGACCGTCTCGCCGTCGGTCTCCGCGAGCGCGACCGCGCGGCGCTCGGCGCGACGGGTGACCGCGCGGGCCTGGTGGAGGCGCGCGCCGGCGTCGCCGCCGCCCGGGAGGACGAACGAGGTGAGCGGCTCGAGTTCCCCGTCGGCCTCGTCCATCCAGTCCTCCAGTTGGTCGATGTCCTCGGGGCCGATCTGGGGGTCGTCCTCGCCGGTGTCGGGGTTGGCGAACTCCGCCTGCACGACGTGGAGGCAGTTCTGGATCTGGGCGAGCTGGCGGTCCACGTCGTCGTGGCCGGTGGGGCGCACGCGCCCGACGAGCGCGTTGGCCTCGTCGACGGTGCCGTAGGCCTCGATCCGCGGGCTGGTCTTGGAGACGCGTTCGGCGTTGCCGAGGTCGGTCTGCCCCTCGTCGCCGCGGCCGGTGTACACCGTCACGCGAGGGTCGCCTCCACGTACTCGACGATGTTCGCGCTCTCGGCCATCGTGACGCCGTGGGCGTCGTCGACGAGGACGGGCACCGCGCGCTGGTTGCTCAGGCGGGCGACCTCGTCGCGCTCGGAGTGGAGCGCGTCGACCCAGACGGTGTCGTACTCGATCCCGTGTTCCTCGAGGGCGTCGTGGACGTTCTCACACCACGGGCAGCCCTCCAGCGCGTACAGGGTGACGGACATGGGCGTGGATTGGGCGGGACGGGGGAAGTAGCTTGTTACGACGGTGTTCGGGGCGTCGACGCCCGAAACGACATCTTCAACAGCCCCACGGCCGAACTCGACGGCTATGAGCCTCGAAGCCGAACACGCGTGTCCGGAGTGCGGCGAGACGCGCACGTTCTGGAAGGTCGCGTCGATGAACCTCCACCTCGGCGAGAAGACGAAGTGGCACTGCTCGGAGTGCGACTACGGCTTCATCCAGGTGAACGGCATCAGCACCGCGCAGCCGGCGTAAAACCGCGCGTCGCCGCTACTCCTCCTCGAGCGCCTGCCAGGAGAGCCGCGGCTCCCGCGCGGCGCTCGTCTGGTCGATGCGCTTGGCGGTCGTCCGACTCGGCGCGTCGTGGCGCTCGTCCTCGTTCGACCCCAGCGCGGCGTCGAACGCCGCCGCGAGATCGTCCAGCGACTGCTTGCTCTCGATCTCCGTCGGCTCGGTGAGCATCGCCTCGGGCACCATCTCCGGCCAGTTCGTCGTCGGCGGGTGGACGCCGAAGTCGAGCATCCGTTTCGCCACGTCGGCGGCCGCGGCGTCGCCCGCCGTGGCGGCGAACTCGTGGTGGAACGGCCCGTACGGCACGTCGAGGTCGATCCGCTCGGCGAGGTAGTTCGCGTTCAGCACCGCCTTCGCGCTGGCGTCGCGCAGCCCCGCGTCGCCGAGGCGGGCGATGTAGGCGTACGCCTTCACGAGCACGAGCCAGTTGCCCTGGAACCCGTGGACGTTCTCGATCGCCTCGTCGCTCTCGACCAGCTCGTAGCCCGAGTCCGTCTCCTCGACGCGCGGGTTGGGGAGGAACGGCGCCAGCTCCTCGGTGACGCCGACGGGGCCGGCGCCCGGCCCGCCGCCGCCGTGGGGCGTCGCGAACGTCTTGTGGACGTTGTAGTGCATGATGTCGAACCCCATGTCGCCCGGGCGGGCGCGGCCCAGCAGCGCGTTGAGGTTCGCGCCGTCGTAGTACAGCAGGCCGCCGGCGTCGTGGACCACGTCGGCGACGGCCTCGATGTCGCGCTCGAACAGCCCCACCGTGTTGGGGTTGGTGAGCATCAGCGCTGCGGTGTCCTCCGAGACAGCGGCCTCCAGCGCCTCCATGTCGACGCGGCCGTCCTCCGCGGAGGGGAGTTCGACCACGTCGTACCCCGCGAGCGCGGCCGTCGCGAAGTTCGTCCCGTGGGCGGAGCTCGGGATCAGCACCTCGCTGCGGTCGTCGCCGTTGGCGCGGTGGTAGGCGCGGGCGACAGCGATCCCGGTGAACTCGCCGGCGGCGCCGGCCGGCGGCTGGAGCGTCACCGCGTCCATGCCGCCGATGCGGGCGAGGTAGTCCTGCAGCCCCACGAGCAGGCCGAGCGTCCCCTGGATCGAGTCCGCGGAGCGGTCGGGGTGGACCGCGCCGTTGGGGTCGGCGGCCACGTCCTCGGTCACCGGCGGGTTGTACTTCATCGTACAGGAGCCCAGCGGGTACGGGCCGGACTCGACGCTCCAGTTCATCTGGGAGAGCCGGGTGTAGTGGCGCGCGAGCTCGGGCTCCTCGGGGTTCGGGAGCGTGAGGTCGTCACGCGTCAGATCGTCGGGGAGCGCGTCGCCGGGCTCGACGGTGTCGCTGCGCTTCTCGGTCAGCAGCGGTTCGTTCTCGTCGTCGCTGACGGCGTAGGTCGCCTGGTCGTAGGTGCGTCCGGGCTCGCGTCCGTTTTCGGTCGGTCCGTTCTGTCCCGTGCGGCTCTCCTTGCCGCCCGGACCGTCGCTCATGCTGCCACCTCCTCGAACGCGGCCACCAAGTCGTCCGCCGCGTGGGCGTTGGCGTCGGTGATACAGACCTGCAGTCGGTGCTCGCCGAGGACGTGGACCGCGAACCCCTCCGCCTCGAGGTCGTCGGCGATCGCCCTCGCGGGCTGGTCGGTGCCGACGACGAACTCCCGGAAGTGGTGACGGTCGTCGACGGGCGCACGCAGCCCGGTGATGTCGTCGAGGTCCGCGGCGAGATCGCGGGCGAGGGTCACGCAGTCCTCCGCGAGGTCGACGAGCCCGTCGGCGCCGAGGTAGGCGGCGTGCATCGCCGCCCGGAGCGCCACCCACGCCTGGTTGGTGCAGATGTTCGAGGTGGCGCGCTGCTTGCGGATGTGCTGTTCGCGGGTCTGGAGCGTGAGCGTGTAGGCGCGCGTGCCGTCGGCGTCCTCGCTGGCGCCGACGAGCCGGCCCGGCACCTGTCGGAGGAACTCCTCCTTACAGGCGAACATCCCGAGCCCCATGCCGTACGCCGTGGGGAGGCCGAGCACGCCGGCCTCGCCGACGACCACGTCGGCGCCGACGCTGGCCGGCTCCTCGAGGATCGACAGCGCGACGGGGTCCGAGCCCAGACAGAACAGCGCGCCCGCCTCGTCGGCGAGCTCGCCGATCTCGGCGAGGTTGGGCTCGATGCAGCCCCGGACCGTCGGCGTCTCGGCGTAGACGAACAGCGTCTCCTCGTCGACCGCGTCGGCGAGGGCGTCCACGTCGGCGGTCCCGCCCTCGGTGGGGTAGCTCTCGACGCGGAGCTCCGCGCCGTCGACGTAGTTCTCCAGCACGGAGCGCTTCCCCTCGCGGAGGATCTCCGGGACGAGCACGACCTCGCCGTCGGCGCTCCGGACGCGCTCGGCGAGCAGCGCGGCCTCGCCCAGCGCGGTCGCGGCGTCGTACATCGAGCAGTTGGCGATCTCGAGTCCCGTGAGCTCGACCAGCATCGACTGGTACTCGAACAGCGCCTGCAGGAACCCCTGCGTGATCTCGGGCTGGTACTGGGTGTAGGAGGTGAGGAACTCCGAGCGCTTCGAGAGGCTGTCGACGACGCTCGGCACGTAGTGCTCGTAGTGCCCGCGGCCGAGGAACTCCGTCAGGTCGTCGTTCTCGGCGAGCAGCTCGGAGAACTCCCGGCGGAGCGCCTGCTCGCTCCGGGGCTCGATCCCGAACTCGCCGTCGAACGCGACGGGGTCGGGGATGTCGAACAGGTCGGCCTCGCCGTCGACGCCGACGGCGTCGAGCATCGCGGCCGTCTCGGCGTCGGTGTGCGGAGCGTACGGGCTCCCTCCCTGTTGGGGACTGCCGTGGCTCATGGGTAGAACGGTGGGCCCTCGGGGACAAAGACGTGCCGACTCCGGCGCGGTAGTGGGGGTGACTGTGCAGGGTCGTGTGGCGACCTCGCCGGAAACCGGGGCGTAGAGGTCCGAGACCGCCTTGATGGACTCGACGACGCCGAACGGCTCGTCGTGGCTCACGGTGTCGCCCTCGTCGGGCAGTTCCACGAACACCACGTCGCCGAGCTCGTCCTGCGCGAAGTCGGAGATGCCGATACGGGTCGGTTCGTCGGTGGTCGCCCACTCGTGCGATGCGAGATACTTCCGGTCGTCGGGGGTGTCGAAGCTCATTGGTCGATGAAGGGGGGTGTGGTGACTTCAGCGCGTTTCTCTTCGCCGCGGATCACGACGCCGACCTCGGTGCCGTCCTCGGCCAGCTCGGTCGGGAGGTAGCCCAGCGCGATCGGCTCGCCCAGGGTGGGGCTCATCGTCCCGCTGGTGACTTCACCCACCGTCTCGCCGTCGTGGGTGATCTCGTAGCCGTGGCGGGCGACGCCGCGTTCCTGCAGCACGAGGCCGGTGAACGTCTCCTCGACGCCGGCCTCCTGCTGGGCCGCCAGCGCGTCGCGGCCGACGAACTCCGTGTCGAGGTCGACGGTGAAGCCGACGCCGGCCTCGTAGGGGGTCCGCGGGTTCTCCTCGGGGTGGAAATCCTGCCCGGAGAGCAGGAGCCCCTGCTCCATCCGGAGCGTGTCCCGGGCGCCGAGCCCGCAGGGCTGGCAGTCGAACTCGGCCCAGACAGCCTCGGCGCCGTCGGCGGCACAGAGGATCTCGACGCCGTCCTCGCCGGTGTAGCCCGTGCGGGCGACAAGACAGTCGACGCCGGCGACGGTCGCCCGGGTGGCGGTGAACCGCGGGAGGTCGGCGAGGTCGTCGCTCTCCGCGTCCAGGGGCGCGCCGAGGGCGTCGACGGCGTCGGCGGCGAGGCCGACCGCGTCGGGCCCCTGCACCGCGAACATCGCCCAGTCCGCGGTCTCGTTGGCGACCGTGGCGTCGAGGTCGTG
>SDGW01001473.1_pt1 | contig 10256 bp, 11 predicted proteins | sample 2873831 | NCBI WGS metagenome assembly SDGW01 (sample SAMN08132700, study PRJNA421101) | hypersaline lake metagenome | isolation source: celular fraction 0.22 microns magnesium sulfate-rich crust from ephemeral... | place: Spain: Penahueca Lagoon, Toledo | collected 2011-07
CGGATTTTTGTGAGCAACTGATAAAAATTCGAGGGTGGAATCGACACCACTGGGGACTCCCCTGTCTTTTTCTGCCCTCTTGATTCCAGGAGGGATTTTTTTATGTTAAAAAAGCGCGATTTGTTGGAGTCCCCAGTGTTATTTGATTTAATGTCACACCCTGATGTATTTCCTTACGTTCGACACAAATGTTTTTCTTCTGATGAGTTCTACTTCCTAACAAGACAAACGTTAGAAGCAGAAGAACATGGAGAGCTCATTTCTCGCACCATTCTTGATGAATGGCATCAACCCATAGGCACAATAAACTTATTTGACATCCAAGACAACACTGGGTTCCTTGCAACATGGATCGGTAAACCGTACCACGGAAAAGGCTACAATCAACCCGCAAAAGACTCCTTTTTCCTTGAACTATTTTTTGAACTCAATATTGAGGCGGTATTTATGAAGATTCGTAAAACAAATATCCGTTCTCAAAAAGCCGCAGAGAAACTATCCTACTGCATAAAGGCTAACGAATTATACGAGGATGTGTACAACTATATTAATGCACAAGAAGATGTTTTCGATCTCTATGTTATTACTAAAGATCAGTATGAGTTTCATTACTACCGTACTGCTGAAGAAGATGAACACGCACAAGAAGCATAATGGATTCTAAAAGGGTGCCTCTCTTATCTGTAGAGATGCACCCTTTTCGTATATTCTCCCCCTTAACAGGAAATACTGTGAACAATACATGAGGAGGTTTTGATATGAAATCCAAAGCAAGAGCAGTACGTGAAGAGAAAAGCAAGCTTTCTAAAACTCAAGAAGTTCTATACTCAAAACAGTTTGATCGTGCAAGTAAAATTCAGAGAAACACAAAAAAATAGATTAAAATTGTCGAAAAAGGGTACATAGATAGTAAAGGATTTGTCATAATCCTACTCCCCCCTGTTGAGGAAAGTTATCCACAAACAGCTAAACGCCATTTTATTCCTCTAAATCATGGTACGATTTATTGAAACAAGGATTTAGAATGGTTGTGAGAGTTGTGGATTTTAATATCTCTGAGAACATTACATACTTCCGTCAAAAATATGACTGGTCTCAAATTCAATTAGCTGAAAAATTAAATATATCAAGATCCACGGTTTCAAAATATGAAAGTGGCCGTCAAATCCCTGACCTAAATACACTTAAAAGGATCAGTGAAGTATTTGATACGACCCTCGACCAACTTGTTGGCCTCCCCTTACCAAAAGATGCCTTGTTACGAGAGTTTGAACAAGTGTATCAAGCTGAAGGACAAGCTAACATTAGCCAACACGATATGGTGAGAATCATCAACTACTTGTATATGAACAAAGAATTTACTGATGAACTACTACGTTTACTTCAACTTCCTAAACGCAAACAAAATGTGGTACATTCTTCTTTTCAGAACTTAACTACGAATATAGATAAACTATAAACTTGACCATCAAAAAAAAGAGCTTGGATTTAAAATCATCCAAGCTCTTTTTTATATCTAATTTTAACTCATGAATAGGGCACCATACCCTAGTGCTCCAACTATGACAAAAGCTGGATGCAGTTTTACTTTCTCAAGCAGAATAAAACTAGTGATGATAAGAAAACTCGTATGCCAGACCCCTCCTCCTTCATACGAACTGAAGAAGAAACGAAAAGCAATAAGTCCTAGTAATACCGCAATAGTTGGTCTTATGTACATGGTCATTCTTTTGACTTTAGGTGAGTCCTTATATTTGTATAGGATACTCAATAATGTAATCATCAAAATCAAAGATGGTGCAACTGTAGCAAAAATCCCAACAGATGCTCCTGCTATTCCTGCTTGTTGGAAGCCAATGTACCCTGCCATTTTTGTCGCAATCGGACCTGGCAACGCATTCCCCATAGCTAATTTCAGAAGAGCTGAGATAAGTAAGCCTGCAATGATGATCCCAGGGTGAATATTAAGCCATTCCATAAGCACACCTGTGATAAGTGCCAATAGAATGGTTGGAGTCCACCCTAGACCTTGTTTAGACTTTTTCACAAACTGCCAAGTCAGGACAGCTAGCATAACGCCGACGACAGGTACGACTGCCTGCGTCATTCCTTGAACCCATGGTTGATCTTTTAAAGATGCGAGGGATGTGAGCAAGATGATCATAAGAATGATAGTCGGTATAATGGTAGCTATAATAGCATTAAGCATCCCTAAAAACCCTTGTACTCGATATCCGATACGCCTGTCTTTGGATCACGCCATATAATCTGACCGCGTCCAAAGCCGGAACCATCCAAGGTTACTTTAATATCATGGCCTTTTCGAGCAAGAGCCTGGGCAATATGATTTGGAAAGCTAGGTTCCACAGTTACCGTTTTATTTCCCATCCACTGCCAACGCGGTGCATCTAACGCAGCTTGAGGGTTCAAGTGGAAATCCACAGTATTCATCACAACTTGTACATGACCTTGGGGTTGCATAAACCCTCCCATCACACCGAATGGTCCAACAGGTTGGTCATCTTTTGTTAAGAAGCCTGGAATAATTGTGTGATATGTGCGTTTACCACCTTCAAGTGAATTATCATGTTCAGGGTTCATGGAGAAGTTATGCCCACGGTTTTGTAATGCAATGCCCGTTCCAGGTACAACTAAACCTGATCCGAATCCCATGTAATTACTCTGAATAAAGGACACCATATTTCCTTCATTATCGGCTGTAGATAAATAAACCGTTCCACCTTTTGGAGGTGTTCCTGGTTCAGGAGTGATTGCTTCGTCACCAATTAAGTTCCTACGTTCATCGGCATAAGCCTCTGAAAGCAGACCTTCAACATCAACAGACATATGTGACTCTTCTGTTATGTATTTTTGACCATCCACAAAAGCAAGCTTCATCGCCTCAATCATTTTGTGATAAGCTTCAGTCGATTCTTTTTCAGGGAAGTCATAACCTTCAAGCGTATTTAGTGCCATAAGAGCCGCCAAACCTTGACCGTTCGGTGGAATCTCCCACACGTCATATCCACGATAGTTAGTATGAATTGGATTGACCCACTCAGGTTTATATTGAGCTAAATCTTCCTTTGTTATAAAGCCATCATATTGCTTTGAAAAAGCATCAATTTTATCTGCGATTTCTCCCTTATAGAAGCTCTCCGCATTCGTCTCAGCAATAGATCGAAGCGTTTCAGCATGGCCAGGTGAACGCCATATTTCCCCAATTTCAGGAGCTCTTCCATTAGGAGCAAACGTTTCAAACCATGAAGAGAACTGTTCATCTGTTAAGGTTTCTTTGAATTTGTTATAGGCCCTCTTCCAAAACTTCCCGAGAACGGGTGAAATGGGATATCCTTTTTCTGCATAATCAATTGCAGGCTGAAGCACATCTTTAAAAGGGAGCTTCCCGAATTCCTTTGAAAGTTCAGCCCACCCAGCTGGGACACCTGGAACCGTCACAGGCATCCAACCGAATGCTGGAATCTCTTCGTATCCTCTTTCCTTTACAGCATCAATCGAAATATTCGCTGGTGAAGGGCCACTGGAGTTTAATCCATGTAGTTTCCCCTTCGTCCATACTAAAGCAAAATTATCTCCACCAATACCATTGGATGTTGGTTCTACGACAGTTAAGCAAGCCGCTGTCGCGATAGCTGCATCAATCGCATTTCCACCTTGCTTCATGATATCTAACCCTGCCTGAGCAGCTAACGGTTGAGACGTTGCTACCATTCCGTTTTGGGCAATAGTTGTCATACGTTGAGAGCTAGTTGGGTAATATTCAGAATCAAATGTAGGCAAAATTTATCCACTCCTTTTAAAAGTTGGTATTTATTAGGGTCGGCCTATACCACGCTACCTGGATGGTTCCGCTTTTGTTATACTTCGTGACAAGCAACAAAATGCCCTTCTTCTATTTCTCGCCACTCTGGCTTTTCCTCTTTACAACGTTCTGTGGCAAGAGGACAACGCGTATGAAATGGACATCCCTTTGGCGGATTTGCTGGGTTAGGTAAATCCATAGTTAGTTTTACACGTTCTTTCTTTTTGCCAGGTACAGGGCGCGGAATTACAGATAACAATGCTTTTGTATATGGGTGTAAAGGATTGTTATAAATCTGTTCAGAAGTGCCTAGTTCCGCAGTGTTTCCTAAGTACATCACTAAAACACGGTCACATAAATAACGAACAACTCCAAGGTCATGGGAAATAAATAAATAGGTTAGTTGATAAGATTTTTGTAGTTCTTTTAGTAGTTTAATAACCTGAGCTTGAACAGAAACATCTAAAGCAGAGACCGCTTCATCACAAACGATAAAAGAGGGATTTAAAGCTATCGCTCGAGCAATACCGATTCTTTGACGCTGACCACCACTAAATTCATGTGGATATCGCTCATAATGTTCAGATTTCAACCCCACTTCTACTAGTAGATCTCTAACACGTTGTTCGCGTTCTTTTTTTGATAAGTCAGTATGAATGACAAACGGTTCTTCTAAGGCATCCCCAATTCGTTGCCTCGGGTTAAGTGATGCAAATGGATCCTGAAAGATCATTTGCATTTCACTCTTAAATTCCTTTAATTGCTTATCAGATAATTCACCAATATTTTCACCTTTAAAGTTAATATTACCATCAGTTAAATCTTCAAGACCCAAAATGGTACGCCCTAAAGTAGATTTCCCACACCCTGATTCACCAACTACACCTAATGTTTCCCCCGCATATAAATCAAAGGATACGTTTTCTACAGCTTTCACATGACTCTGCGTACGTTGTAGAATTCCACCTTTAATAGGAAAATATTTTTTCAGGTTTGTCACTTCAAGAAGTGGCTGTTGATTTGTCATAGTTGTCCACCTCCTGTAACCAACATTTTGATAGATGATTTTCTTTAACGTTAAAAGTTGGAGGTACTTGAGTACGACATTTCTCTGTTGCAAATTGACATCTTGGGTGGAAACGACATCCTTCAATATGATCACTTAAACTCGGTAAAGAACCAGGGATCGCCGAAAGGTTTTGCTCAGGGTCATCGATATTTGGTACAGATGATAATAGACCTTTTGTGTAAGGGTGTTTTGGAGATTCGAAGATTTCCTCTACCGTTCCTGTTTCCACAACCTCACCTGCATACATAACCATCACTTTATCAGCCACTTCAGCAACAACGCCCATGTCATGAGTAACCATCACCACTCCAGTCCCTAGATCCTCTTTAAGATCATCGATTAGATCCAAAATTTGGGCTTGAATTGTTACGTCCAGAGCTGTTGTTGGTTCATCTGCAATAAGTAAAGATGGTGAACAAGCTAAAGCCATCGCAATCATTACACGTTGTCGCATACCACCACTAAGCTCATGTGGATATTGAGTCATACGCTTTTCCGGATAAGGAATCCCTACTTGTTTTAGTAATTCAATCCCTTTTTCCGTAGCCTCTTTCGTTGACATTTTCTTATGAAGTTTTAAAGGCTCTCGAATTTGATAACCTATTGTAAATACTGGATTAAGAGCAGTCATTGGCTCCTGAAAAATCATGGACATTTGATTTCCACGTAGTTTTCGAAGTCCTTTTTCTGACTTAGCTGATAGTTCTTCTCCATTTAACTGAATGGATCCACTGGTGATTTCTCCATTGTCAGGTAAAAGCCCCATCACAGATAAAGTTGTAATACTTTTTCCACAACCAGATTCCCCAACAATACATAAAGTTTCTCCCTTATTTACCGAAAAAGAAACTCCCCGAACGGCTGAAAGTTTACCTTCAGCCGTTCGAAAGGATGTAACTAGATCATTGACTTCTAATAGAGATCCCATTTCTCATCCTACTTTCTACTAACGTTGTAAAGTGACCATTCTCCGGTCGGATCCATTTCAAACCCTTGAACTGATTTATCATAAGCAGCAGTAACAACACCATGATGCATCGGAATCCATACAGCATCTTTGATTGCAATCATATTCGCTTTATGCAATTTCTCTTTACGAACTTCCTGTTCTACCGTAACACGGGATGCTTGTACGAGTTTGTCAAATTCCGGATTGCTATAACGAGTACGGTTTGAGCCACCAAGGTTATCAGAATGCAAGTTTGGATATAAAAGCTCACTTCCATCTGCTGTACTATTACTCCAACCAAGGAATGTCATATCATAGTTACCTTTCTTAGTAGTATCTAAGAAAGTTCCCCATTCCATTGTTTTGATTTCAGCCTTTAGTCCAATTTCAGAAAGCTGTGCTTGAACAATTTCAGCCATTCTCATATAACTAGAAGTATTCGCAGCTAATAAAGTTAACTTCTGTCCTTCAAATCCATTTTCTTTAATAAGTTTCTTTGCTTTTTCTGGGTTATAGTTATAACCTGCATCTTTAGCTTCTTCTTTGTAACCAAAAACTTTTGGACCGATAATACTGTCGTTCTGAACACCAAGACCATTCAATTGTTTAACGTAAGCTTTACGGTTAATTGCATAAGATACTGCTTTACGGAATTGTTTATTATTGAAAGGCTTCTTCTCCATATTGAATCCTAAGTAATAAACAGGCGTACCTTCTCTTTTCGCTAACTCTACATTCTTAATTGATTTAATACGAGGAAGCTGTTCAGATGGTAATTTATCAATTAGCTGAACCTCTCCTGTTTGTAGCATAGAGACCGCTGTAGAAACTTTAGGAACGACTTTCATGGTAAACTTATCTAACTTAGGTGCACCATCCCAATAGTTTTCATTTTTTTCTAGGGTTACATGGTCCCCTTGTACCCACTCAACAAATTTAAATGGCCCTGTACCCACTGGTTGTTTGTTTAGATTCCCATCTTTATCTGCTTTTGGACTTACAATGGACGCATTAGTATGAGAAAGTGCTGCAAGTAATGGACCATATGGTTTCTTTGTTTTAATAACGACTGTGTATTCATCTTTAACTTTAATAGATTCTACTGGCTCTAATAGAGAAGCGCGTGGAGCTGCACGTTCTTCACTTCTAAACTGGTCGAATGTATATTTAACTGCTTCAGCATTAAAAGGTGTACCATCATGAAATTTGATACCTTCTTTCAAGTTGATAATCCACGTCTTATCATCTGGTGTTTCATAAGACTTAGCTAACTTTGGTTTAATTTCCATTGTTTCAGAATCTCGAACAAACAATGTTTCATATACTTGGTGAATCATAGCTGAAGAAACAGAATCATTTGTATCAATAGGAGACATACCTACAATGTCTGAAGTTGTGGCATAAGTTAATTTTTGTGGTGCTTCAGATGCCTTTTTATCCCCTGAACTATCTGATTCATCACTTCCTTGCGTTGAAGCATCATTACTGCAACCTATTAAAGCGAACGCTAGTAAAAAAAGAACAACCATATGTTTCATAAATTTAAAACTTTTCATGATTAAACCTCCATTTTTCAGTTAATTATCTAAATTCATATTTGGATCAAGAGCATCACGCAATCCATCTCCAACAACGTTAAAAGCAAATACAACAAGCATAATGGCTACCCCTGGAACAATCGTCATATGAGGTGCTGACCAAATATAAGTCTGCCCAGCTGCAATCATTGCGCCCCACTCCGGTGTAGGTGGCTGTGCACCTAACCCTAAAAAGCTTAGTGCTGATGTAGATAAAATCGCTGTTGCCATTCGCATTGTAGAAAATACAATGATAGGTGCCATACAATTAGGCAAAATGTGTTTTAAAATAATTCGTGTATTACTAGCCCCAAGAGAACGCATGGCAAGTATGTACTCTTGCTTTTTGACAGATAACACACTTCCTCGAACGATTCTTGCACATGAAGGAATGGACCATATACTTATCGCGATTACGACATTCACTAAACTTGTTCCTAGCATTGCAATAATGAGCATCGCTAGTAATATGCCTGGAAATGCAAACATTAGGTCTACCAATCTCATAATTAGACCGTCAAGTTTTTTATAATAGCCTGAGAGAAGTCCAAGTGCTATTCCCCCAGCAAGCCCAAGGCCAACGGAAGCAATTCCAACTATAAGGGAAATCCTTGCTCCAAAAACTAACCTAGACCACATATCCCTACCATAGTTATCAGTTCCTAACCAATGACCATCTGCACCAAAACCAAGTTCAGAATTTACTAGGTTTTGCTTTAATGGATCATGTTGAACAATAAAAGGTGCAAAAATAGCCAATAAAATTTGAATAACAATAACAACCATACCAAAAACAGCTAGCTTATTTTTTAATAACCTTCGGAAGGTTTTTGCGGCCATTCGTTCTTTCTTCGGATGGCCTTCTATCTTAGACTGATTGTCAGTTACCGTTTCTGTACTCACATCTCACCCCTCCTTTATCAATCGTAGCTAATCCTTGGATCGATGAAAGCGTAGACAAGGTCTACGATTAAGTTAACAACAACAAATAATGTAGCGACTAATAAAACTGTTCCTTGAACAACAGGGAAGTCACGGGCAGCAATAGCATCAATCATTAAGCGTCCAACTCCATTAATCGCAAATACTTGCTCCGTAATAATGGTTCCGCCTAATAGAAAACCAAAATTCAAACCAATAACAGTTACAACTGGAATCATTGCATTTCTTAGTGCATGAATCCATATTAATGAACTCCTTTTAACCCCTTTTGCTTTTGCAGTTCGAACAAAATCAGCTCGAATAACTTCCAACATCGCTGAGCGACTCATTCTAGCAATCATAGCAGCAGAGGCTGTCCCTAATGTAATAGCAGGTAATAGAAGTTGTTTCATTCCTTCAACCGTATAAAACGGTGCACTCAATCCTCCTACCGGTAGCCACTGAAGCTTAACTGAAAAGAGAAGAATGAGCATTGTACCTAACCAAAAGTTAGGGATGGATATACCAGCTAGAGCAATCGTTGTACTTGATAGGTCAAACCAAGAGTTTTGCTTAATCGCTGAAATAATCCCCGCTGTAACTCCAATAATTACAGCTACAATCATACTCGCAATTGCCAAGTTCAAAGTATTTGGGAAACGAGTAGCAATAGCATGAGATACACTCTGACTATTTTGAAAAGAATACCCCAAATCACCTTGTAAAACCCCTCTTAAATAATCGAAATACTGAACCAGTACAGGACGATTTAGTCCCATATCCTCTCTGATCGCTTCTAAATCTGCCTCCGTAGCCGTTGGTCCACCGATGATAGTGGCAGGATCCCCTGGAGCAAAATGCATGCTCATAAAGACTAGAAAAGAGACCCCTAATAAGAGGAGAACCATTTGCATAAAGCGACGTACAATTAAACCAATCATATACATACCTCCTCCCATTTAAAGTTGCACCGTATTAAAGTAAAAGGATAAAAAAATTTACTTTAATAACGAACATCCATATAAAATGTTACATTTGTTAACCAAATTGTCTTGTTTGATTTACAAATGACTTCGATTTTTAGATTATAATAGAATATTAGAAAAATTTAAACACTTTCCGACAATTTTTTTAAAATTTTTTAATTCTTTTCAATATTCTTCATATCTTCTTGGCATGTTATAATTCACATGATAATATATGGACTACCTTTCTATGATCGGAGAGTATAGAAAATGAATGAGGATAAAGAAGTACAACTTGATGACACCGATAGAAAAATAATTGACTTACTAATTAAAGATGGACGAATGTCCTATGCTGATATTGGTAAAGAACTTGATCTTTCAAGAGTAGCCGTACGTACACGAATCAATACGCTAATAGAAACAGGTGTCATTGAACAATTCACATGTATTGTAGATAGTGAAAAGGTTGGTCGGAAGGTGTCAGCCTTCTTTAACGTTGATTGTGAACCTAATTCTCTAGTAGAAGTAGCTGAAAACTTAGCGAACAACCCATTTGTAGCAAGTTGTTATCAAATGACTGGACCAAGTACATTACATACGCACGTTCTAGCGGATAATTTTAATCAATTAGAATCATTTATTAATAATGAACTCTACGCTCTAAAAGGGATAACACGCGTTGATAGCCAAATCCTCTTGCGTCGGTTCAAAAGTCGCACCGGATTTAAACTGTAAAATTGCTTAACTTGTCTTAAAATGAAAAAATAAACCCACAGAGGGGAAGTCTTCACCTCTGTGGGTTTATTAAGGTTATCTTATCATTGGTAAACTGTCGGCCCCGCTTCTAACAATAGATCTACTAAATGGACAGCATCCATTTGTTCTGACTGCCCTTCTCGCTCAATACCTAATTTCATTTGCAATAGACAACCCGGATTTGTCGTTACAA
>SDGW01001338.1_pt1 | contig 10251 bp, 7 predicted proteins | sample 2873831 | NCBI WGS metagenome assembly SDGW01 (sample SAMN08132700, study PRJNA421101) | hypersaline lake metagenome | isolation source: celular fraction 0.22 microns magnesium sulfate-rich crust from ephemeral... | place: Spain: Penahueca Lagoon, Toledo | collected 2011-07
CTTAAGGACGGACGCGCGTAGTCGTACCCGAGGTGGGGTGGCAGAGCGGCCTATTGCGCCGGTCTTGAAAACCGGTGGCGTCAGCCTCATGGGTTCAAATCCCATCCCCACCGTATTCTCCGATTTTACGGCGTCTACCTAAAGCTACCTTCACCCGACGAAATAAACCCAGAGGGTCGATAATCAGAGACCATCTGTTGCACGGTTGATCTGGGACAAAGCCCAACTACGACACGAATCCGTGAAAACCACGATGCAGTATGATAACGTGCCTATCGAGGATAGACGTAAAGCACTCGACAATATGGGGTGAATGTTAAGAAGCGCCCAAATAGTCATATTATTGTTAGTATTGGTCACATCCCTTTTTTCCCGATCTCCATTTCAAGATTCGTCTTTAGAGACCCATCTTCGGGCCTCAAAATCGGGGTTAATTGGCCTTCTCATTGGGAGGGTATTCGAGCGATTCTCATTCCAAGATTTAAGATAACAAACACTTATGCCCACAGAAAACTTAGGGGCGTACATGGGGAAAACCCCCGAAAACAGCGATAAACTATGCGAATGATTTGCAAGTTGACATCTGATGGGCAGATAACGATACCCTCTGATCAGCGTCGTGAAAAGGAGTTAGAACAAGGCGATTACGTCGAAGTCGTGATCCTCGATAAGGTCACGCCCGAAAGAGACGAGGTTGATCGAGTACAGATCTAACTACGATGAATACTCGACAGTGTGTTTACAAGTCGTCAATCGCGCCTCGCCAAGTAGATCATACCAATCCGATTGATAAGTGTGAGATCACTGACTATGAACGGTCCTTACTGTTCCGTGAGTGGGCAGAAATAGTTGGTAACGAATTTGGAACCGATATACGAGTGATTCCGCTATTAGAAGACAAGACGCTGGCACTGAAGGGGAGAGCATCACTTGACAATCCTCGAAACCTCGATTTGAGCTTGGAGAAAGCGGAAGAATGGATTCGAACCTATGGAGTTCCTGGGTTCGTCATCTATGCTGGCAGAGAAAAGCTAAATACGGAAAATCTGGTGCTATGTGATCATGATAACTTGGAAGAGTATCCTGCCCCCACGGGAGAACCCACACTCGAAGTATTATCTGGATCAGGTCGGGGCGTACATGAATACTATCGAAACGATGGGTCGATAGAGAAAGGGGCACAACCCAGCGGACTCGGGGAACTGAAGGTTCGATTATACTGTATAACACCTGGTTCTATCCATCCCAGTGGTGGTGTATATCATATTAGTGAGGATAGGCCGGTTGCGAAGCTTTCGCACGACCAGTTGCCCGATTTCCTTAAGCCAACAGACTATTCGGAGCCGAAGAAGCCCATTAAGTATGATAGCGAAAAGGACACGACGGGAGTGGAAAACAAGTACGGTGAACCACTACAAGAATTCGCATCACGGGATGAGGAGCTTGAAAAGCTTATAACGCATTTACAACATCCTGACTGGGATAGGGATACCTCAAAAGGCGATTGGATACTCGCCAAAAAGCTATCATATTACCAATTCGAACGGTCTGATGCAATTAATATAATCTGTGACCGCCGTTCCCGTAGAAAAACCCGTGAACGTATTGATGACTATGTCGAACCGACCGTTAGGAAAGCATACAGTCGCACAAAGCGCACATACAACTCGGGGAAGAAATTACCCGAAGACAAAGTAGACCCGATAGACTGGGAACTCCTGACAAGTCCTGATCAGCTACGTAAAAAGGTTGATGAATTGGGTGTAAAATTCCATACTAAAGAGCAGTATCAACAGGCGTTAGGTAACATATTAGATGATTCTCTCCGAGACGGGAAATACATCCTACTTGATTTACCAACGTGTATTGGTAAATCTCATGAGCCGAGCACCCGAAAATGGAAGGAGTACTCGGAATGTACTGGCGATCAACCTGTTGTCATGTTACATGACAATACGGAAGCGCGAGCGGAAGCGGTGGCACGGAGCAAGGACTACGGATTAGATTGCTTCGAGTTGCTTGAACGCTCCAAGATTTCCGAGGTAGCTGCTGGAGATTACGATCCTGGAAATGCCGAAGATGCAGGTGATGGTATCCCCATCACAATGGACGGGACTCCTGCGAGTGATTGGATAGATAAACAATGTGACGAAAAAGGAGAGTCATTCAGTATCGTATATAATAGGTTATGTGAACACAATGATCAGGGAGAGGAGTTACCGCCAGTCCAAGATCAGTGGAAGGATATCCCCCGCGGAAGGGACGGAAACCCGAAGTACGACATCATTCATGCGACAAAACCATTCGCCTACGTAGAAGCCATTAGAGCAGATACAAATATAATCCTCGACGAAGAGACACCATTTACTGTTGATACGTTTAACAGGGAGCCGGAACGTATCAAAAAGGCAATAGAATGGCATCTACGAGCGGTAGATGCCCCAGTAACGTCCTTTGTGGACTTTATATCAGCATCAAAGAAGGAGTTTGATGGCGATCTCCAAAGTTATCTGGAATTTCAGGCAATTATGAATACAGATCCTGATCCAGACAAATTCTTTGGATCAGACAACGCTCACACTCTCGCCCCAGCAATCACTCGTTGTATTTGGCTGGCACTGAAGGATGGGAAGGACCAGAATGAGCGTTATAGCGCGACCATTGAAACAACCATCCCATCATTTGTCAATTGGAACCAGAGCAAGGGCAGCTCGTATGTTTCGATCGTGATGAGCGACACGTATGAGGTGCTCCAAGTACGGCACGTTCCCGACTTTTCAAAAGCACGCTCCGTAATCTGTTTGGAAGCTAATCCGACAGTACCCAACTGGAAACTAAATACTCAGTTAGATCTGGAGGTCTTAAAACCAGATACTGATGAAGAGCGGCGTCGATGGCGGATATTCGACCGGAATCTCATCGTAGTTCAAGTGGGCGATAATAGACGCCCTGTAGGGGGTAATGGATGTTGGTACAAACAAAACAAAGACCGCACTAAGGCGCTATTTGATGGGATAGAGAACTTTATGGGCCAATCGCTAACGGCTGTTATCGCCCCCTCAAGCATCGAAGATGACATCAAGGAAGAATTTGGCTACGATAATTTACAGACGATGCATCAAGGGGGTTGTGAGAGCCGGAATGATTTTGCGGGGATCTCGGTCGGGCTTGTCCACTACTCGCTTGATCCTGGCGATAACCCAATATTAGACACGATCGCGGAGCTTGGGCTTGATGCACGGCCAGTGTACCTGAACCAGGACATCGATTGTGAAAGCTGTGACAATAAGGGCTGTTCCACTTGCCAACATGAACAATGCAGCGGAGATGGCTGTTTCGAGTGCCAAAATACGGGCTGGCAACGAGCAAAAGGCCGGGCATTTACTGGGGAAGATGCCGACATAGCTGAGGATCTCTTGAATGCAGTCGCCCAACGGCAGAACGAGCAAGCGATCGGGCGTTATGCACGTCGGCCAGAAGGAGGAGCGATCGTGTTTACGGACAGTAATGTCGCTAAAACTGTCGATATCCAACTTGAAGGCACAGAAGTATTTGGTCCGAAGACATATCGTTCATTAGAAGTGTTGGAACAAGGCCCTACGCACACGTCCGGGTTAGTTGGTTCAAACCAACATATTCGAGCAAAGCTGTCAGAGATAGATGTCGTAAATAAAGTGAAAGCTGGGGGTGAGTTTGTTTGGCGGCTTCAACCTGATCACGCGCCAAAGGGGCAACTCCATGGCCAGAGAGGAATCGTTCATACCCCCGAACTTACCGAATTGATGTAGACTGATTGCGCGCAACCGGTACTACTCCTTATTAGAACCTAAATAAGAGACAGTACCGGTTGGAGGCAACTATCTGGCAAATGTGGCTCTACCTCCTGTTACGACGACATGGAGTTCGGCAGATCCACAGAGTAATATCTCGCAGCGGTATTTGCTGGCTCTCTATTCCCCTCAACGGCAATCAGAAGCTATTAATGGCCCTTCGTTGACGTACCGCATACTTCGGGGGATAAGCATGAGCTGCAATCAGACTGAGGGACGAGAGACTGAACCGCCTAACCGTTCGCTTTCTGATCAGATCATTCTGGACGTAGCAGCGAAAGAAGATGTCGATCACGTCGAACTCACCCCGCCCCTTTTTGCGGTGATTGAACCGGATGCTCTCTATGCGAATTCGGATGCTCGCCCAGAAATCACCTTTACATGGCAAGGATACACGATCTCTACTGATTCTGAGGGGCGTGTTTCAATAGACGAGTAGCTCCGTTAAGCTCTTTCAGGGAGGATACTCCGGGATGTGACGCCCCAAAAGTGGGTTGTAGCGCTGAATCCTGAAATGGCGATTTAGGGGCTGGTGCGAGCATTAATGCTCGTCTGGCACGTATATTGTAGTAATCGTAGTTCCACTCACATTCTATCAGTAAAGAGGTAATATGACAATGTCTGATCAAGAATCTGCGATTGTAGAGAATAGTAGTTCGCCCGACTATACCGCCATTCCGATTCCGTCGAAGAATCCGGCGGAGTATAGTTACGTCGAGAGACGTGCCGAGCTGCTACAACAGGTTCGCGACCTTGGACACCCCTCTATGATCCACCAGGGGGAAGCCGCCGAGCGTTACGGTGTGAGCCAGCAGCAGATCAGCAAGGATCTCGACCGCTTGGCCGAACACATCGAGGCGTCGTTAGGGGATCGCCGCGATCTCGTAACGGAAGCTGTTTTCGACCGTGCAATTCGGGGCTTGCTCGCAGAGGGCGAGTATCGCAAGGCGGCCATGACGGTGAAGGACTGGAACGACTGGCTGGTCGAACGTAAGGACCTACAAGAGCTTGAGGCGCGCTTGGATCGTCTCGAAGAGGTATGACCCGCGACGACCTGGAAGCCCGTCTGGAGGCACTGGAAGATGATCTCGGGGTCGGCGACAAGCCGCCTGCCGAATGGATGAAAAATGTACCGCGCCAATTTTGGGGCGACCCGACAGCTGCGTGGCGGTACTACGTCAGCGAATTGTGATCAGAACACTTCGAGATACTCCTCAATTACCTGCCGTTCGTTGTCAGTCAGATCGAACAGCTCGTAGACTGCCTCGTCGATCTCGGCTTCGAGGGCGTCAATATCCGTTTCTTCGACGGTAGTTTCGTCGGCGTCGAGTTTGTCGAGCAGTTCCTCGACTCCGTCGTCGCTCCGGGGGATCGGGATCGTCATCTCCTCCCCGCTTTTGACGTTTCGCCCGTTGACGGCAGCCTTCACGTATTCGGCGCGTCGTTTCCGAGCCTCGCGGTCGTCGGAGTACATGGCAGGATCGGAGATCGTATCCGAACGCCCGGCTTGGACGGTGAATTCGTCGTCGACATCGCCCTGTACCTCAGCGCTGACTGGATACCGCCGTGTTTGCCATTCGTAGGTGACGTAGTCGAGCTCACCGTCGTAGTCACCGAGGTACGCTTCGGGGAAGCGGTCAGTCCTGCTATCAAGGTCGATCGTGTCTACAATCTCTTCCGCCTTGTCGCGCATCGTCCCGAAGTTGCCAGCGCTGTCTTCGGTCTTGCAGGGCAGTTTCTCGACGTACTGCGAGCGGTATTCGTAGAACCCGCCCATCTTGACTGTCGTAATGTGCTTGAAGTAGAAGTCTAATGCCTTCGAGTTCAACTGGCAGGCCATCTCCTTAGTCAGGTTGCGGTAGCCGTCTGAGAGAAGTACCGAATACGCAGTAGTGAAATACCAGGTCCCCACCTCGTCAATCATGAACGTGGCATCTTGACAAATGTGAGCTTGGATGATCTTTGGTTGCTCAAACTTCTCAAGATTTTGCGTTCGCCCAAACTCCCACCACGTATCACTATCTTCCCAACCCCCCCGTTCTCTTGCACGGAGAGCATCCTCATGCTCCTTAAAGTAGTCCCAAGTTAGGGGGACTTCCTCTTTCAATTCCTTTTCTGTATAGAGTGTTGCTCCTTTATTACCTGACCCACCACTCTCTACATGATAAGGGTAAATGACGTGTTGCCCTGACCAGTTCCCCCTCCATCGCTCTACGTCGTTCCCTTTGAGGAAAGGTCGTAAGAGGTCTGTTTCAATCTCGTACTCACGTGATTCTCCTGTTGGAACTACCGTAACTACATCCCCAGTATCATCAGATTCAACTCTATCAGCGTCAAGCACATCGACGACGTAGATCTTGTTCGCACTGGTTCGGATACCTTGGAAGACGGCATCAGTCACATCCCCAATAGCGTCGTCTTGTTCATCCTCCAGTTTCTCGAAGACCTGCAGCTCCTCGGGCGGCATCATCGCCCAATACTCTGCTGCTGAAAGCTTGTGCTGAGGGAAATCGAATACGTCGATAAGCTCGTCTGAATAGCCCGGCTCGTTGCGTCGGTCGCGTACTGTTTCGATGATGGCTTCGTCAAGCTCGCGCTCGCTTTCTCTATCTGTGTCGGCTTTCACGCGAACACAGCGAATGTCGTTGTCCTCGCGGCTGGCCACATCGGGCTCGTCTTCGAGGATCACGATCGCCGGATAATTCGTCGCGTCTTCGAACACGCCCGAATCCCGGAAGTCGTAGACCTCTTCGATCCGGGCTTCGTCCAAGAGAACTTGCCTAAGCCCCTCCCCGTAGTCCGTGACCATGAACTGGTTGGGCGTAATGAAGCCGAGTTTGCCCGTGTCCTCCCGTAGCCAGTCGAGCCCCCGCTCGTAGAACGGGCAGTAGATGTCGTAGTTACCCGTCGTAGCGTCGTACAGCGTGTCCATCATGGCCTTCTGGCTGTCCGGGAGGTTTTGGATCCGAACGTATGGGGGATTGCCGACAACGTAGTCGTACTCCATGTAGTTCTTCACGACGAGCGCCAGCACGGTGTCTTCGAACATCTTGAACAGCCGCCCGTCGTTGTGTTCTTCTTTCAGATACCGAACATTCTCCAGCATGTCATCCACATAGGGCGCGAAGAAATCCTCGACGCCCGAGTACTCTCGCAACGTATGCTGGTTGATCCGCTCTTCGAGCCCGCTCTTGTATTCCCAATCGAAGTCGTCGCCGAATTCCTCCGCCAGCGCCATGTGGTCCTTGACCGTATCGAGTACGCCCTGCAACGCGGCGAAATACTCGCCGAAGTTCGAAACCCCCGTCTCCAACTGGATTGTGTCGAACAAGGGCATGCGAACACGCCGCACGAGGAACCCGTCTTCCGTCTCGACAGGCTCGTCCTCGTCGACTTCGACCGGAAGCGGGACCGGAATGCGAACATCCTGGTCGTCCTCAGTCATCGCGTCGAACGTCATTTGTCGCGAACCGTCATCGCCGAGATCCGCGCCCGTCAGCTCGCGCTCATTCCGGAGTGTGTCGGTTCGGTAGATCGGGAGCCGCCGAATCGTGAAATCAGGATTCTGGGTCTTGGCTTGGCGGTAGGCCGGGAGGATTGCAACGACGAAGCGAATTTGGGCCATGAGCACGGCGAACGGATGGATGTCGAGACCGACAATTCGCGGGCGGGTGCAGAGATCCCGTAGGTGTTCTTCCCAGTCCGGATCGTCCTCGTAGGCTTCTACGTCGTCGATATATCGGTCGACAGCTTCGACGAGAAAGGTCCCCGAGCCACACGACGGGTCAATGAGCCGCTCGTTCGAAACGCCGCGCTCGTAGCCGACGCCGTCCATGATGTAGTTGATCACCGGCTGGGGCGTGTAGAATTCACCCAGCGCCTTGCGCGTCTCGGGGTCGAAGTACCGCTGATAGAGGTCCCCCAGCAAGTCGCCCTCTACGTCGGCGAAGTCGAAGCGCAGGACGTTAAAGAACACCTCGGCGACAGCGCGACTGAATCGATCCCGAGTTGCCTCGCTGATCCGGTCGACGCCGCCGGTCTCCTTGGCAACTGCCTCGAACTGGTTTGCGCCGGTTTCGTGTCCCCGTGCGAGCTGTTCGGCGTATCCGTCAGTCCACCAGACGAAGATGTCGTCCTGAAACAGCCCTTCGACCAGCTGCTCTTGCATGTCGTCAATGAGGTTGTCAGCTGCAACGGGGAAGGCGTCGAGGTTGATCGCGTCGCCGAAGCCCTGGAGCCCACGGAAGTAGTCGTCCATGCCCTCGTACCCCGTGCCAGCAAAGAAGTCGTGGTCCTCAGTCGCCTTGGCCAACAGCAGCCGAGCGAGTAGCGCGTGCCCGCTCTCAAGGCAGAACATGAAGTCCCTGAGCGACTGCTGGCCGTCGATAAATGGCTCCCAGGAGGTTGGTACCTCGTCGGGCTCGTCGGCGTAGGTCGCTTCCCAGAAGTCGTATGCGCCTTGCACGAACTTCGCGCTTTGCTCGTCCCGCAACTCATGGAGCAGATCCATCATCCCGGTAACGAGATCGGCGAACGGGCTGCCCTGTTCAAGCCGGAACGTGTCGAAAAAGTGTTCTTGGCCGAGTTGGGCCTGCTCGTCGAGAGGGATCGGATCTAACTCTTCGAGGAACCGATTGACATGCTCGGGATCCGTGAGCTCAAACTCGCGTTTCTCCAGGGCGCTGATAAGATCGCGGGCATCACTCTCGCTGACAACCTCAATCGAGACAGTCGAAACGGGATGATCGGCTCCTTGTCGATAGAGTCGAAGTTGCTCGCCGTTGGTCAGGACGCCATACTCCGCCCGCAAATGCTCCATGTAGTGAAACAGTTGGTCCTCATGCTCCGGCAGATCACGGCCTGTCGTTTTGAACTCGTAGACGGCGGTGACGGCTTCGTTCGTGTCGAGCGTGATGTAATCGGGACGGCGGTCGTCTGGCAGCGTGAATTCGCTGCGGATATCGGTCCCTGTGCCTTCGTAGCCGAGTGCGTCGTAGAACCCGGTTTCGAGAAAGAGGTTTTCGACATCCCGCTCGCTCATGTCGTCAGCGGCCCGATCTCCGATTTCGGCAAGAGTGTCAATGAAGGCAGACGAACGACTCATGTCATTGAGCCTTTCTGCCAGGGGCTAAAAACTTCATGTTGCCTTGGCCAGTAGAACGGCCCGTTCTTTTCAATACCTCTCTGAATGCAATAGCCGATAAGTAGCTGTGCATAGTCATCAAGTTGGGAAATATTTATATGTATACCTTCACAAATCAATACATGAACACGCTTTCCGATAAGCGCCTCCTTACGATGTGCCTGGTTTCCGCTGTTATCGGCTTTACCGCTGACTATATGTTTGAGACAGGCCTAATAGTCATCATTGCAATAGCGGTCTTTACCGTATTAATGTTAGTAGATGGATACGTGGCGACAGTATAGGTCTGTTCAATCACTCCCCTGTATGTAACACTACGGCGAACCGATTGCGGCGCTGTCGATAGAGGAGAGGGATTTCGGCAGACAATATCTGAGTAGTGCCTTATCCCATCTTATCTAACGCATCCCGCCGATCCTCGACTGGCGCTTGGTCGTATTTCATCGTTGTCCGCACTGACTTGTGACGAAGCTGTGACTTTGCGGCTGCCAGATCCTCTTCTCGCGCCATATAGGTTCCTGTCGAGTGACGAAGCGCATACCAACTGAGATGCCGATCGATGTTCGCTATCTCACAGAGATTCTCTAAGAGGTATCGAAGCGAAGACGAGCTGTACGGGTTGCTATGTCGTGTGAGCCAAAGCTGATCGGTATCCTGGTATTTGTCGTACATCTCTCGTTCTTCGAGCCAGCGAGCAAGGTACTCAGCAGTTTCTCGTCGAAGGCTGACGGTCCAATTCTCTTCGTTCTTAGAGGATTCGTCGGCAGGGATACGAAGCACGCTATTGCCCACGTCAACCCAGTACGTTTGCGCACGGCCAACTTCGATAGGTCTGAGTCCAGCATCGAGCGACACATGGACGATGCTTGGGTATTTAAACCCATTTGCCCTTTTCCAGTCCTCTCGTGAGACATCATTGACCGGTTTGCCGAATCGACGTGCCAGGAAATGCTTCCACTTATCGCGATCGTCAGGGGAGAGAGCCGCATATGCGGGCACGGTGCCGATCTCAAGAGCAGCTTCACGAAGCGCGGTCCGTTCCTCCATCGTTACGTAGTCCTTTGGCTGTAGGGCATCTGAGGGCGACTGAATGGAAATCTCGGGGTCCCATTCGCCGGTGTCACTACGAAATCGGAAGTAGGCCATCAGCGCCAGTTTGACGTTGTGCAAGTGGGAGCTTGAGTATTCAGTATCATCCATCACTAATTCACGAAGATATGCATCTGCGCTCTCGTGACCAATATCCGTAGTGTAACCGTCCCTGTTGCCCCAAACCCA
>SDGW01001339.1_pt1 | contig 10250 bp, 8 predicted proteins | sample 2873831 | NCBI WGS metagenome assembly SDGW01 (sample SAMN08132700, study PRJNA421101) | hypersaline lake metagenome | isolation source: celular fraction 0.22 microns magnesium sulfate-rich crust from ephemeral... | place: Spain: Penahueca Lagoon, Toledo | collected 2011-07
CTGCTGCTTTCCTGGATGGAGAGCTCGAAGAAGAAGAGTTTGTAGAAGCACATCAACTAGAGTCGGATGTTCAGGAACTTGGCTACACTGCGTTATACAGAAACGGCCGCTACGGGGAAGACGTCCCTGTCCATGTTTTTGAGCCTACCAACAGCTCTTACGACGTAGAAGTATACGTGGATAGAACGGGAGATGAGTAGTTTCCTCCCTTTCTCTAATTAGAGTTTGCCTCGTACAATGTAACTGTGATACTCAAAAACATCCGGTATCTGGTGACACAGAACGCTGAAAGACAGGTTCTGGAGAACATCGATTTGATAGTTGAAGAAGACGAAATTGCCGGTATCGGAAGAAACCTCGACTCTCGTGGCCATGACGTAATTGACTGTTCCAACAGGGTCGTGATGCCCGGTCTCATAAATGCTCATACACATGCTTCAATGACGCTTCTCCGCGGAATTTCAGATAACAAAGTCCTACAGGACTGGCTGGAGGAAGATATCTTTCCGGCGGAGGAAAAGCTTGACACAGGAGACGCATACGTTGGAGCTCTACTTGGTATTTCAGAGATGCTGAAAACAGGAACAACGACTTTCAACGACATGTACGACAACATGGGTCAGGTCGCACAGGCAGTAGAAGAAACAGGCATTAGGGCTTTACTCTCCCGAGGAGTTCTTGATGTTGACGGAAACGGAAGGGAAAGGATGGATGAGGCACTGGAGTTCGTCCGGAAATACCAGAACAGCGATCTAGTAACGCCCGGGTTTGCTCCGCACGCGGTTTACACTGCTTCAGAGAGTGTTCTCCAGGAACTGAGAGATTACTCAGAGATATTTGACTCAGTCTACCATATCCACGTCTCGGAGACCAGAAAGGAGAATGAGGACTGTATAGAGGAAACCGGTATGACTCCGGTCCAGTACCTCGATAGTCTGGATCTGGTTGACGAAGATTTGATCGCAGCCCACGGCGTCTGGCTTAATGATGAAGATATCGAAACTCTTTCCAGAAAAGGCGGATCGGTTGTCCACAATCCGGCGGCCAACCTTAAGCTTGGATCAGGAATAGCGGACGTACCGGAGCTCCTGGACAGAAATATTAATGTAGCGATCGGGACCGACGGACCGGCATCGAACAACAGCCTCAATCTTTTCGAAGAAGCCAAACTCGCTTCAATTATTCACAAGAGAGACGATCCGAGAGAAATCACCGAACAGGAAATTCTGGATATGCTAACAATTAATGGTGCGAAAGCTCTTGGATTGGAAGATAAGATTGGGTCGATCGCTATGGGAAAGAAAGCAGATATTATACTAGTTAACTTGAATGATCCGTCAATGAACCCTGTATATGGGAAACAGGGAGTTATCTCCAATCTGGTTTATTCTTTCCATGGAAACGTTTCCGAAGTTATCGTTGACGGTAGAATGGTATTGAAAGACGGAGAAATAGTCGGTATAGACGAGAAAAGAGTTATGGAGGAAGCTCGGAAAAGAGCTGGGAAATTTGAGCAATAGTTTCTATTTTATTTGGTTCCATACTTTCTACTGGTTCCAAAGCTATGCTCTGCAGTTTTCATGTTTATACAGGTTTCATTATACGATACAGATAGAAAACAGCTAAAACAGAGGATATCCTATTAAATATGGGTGAGGCTAGTTTTTCAGAGCTTTCTGAGCATTGTTTTTATATTGGATTCTATATAGTGCTTTAATTATGAAGAATAACGGGGGAATGTACAGAATTCTTGTCTTGGTATTTCTTTTTCTGTCTCTAGCCAGCTTGTCAACAGCAGCACAGGACTACTCTGCAGAATATGGCGGGAAGTAACAATAACTGTCGATCTACCTGAGGATGATCAGACAAGCAAAGTGACGTTATCGGTGTGTGACTATACTAAATCCAAGAAGAAGCGAGTGGCTTTACTGGGTAACGACTACAAGTTTACGCTGGACATTCCTGAAGACACGAAATGCGGTGCTCCGGGAGGCTACTTATACACGGTAGATGTTGAAGGAGGAACCAGTTACACCGATACAGGGATTCTGAACATAGAACCAAGAGGCGGTATGACTCCTCACAAAGGAAAGTACATGTATGTAGGACTGAACACTGACAAAGATCAGATACACCACTTCTTCCTATCAAACGAAGATTATGCTAGCAAAGATCCTGGCCCTCCAGGAATCATAATGACAGAATTCAACGACCGTCTTGCACGGCCCGATACATACGACATCGCTTCAGGAGAGCTTATCTCAAAAACCGGTGTTTGGCTAACCAAAAGCATGGCGCTAGAGGAGATCGTAGATAACTGCAAGGACGGAGAAAACGGTGGCTGTGGAGTAGACAACACAGAGTTCGGACCTAACTACGATCCGGAGTTCAGCGATCAGCACGGTTTCTCCTACCTGAGGGATACAATGACGCCTATACACTACAAAGGAGACTACAAACTGGACGGAGACATAATCACAGGTTACCAGCCAGGTTACTACGGAGAAGACGACTACAATCCGCCTGACGGACCTAAATTCTTCATCTGCCGGGAAGGAGCAACTATGAGTAATGGCTATGAGGAAGACGTACCGCAGATCGTCAGATACTCCGTTAGTTCAGGAGATAGCTTCCGGTACAGATGTGTTGAAACCGACTCCGGCTACAAATGGCGAATGGCTTCTACATGTGATGACGGGCTGGATAATAACGGCGATGGAAAAATAGATCACGCCGACTCATACTACCAGCAGGACGACAGCGAACAGGGAAGGGAAGAATACAGCAAGGGAATTGATCCAAACTGTAACTCTCCCGATGACGACAGCGAATCTACAGGAGGATGTACGAATGGGAAAGCAATCAAAGAAGACGGAGAATGGAAAGCATGGTATCCCGCAAAAGGCGGAGGATGCACCACAACACCTTATACAGACTGGAACGTACAGAAACCACAACTCGACTACTGTACAGAGAAAAACAGTTCAGAAGTATGCATGAACGCCGACTACTCCAGATACGACCGGATGCCCGCAGTCAAGTACTACGCCAACCAGAGCCACTTCCAGAAACTGGCACAAGCACAGGAAGTCGATCCATCAAACGGAGTAAACACCAAGTTCGTTGATGACGACGGCTGGACCTCTCAGTGGCAGACACTTTACAGGGCAGAGAAAAAATACAGTGGAATAGGAAACGATCCGCACGCACTCTCAACATGGAATGAAACAATCGGCCTCAAAATGCCAGAAGTAGCAACAGCGTACGACAACGACGACTCTAGCACCAACATCAAAGCATGGAACACAGCAAACGCAGGAGTCAGCAACTCAGAAATAAGAACGCCAGACCAGCCAAGCTCACATCAGGAAATCTTCCCAGGCGGATTCGCAGGAAAATGTAGTGGAGGCCAGATGTGGCAGTACGAAAAAGACAAATACGCATGGGACGGATGGATGTGCTCCGGAGACATTCCTTGGGAGCAACCAGTAATGATGCCGAAGACTGATGGAGACTTTATCGGGATTCTAGTGCCTCACACCAATCTAATGACACAGGATGAATTTTTCGGAAGCAGTAAGTGGACGTTATTCAACTCATTTCCGCAGTCAGTTTCGCAAGCAGATAATGCGGACGCTTTTGGTTCTCTAGAGGAGTTTTCTGCTTCCTGTTGGGCAGGAAGTTTGAGCAAGGATCCAAGCAATCTTGATGGAAGCAAGGTAATAAGCGGCACCACGAACGTAGACAGTAACAATCCATTCGGAATATACGGTGAAGTAGACATGGGCAGTAGTAATGAGTATTCTTGCAACTGGAACTATACCACCGACACTGGAAAAACGCTTACGAATGTCGGTACGGTAGTTTCAATGCAGAAAAGCGACAATAGACTTGAAAGCGAAAACCCTGATTTCCTTAGCTGGAAAAAAGAACATGTGAAAAACATTAACGGACTTCAAACTAGCTACAGCAGCATTAGCGGTTTCGAAGAAAAAACTTCAGGATGGAGTAATCTTGTGGAAGTTCAATAGGGAGACTAGATCAAGTTGCACCAGTGGAACCTTACTGAACTACTACGCTTGGATCATTCGGAATTCCTTTTAGTTGGTATTCTGTGGATGGGTTGAGTTCTAGCGAGAGGTAGAGGTTTTGCATTGTGTTGATTACGTTTCCTCCGTCTCCGTTTCTTAGTTGAGTCATTGCGTCTATGACGTATTGGTCTTCTAGACGGTTTTTGTCTCTCCAGTCTTCGTCGTTTATGGCACTTAGTTCGAGAAGTGTGGATTTAGCTCGTGGTAGATTGTTTTCTGTTTTCCAGAGCGGTGTATCGTTTTTATGGCTGTATGGCCATCCTGCTTCTTTTGGCGGGTAGTGTGAGAGTCCGCCATTTGACTCCACATGATATGTTTTGTCTTGTCCGTGATGGTGTAGCAGAACCGTATTGTGTCCGTTGTTGTTCATTTGTCCTGCTGTTACGTTGTCGAAGTGTTGTTCAAGAGTGAATGCCTCGAAGTTGGCTTGTCCGCTGGGTTGGCCGGTTCCGCCGATTGCGTTTCCTGCGTGGCTTATCCATTCTCCTGCGTGGAATTTCAGTTTTTCCTCCCAGTCTTCTTCCGTATCTGCATCCCATTCCTCATGCGCCGTCCGCATAGCTGCTTCTCCTAGTTCTCCCCAGGTGTCGTATTTTCCTCCGACTCCTTTTCCCAGTCTTTTTTCCAGGTAAGTGTTTCTTAACTGATCGTATAGTTCTTGGTCTTCTGTCCATGTGTCTTTGAGTGTTTCTTCTGGTGTTTTGTGTATTTGTAGTTCTTTTTCTAGGCTGCGTGTTATTTTTCTTCCGTATTCTGGGTCTTCGGCTGTTATTTCTAGGTTGAGTGTTGTGTTTCCGGCGAGGACTTCGTCTTTAGTTGTTGTGTAAATGTTTCCTTCTGTATGTTCTAGCTCTACTTCTGTAGATAGTCCTGCTTGTTGGAGAAGTTCTTCGCTGTAGTCTGGATGTTTTCTGACTGTGTATCCGGTTATGTTGGATATGTTTTCTTGTGGTAGTGTTTCTGTTTCTCCGTCGAGTGTTCTCTGTATGTCTATTCCTATTTCGAACTGGTCTTTGTCGGTTAGGTCTGTTCCGTTTTCTTTGAATCCGATCGCTGCTTGATATTTGGGAGTTGGATCAGAGTTTTTTGAGGTATTGGAAGCAGTGTTGTCTGTGTTTTGTTGGTATTGGTGTCCGGCGATGACTGCTCCACCGAGTGTTGAGGCACCTATCAGGTTTCTGACCACTTTTCTTCTGCTTATTTCTTCAGGATTGGGGTCATCAGACATAGAGTTTTTGTTCACCGCCAAGTAATAAACAATGGACTTCTTTTTTATATAAAGTTTTCGACAGTTCTTATCAGTAATTAGTGGAGAATAGTAGTTATTCCCGGTAGAGCGGTTTCCTGCGGCGTTCTACCGGATGAAGGTGCTTGATCTGCTTTCTCAGGTTTCTAGGTCTTAACTCGTTTCAGGTTAAGCTTGTCTCTGTCCATCCTTGTGATTCCGTCTTTCTTTCCTTTGATCTTCCGGAACTGGTTGTGGTCGTCGCTTTCCAGTAGGGTGATTGCTTCTCCTTTTCTTCCCTGTCTTCCGGCTCTTCCGACTCTGTGGGTGTATGTGTCCGCTGTGTCTGGTACATCGTAGTTGAAGACGTGGCTGACGGCGTCGATGTCAAGTCCTCTGGCGGCCACATCTGTCGCCACGATAACTCTGAACTCTCCGTTCTCGAACTTTTCGACGGTGTCCTCTCTCTGATGCTGGCTCATGTCCCCATTAAGTTCCTGTGCGTCAATCCCGTTTTTCCGGAGTTTGTCCGCCAGCCATCTTGTCGTGTTCTTGGTTCTACAGAAGACGACTGAGAGGTCTCTGTCTCTCTTCTCAAGAAGTGTGTAAAGCGTTGACAGCTTCTTGTGGCTCTTCGTATCGATGTATTTCTCGTCTAGGTTCCTTGTGTGGTGACTTGCTTCGATCCTGATTGTCTCCGGATCGATGTCGTATCTGTCGCACATCTTCTTGAGCTGTCTTGGGATCGTTGCTCCGAACAATAGGTTCTGTCTCTCGTCCGGCAGGAAACTGATAATCTGTTCCAGCTCATCCTGGAATCCCATATCAAGCATTCTGTCGGCTTCGTCAAGAACAAAGAACTCCAGTGGATCGGCGTTGATCTTTCCCTGTTTCAGTAGATCAAGTACTCTTCCTGGTGTTCCGACTATTATGTTTGCGGTCTTCGCTCCCTGGACCTGTGGTTCGTAGTCTACTCCTCCGTAGATTGTCACTGTTTCAACTGATTTCCCGGAAGCCATATCGATCTCTGCTGAGATCTGTTTCGCCAGCTCTCTTGTCGGTGAAAGTACAAGTGTCTGTGTCTCATCTCCTGATACTTCAACCATTATAGGTAGTGAGAAGGCCAGTGTTTTTCCGGAGCCTGTTTCGGACTCCACTAGTAGGTCTTTTCCTTCGAAAATCTTCGGTATAGATTTTTCCTGTACTTCGGTAGGTTCTGTAATTCCTTCCTCTTCCAGGTTCTGTACAATATCTTTAGTAATCTTCAGATCTTTGAAATTCATACAAAATCATTTCTCCTTTAAAAACAGTTTTCGCGTGAACTTTCTTGAATGCTCGCCTGACAATCATGTGCTCTAGATCACCTGTATACTGTAGTGAATTAATCTATTTCATTGGTTGAGCGATATTATAGCTGTATGGTAACTAGAGAAGAAATAGATGTGTATGAACTAGCTGAAGGAATCGAAGAAGAACTTACAGGAAGGTATTCCGGAGAGGAGTTTTATGAGGAAGCTAAGAAACGTTTTGAAGAGGAAGGATATTTTGTCCGCAAAGGACAGGAGAGAGATCTAGAAGCTTACAACCCTGCTTTTGATCTTGAAAGCGATCACCTGGAGTATGCTGCAAAGGTTTTAGACTTCGATGAAGGTAGAGGACCGTTGAGTTTCAGCTCTGTTGATGTAAGGTTTGTACTCAAGAACGGAGTTCCTGGTGGCGAGGAGCCGATGATTCTTTATGGTGAGGATGCAGAACTTCTGGACCTCCCTGAAACGAAGGAAAAAGCCCTAAAGGTATGATCTAGGGAATTAGGATAAGCAGTATTTTCTTGGATTCTCCAGAAACACCTATTTAAATATAAAGCGGCAACGTATGGATGTAAGCTTTCCACTGCGATCTGTGGAAATTTCTTGGATGTGATTTAATCATGCAGAACGAACAGCTACAGGATAAAGAAGTAGAAGGTATGAAAACAGGTACTACAACAGTCGGTCTAACAACTGAAGACGGCGTGATTCTCGCCGCTGACAGGCGTGCATCTCTAGGGAGAATGGTTTCTTCCAAGTACGCCCAGAAAGTATACGAATTAGACGATAACCTAGGACTGACAATTGCAGGAAGCGTCGGCGACGCACAGAAAATCGTCAGGATCATGAGATCGCAGCTCAAGCTCCACAAGCTGGAGACACGTGAACTTACAGTTGAAGGGGCCGGAACACTTCTGGCAAACATGCTACATAACCACAAGATGATGCCTTTCATGAACCAGTTCGTACTTGGAGGGGTTGAAGACGGCGAAGGAGTCCTATTCGACCTTGACCCAGCAGGAGGACTTATGAGAAACGATAGATTTACGGCAACAGGTTCCGGAACACAGATGGCTTACGGTGTATTCGAAGACCACTACGAAGACGGCATGGATCATGAAGACGGTAAAGATCTAGCAGTAAGGGCTGTACAGGCAGCTATGGAGAGAGATACTGCTTCAGGAAACGGAATCATGGTCGCAGAGATCACAGAGGACGGATACGAAGTCCTTCAAGAGTCAGAAATTGAAAAAAGGCTCGAATAAATCCCTTTATCTCTCTTACTCTCTGTATTTTGATAACTTAAATTCATACTATAGAGGCTAGAAAATGCAAGAATTAGACGATGTAAAACAGTTCCTACCAGGGGACGCGGAAGTTTCAGATATACGTTTCGAAGGATCAGATATTGTAATCTATACTGATTCCAAGGATTTCTTCCTTGATAACTCTAACACTGTAAAAAGAATAGTTTCAGAACTGAAGAAAAGAGTTGAAGTAAGACCTTCAAGCAAGCTTTTCTCAGAACCAGAACGTGCTGAAGAAAAGCTGGAAGATGTGATAAGCGATGAAGCAAAACTAGAAGAACTTATCTTCCAGCCTTCGCTTGGAAAAGTAATTATAAGAGCTGAAAAACCTGGAGCAGTGATCGGACAGAACGGTCAGGGGCTTGAAGAGATCAAAGAAGAAGTTCTGTGGTCTCCACAGGTAGAAAGAGTGCCTTCAATCAGCTCCAAGGTTGTTGACAGGGCGAGAGAGCTGACTGTAGAGGATCCAGAGTTCAGAAAAGACTTTCTCCACGAAGTAGGGGAAAAGATCCGATTGGAGAAATCCACAGAGGATCAATGGGTAAGACTTTCTTCTCTAGGAGGCTTTAGACAGGTTGGAAGATCGTGTCTTCTTCTTCAGACAGAGGAGTCGAACATTCTCATGGACTGTGGTATTAATCCTTCCGCAGAGTCGGGATCAACAGATAATTTCCCGTACCTGAATGCTCCAGAGCTTGATCTTAGAGATCTTGATGCAGTTATTCTCGGTCACGCACACATGGACCACTCCGGTATGATTCCGTACCTGTACAAGATGGGGTACGACGGCCCTCTGTACTGTACGAAACCGACTAGGGATCTCATGATTATGAACACTCTGGACTATATTGGCATCGCTCACTCTGAGGGAGCGGAAGCACCTTATGACTCATCTGCAATCAAACAGGCGGTGAAGAGAACGATCACTCCGGATCTCGGAGAAGTTACTGATATCACTCCTGATGTAAGACTTACACTGAAGAATGCAGGACATATTCTCGGTTCAGCACTTGTCCATCTACACGTTGGAGAAGGTCTTCACAACGTTCTTTACACAGGTGACTACAACTACGACGAGTCCGAGATGCTTAGACCGGCTGACACCAACTTCCAGCGCGTTGAAACAATGATTACAGAATCAACTTACGGTGGAAGAGATGACAAGCAGCAGCCGAGGGAAGAGGCGCAGAAGAAGTTCCTCTCCAAGATGAAGCAGACGTTGAACAAGGGAGGGAAGGTGATTGTACCTGTCTTCGCGATCGGACGTTCACAGGAGATACTCGGTATGCTTGCAGACGAGCTTGACCGTGACTACTTCGACTATCCGGTGTACATGGACGGTATGATCAACGATGCAAACGCACTTCACACAGCTTATCCGGAGTTCCTTTCGAAGAAGGTTCAGAAGAAGATTATGAAGGAAGAGGACTCGCCGTTCCTCAAGGAACAGCTTCACGCTATTGGAAGCCATAATGAGAGGAAGGAAGCAATGGATTCAGGTCCGGCTGTAATCTTGACTACTTCCGGTATGGTTACAGGAGGTCCGGTCATGTCTTACCTGGAAAACCTTGCCTCAGACCCTGATAACTCCATGATCTTTGTAGGTTACCAGGCTGAAGGAACTCTCGGTAGAAAGATTCAGAACGGTCGCTCACCTATCGAAGTAAATGGGAAGACCGTTGAAGTAAACATGGATGTGGAGACTGTATCCGGTTTCTCCGCCCACAGTGATAGGCAGCAGATTATTAATTTCTGCCGCAATCTCCGTTCAAGTCCGAACAGGGTTCTGACCAACCACGGAGAGGAGAAGAAATGCTTCCAGCTGGCTTCAACTCTGCATAAATCGCTTCACATTGATACAGAGGCGCCGCAGAACCTGGAAGTAACGCGGCTGAATTAAGAACTGTGTGGAGGACCGCAACAATAGAAATAAGGTCCTCTATCCAAACTGTTTCAGTATAATGGCAGTGAATGGAGAATATGCGGTTTTTGAGCTTGATGAAAGTCTGGAGTACCCCCTTGAAGACTTTATAGACGAGTTAGTATCTAACTCCGACATCAGAGAGGAGAATATTTACTCTGATACTTCAGTTAATGGAGATTACATCGCTGTAGACCACGATATAGGCCATATTGAGGAGGTCGGCAACTATCTACAGGACATGGGATTTAACTATGAGGCCAAATATATGAGGAAGCTTCCGTAGGTCGAAAATTCTTTAACTGTCTTATCCGGAAACGGGTTTATGGTATACGAGAAGAAGTGTTCTGAATGCGGCAAAATGATTGATTTCGGCGGAGAAGACCCTGGAAGGCTTCC
>SDGW01001340.1_pt1 | contig 10249 bp, 9 predicted proteins | sample 2873831 | NCBI WGS metagenome assembly SDGW01 (sample SAMN08132700, study PRJNA421101) | hypersaline lake metagenome | isolation source: celular fraction 0.22 microns magnesium sulfate-rich crust from ephemeral... | place: Spain: Penahueca Lagoon, Toledo | collected 2011-07
CTTTCTTTTTCTACATTATAACTACTCTTTACCTTGAATAAGGAATGGCAACTCTTGTACTACTAAAGCTAATAGACCTACTACCCTTCAAGTAGTTCCATGTAATAAAGTTCTTCTCCTTCATATTCCACAAATTAACATCCCTCTACCTTTTTCATCAACTGAATAAACCTTTGTCCCTTTTGGTAACTTGGTGGCACTGAGGTCACTAAACCACCAGGTACTTGTTGTCTGTTTTTTTATCTCAGCTAAATAGTGGTCTTTAGAAGATGAAACTTCCTCCTTATCATCTTCGAACCATTGTGAAAAAAAGTGCCTGACCCCCAGTGCTTTAAAGCGGAGGGGGTCAGGCACCTAATCAGGGTATTTAAGCGCAGAAGGTGAAGGATCCCTTTCTGGCAATATCGCAGGTGAAGTTTCGAAAGGATATGGAAACAACTAAAACTTCTATAAATGATAAAGAAACCTCAATGACTTCATTGAGGTTTTTATTTGTTTGCTCTATTTGATCTTGGCAATATTTTTTTCTAGTAATACTTCAAAGCTTCGTAAAAAGAACCGAAGAAAGCGTGCGTAACATCCACCAACTGCCCGTTAAAATAAACTACCGTAAAACACTTGCTAATTATTCATGATTCTTTAATCAAATAGTACACTAACTGAAAGCTTATTCTGAATTCGTGATAATGCATCGGATAGCAGTGGTGCTACAGAGAGTGTAGTGATTTTATCGATTTGTTTTTCCTCTGGAAGTAAGATAGAGTTTGTGATCACTAACTCTCTTATCATCGAACCTTCTATCCTGCTAATTGCTGGTCCTGAAAGTACAGGATGGGTACAACATGCATATACTTCATTTGCCCCTTTTTCAATAAGCGCATTAGCAGCTAAGGTTATGGTTCCTGCAGTATCTATTAGGTCATCAACAATGATAGCTGTCTTACCTTCTATAGAACCTACAATATTCATAACCTCTGCTACATTCGGTTCAGGTCTTCGTTTATCAATAAAAGCAATAGGGGCATTTAAAATACTAGCCATTTTTCTTGCTCGAACCACTCCACCATTATCAGGTGCAACAACCACTATGTCATCAAGATCTTTTTCTTTAAAGTGTTCTGCTAATATTGGAACGCCAAGTAATTGATCCACTGGAATATCAAAAAAACCTTGAATTTGAGCAGCATGTAAATCTAAGGTGATTACTCTAGAAACTCCTGCCGTTTCTAGTAAGTTTGCAACAAGTTTAGCTGTAATAGGTTCCCGAGATCGTGCCTTGCGATCTTGGCGCGCATAACCATAATAAGGAATAACCACATTAATCGTTTTGGCTGATGCTCTTTTCAATGCATCAACCATGATTAACAGCTCCATGAGATGTTCATTCGCTGGCTCCGAAGTGGATTGTATAAGATAAACATCGCGTCCTCTTACACTTTCTTCAATATTGATTTGAATTTCTCCATCACTAAAGCGGATAACTGAACTTTCCCCTAAAGGTACATCTAATATTTCTGATATTTCGCTTGCCAGCTTTTGATTTGAGTTTAAAGTGAATAACTTCATTTCTGAAGGATGTGTCATTTTAATTCCTCCATATGTAGTAGTTGTTACACAGGTGTAACGGGCTCTTTTCCAGAAAGGGTTTTAATTAAATTTTCAGCAGTCAAATCCGCCATTTTGTATCTTGTATTTACAGATGCACTTCCTATATGAGGAAGAGTTACAACATTAGGTAAAGTTAGTAGAGGATGATCAACTGAAATAGGTTCTTCTTCAAAAACATCTAGCCCAGCAGCCGTTATAACATTATTTTGCAAAGCATCGTATAAAGCTGTTTCATCAATTATGCCTCCACGGGCCGTATTTACTAATATAGCATTTTCTTTCATCTTTTCTAATTCTTTTTGCCCGATTAGATGATAAACGTCTGGACTGTATGGAACTAAAATGCAGATAAAATCAGATTCCGTTATAAGAGAATCAAAATCTAAATAAGAAATATCTAAATCACGTTCAATTTCTGGCTTACGAGATCGATTATAATAACAAACATTCATATCAAATCCTTTAGCACGTTTTGCTACAGCTTGGCCAATTCTTCCCATACCTATTATACCAAGGTTAGCTCCATAGATATCTTGACCTGTTAACTGCATGGGTGACCATGTTTTCCATTCACCATTTCTTAAATACGCAGAAGACTCTACTATTCTTCTAGCCGTAGTCATTAATAGTGCAAAGGTTAAATCTGCAGTCGTTTCAGTAAGTACTCCTGGTGTATTTGTAACTATAATCCCATTATTCTTCGCCTCAGCTACATCAATATTATTGTATCCCACTGCCATATTCGCAATAACTTTAAGGTTCTCGGCTTGATCTAAAGCTTCTTTATCAATGTTTTCAGTTAACATACTAAAAACACCATCAGCATCTTTTAGTTCTTTAAGTAAAATATCTCTAGGGACGGGAACATCTTCCTTGTCCCACATTCTAACTTCACATACGGAACTGATTTTTTCTAAAATGGCATCTGGGACTCTTCTAGTTATATAAATTTTAGGCTTCAAATTTTGTCACCTCACTCATACAATACTTATACTTTTTCCTCAAAAAAATCTTTTAAAGAAGGATAGAGTTTATTAAACTTTCTATAAAGCTTATCATACATCACAAACGTATTAGATTGTGGTTCTATTCTTTTAGTAGTCTCATTGGTAAGAAAATCCGAGGCTTTTGCTAGATCGTTATAATAGCCAACATACTTTGCAGCAAGTAAGCAACATCCATAAGCAGCTGTTTCTGAGATTTCTTGAATATTAATCTCCTTTTTCAGAACGTTTGCTTTAATTTGAGCCCAAGACTGATTTTTAGAGCCTCCACCAATAGATTTAAAACTCTTATGTTCTAGTCGGTAATTTTCTTGTATAATCTCATGAATTTGTCTCAATCCAAATGCAGTACCTTCTAAAATAGACCTAAACATATCAGCTTTAGTGGAGTTTAAGTGAAGTCCAACAAAAACACCTCGAGCCTGCGGATCCCAAATGGGACTTCGCTCACCTTGCATATAAGGTAAAAAGAAAACGCCATTAGCGCCAATTGATGACTCTTTAGGTAGCTGCTCAAGAATAGAAGTTGATTCTCCTTCCCCATCAAGGAAATTCTTATCAAACCATTGAATGGTTGCACCCGGAGTAGACATCGCTCCATGGGAAAGCCACTGATTTTTCATAACGTGACAGCGATTTAAGAAACGAGTATCTAAATGATCTGGGTTATCAGTGCAAACAGTTAGTACATTGGAAGTCCCTACAGATTCAAACATTTCATTTGTTTCGAGCCCTAACGCAAGGCTTGAACATGCTGTATCAGCTGCACCTACAACAACTGGAATCTCTAAAAACTCTCCAATACATTTGCTTGGCTCTATTGTTTTTGGCAAAATCGAATGATCAATACCTAATTGATTACATATTTGATCTGACCACTGATAATTTACAATATCAAATAATCCAGTAAAGGAAGCTTGGGTCCAATCCATTACAAACTGACCTGTTAATTTATTTAATAAGAACGTAGATAAATTACCCCATTTATAGGCTTGATCATAGATATCTGGTAAATTCTCTTTAACCCATAATAGAGTAGTAGCACTATACATACCAGGTTCAAGTCGGTTTCTCGTTATCTCATAAAGTTTGGTGTCTCCAACAGATTCACGTATAGACTTAGCTTGCTCTTGACTTCTTTGATCCAGGTACATAATACCATTACCTAATGCATCACCATCCTCAGACATAAACACCGATGAATTGCAAAAGGTAGAGAGTGAAATGGCGTCTACACTTCCGCCATTTCCACTCACTTTTTTTATTGTTTTATTAATAAGCTCTTTTGTTTTATGCCATATATCGTTAACATCAATTTCTATCCAATCCTGTTTCGGATACAAAAGAGAATAGGATTGTTTTGAGAGGTATGAGATATTTCCTTCATTATTCATAGCCGCAACTTTTATTCCACTTGTTCCAATATCAATTCCTAACACATGAGACATAAAACAATCACCTTTTTCATTGATTAATTATCATTCAATAACTGTTCATGAAGCTCGATAGCCTCTTTAACGGATCCGTTATTGTGGATAATGTGTTTAAACGCTTTCACTACTGCCGTTGGATTATTTCTATTCCACACAATACGTCCAAAAGTAATTCCTGTTCCACCCGCTTGTATTACATCATGGACCATTTGAAAATAATCTTCAACGTTATTGCCAATATCTCCACCTGCAACTACAACTCTTGCCGGTGTAGATGACACAACTTTATGGAAAGATTCAGGGTCTCCAGTGTACTTCGTTTTAACAATATCAACCCCTAACTCAGCACCAGCTCGAACTGCATAAGCAGCATGTCTCCAATCATTCTTTTCGTCAGCGGGTATTTGATTTCCTCTAGGATAAATGTGGGCAACAACTGGAAGACCGTTAGAATGAGCTTCTCCTGCAAGAGTTGATAAGTTCTGCAATTGTTCTAAATTATCTTCACCTCCAACAATGCACCCCATAGATACTGCATCGGCTCCATAGCGAATAGCTTCTTGTACATTGGCAACTTGCACATCCGAATTAGGTTGCCATGGTGAGAAAGTGGATGCCTTAAAAATTAAACTTGTTTTCCCTGCATGCTGATGAAAACAACTATCCGCAATCCCTTTATGCATAGTCATTGCATCTGGACGAGCTTCTACAATTTCATCTACCTTTCGCTCGATAGGCATTAATTCATCAAATACCCCTCTTGCAGTTGCCTGATCAACTGCTACAGCTAATAACCGACCATCTTCATGCAATAAACGGTTTAAACGAATCTCTTTTCCTAGTAATGACATACTATACACTCCTTAAAATCTAGTTTTATATTATAAAAGGTTTCATGTCTTCAAATTCAGCTACACTGGATAATCGATTTCATTCCAACACCATCACGTACATCTTCAATAGCTTTCTGAATATCATCAAGAGTATATCCTGGACTAGTTATAGATTCAGTGTTAATTTTTCCAGACTCTATTAAAGATAATGATTCAATATAGTCTGAACGGGTTAGAGCTGAAGTGCCATTAACATTCACTTCGTTATAATGAATGACGTTAGGATCTATCTCAGAAAGAACTCCTTTCGTAAATCCTGCAAAGAGATTTAGTGTCCCACCTTTTCTTAATAAAGATATGGAACCATTTACTAATTGAGGCACTCCAATAGCCATAATTACTACATCTGCACCAAGTCCTTCAGTAACATCCAACACTACTTCATTAAGGGATTCTTTATCAGGATTAACCAGGATATCCGCACCTGCTTCTTTCGCTTTTTCTCTTCGATGATCAATTAATTCACTTAAAATGACATTTTTAGCCCCTGCAATTTTCGCTAACTGCACATGCATCAAACCGATAGGGCCGCCACCTATAACGACAACAGTATCATTCATTTTTACGTTTGCTTTTTTATTCCCATTTAAGCAACAAGCTAAGGGTTCTGTAATAACAGCCTGCTCAAATGAAACGTTATCAGGTAATTTAACTAAATTTCCTGCTTGAACTGCAGCTTCTGGAATACGAACGAATTCAGCAAAGCCACCATCATATTCATAACCTATTGCAGTACGATTTGCACAGACATTCTCTCTACCGTTAAGACAGTAATAACATTTACGACAAGGTATTACAGGCATTACTCCTACTCGGTTGCCTACCTCAAATTCAGAAACATTTCCCCCCACCTGCTCTACAATTCCTACAAGTTCATGGCCAATTGTAGAAGGGGTTCTTACACCCTTTGTTTTTTTACCTTCAAAAATACGAACATCTGTCCCGCAAACTGCACTAAATTTTACTCTTACCAATACCTCCTTTTCACTAATTTTTGGTTTATTTACTTCCTCTAGTTTCATATCATTTGGTCCATAAAATACTGCAGCTTTCATCTTCTACACCCCTTACCTAAATAACTTTCACAAGACTTTCAAGTTAATAATATATTTTTGGTGGTAATTTCCTTCATTTTTTATTAAAAAGAAATGAATAATGCCTTCAAAAGAAGTATTATTCACCCTGCCACATGTCATACCATTCAAGTGGTACAGTCACAAGGCTAGGGAATAGGATAAATACTACAAGAATAGCAAATGTAATAATAATCCAAGGTACTGTTGCTTTAGCTACTTGTTCTAACTTTAAACCAGTAATATTACAGGCTGCATATAAACATACACCAATTGGTGGGGTAATCAAGCCAAACGAGAGTAACATGACTAAAAAGATTACAAAGAATACAGGATCAATTCCCACTACAGATATAGTAGGCATTAAAATGGGTACGAGAATAAAGATTGCTGCTGTCGCATCCATAAACATTCCTACGATAACAAGAAACACACATAGTAGAAACATAATCACTAATTTGTCTTCGCTAAAATTAGTGATTGCTGCAGCTATTCGAGTTGGTAAACCATCATATTCAAAAACCCAACTAGCAGGTTTCGCTGTAACAGCAATAAATAAAATGGTACCAGTCAACTTTGTTGTTCTATAGAAAATACTTGGCAACTCTTTAATGCTTATATCTCTGTAAATAAACAAAACAACTATTAAGGTATAAAGTACAGCAACTGCTGCTGCTTCAGTAGGTGTAAAGTACCCACTTAATATTCCTCCGAGTAAAATAACAGGAGCTAATAAAGCTGGAAATGCTTTACCAAAATCTCTTTTTAAGTGTTTTACATCAAACTTTACATGTTCTCCAATATCATGTCTTTTACAATAAATATAGTTATAAACCATATATGCTACTGCAATAATCACACCAGGTATCAGTCCACCTATTAATGCTTTACCTACTGATACCCCAGCTGTAGATGCAGCTATTACCATTAATATGCTTGGTGGGATAATGGATGCCAACATGGAAGAGATTAAGGTTAACCCTGTTGCATACTGTAAAGGATAATTATTCCTTGTCATTGCATTAATTGTTATTCTCCCAGTGCTTGCTACATCTGCCACAGATGACCCTGCCATTCCTGCGAAAATTAAACTTGCAAGAACATTGACATGGCCTAATCCACCAGTCATCCAACCAATTACACTACGTGCAAAATCAAAAATTCTATTTGCTACCCCACCTTCATCCATAATAATTCCTGCTAAAATAAAGAGTGGGACAGCAACCATAATAAAGCTATTCATTGAACTGTACATTGATTGTATAACAATACTAAGGGGGACGTCGGTAAACAGTAGTACGGTAAGAACTGTAGAAATCCCTAATGATACGGCAATTGGAATTCCTAGAAATAATAGTATGAAGAATAAAACTAATAAAAATATAGACATCTTGATCCCCCCTAGATTAACTCACGATGATAGATTAGTGATTGGATTGTGTGTAATATTCCTATTAATGCTGATATTGGGATGCTAACACCAATAATCCAGGTGGGAATCATTAAAACGGAACTCATTTCATTCATCGTTATTTGCTGACGCATTAATTCGATCCCGTACACAAGCATAAACAGAAAGAAAACCAATGTCCCTATTGTATATATCCACCTTGATATCCTCTGAAAAATTTTTGGTAGATTATTATATAATATAGTGACCCTTGGCGATTCTGCCTTGCGATACCCAAGAGAGATCCCCAAGAATATCATCCAAATAAAGATAAAACGTGTGGCCTCTTCAGTCCATGGGGCAGGATAACCTATAAGTCTACCAATTATTTGAGTGATGACAACCACAAATATGGAAAATGCAGTTATACAAGCAACAATATTAACCGCTCTATTCAGGAAACGGAAGAAAGGTGAATATTTTTTTACATCTTCTTGGCCACTCATTATACCTTATCTCCTTCCATATTTCGTAAAAGCCCCATATAAACGCTTACATTTTTTCAAAGGTTTCTTTTACATTCAAGGGTTACTGATCTTTTCCTACAAATTCAAGTACTTTATTAAAGAATTCCTCATCTTTAACAAGCTTTTTAAATTCTGGATAAGCTTTTTGGGAAACTTCTACGAATTTTTGCTGTTGCTCTTTAGTTAATTCATTTACTTCTAGACCATTTTCTTTTAAGAAATCAATTGTTTCTTTCGCACTTTCTGTATCCTTTTTGGTTTTCCAGGATTGAATTTCTTTGGTTGCATCTTTCAATATTTGCTTTTGTTCATCTGTTAGTTTATTAAATTTCTTCTGATTAACCCCTACTAACCAACCGTCAGCCATATGGTTGGAGATTGTCAGATACTCTTGGACCTCATATAGTTTTGCCGATTTAATTACCCCTAAAGGATTTTCTTGACCATCAATAGTTCCTAATTGTAGTGCGTTATACACTTCACCAAAATCCATTGGTGTTGTTACAGTACCAGCACCCTTAAAGAACTTAACCCATAACGGATTATTTGGCACCCTCAATTTTAATCCCTCTAAATCTTCCGGTTTTTCAATTGGACGTACTGAATTTGTTATCTGCCTGAAGTCACGTGTCCAGTAGCCAAGACCTTTTATACTTAGATCCTCTTCTACAGAGTTTAATAATTGCTTTCCAAGATCCCCATTTAAGAAGGAAATAAACTGCTCTTTATCGTTAAAAAGATATGGAATACTAATAGCACTAAATTTCGGCTCAAAGTTAGCATATAATGAAGTTGATAAAACAAGCATGTCAAGACTTCCTGAACCAAGCTGTTTCACCCCTGCGGATGGGTCTCCTCCATATAACGTACCGTTTGGATGAACTTCAATCTTTATGGTACCATCACTCTTTTCTTCTACTGTTTTGGCAAGCTCTTTTGCTGCTAATGTAACTGATGAAGAGTCTGGATCAGGTGTTGCTAGTTTAAATGTAACGGTCTCAGAGTTTCCTTCTGTTGTTTCACCACTACCTCCTTGGTCTCCACTTGAAGAGTTACTGCACGCTCCTAAAACAAAAATAAGTAACATAGACAAAAACATGAAAACTTTCTTCATCATCACCACTCCATTTCATTAAAGTTACCCGAAAATGACAACGCTTTCTTTTTTGCGTTTTTTAAAGCACACGTCCTTTTGATGCGTACTTCAATAATTTTCGGAAAATTTTATCGTTAATCGAATGATAGCATAGGGTGGTAATTTCCTTCAATATTTTTATTCAAAAAAAGAATATTTTTTTCATATTACATTTTCTTATCACTCGTGGCATTTCTTGTTTTTTCCAAATTGTTATAATATTGTTCGTAATTATATGTAGCTATAGCGGCTACTAATATGTCTAAAATCGTTAGTTGCGCTATACGTGAAGAAATAGCATCTGTACGAAACAATGTCTCTTTAGATGCGGTTTGCAGTACAATATCAGATATTTTGGTAATCGGAGACTTTGAAGAGTTTGTTATACAAATCAATGTAGCACCGGCCTCTTTTGCCAATTTCATCGCATGCAAAACATCCTGATTCGAACCTGTATGAGAAATCCCTATAACTACATCGTTTTTATCTAAAACGCTCGCAGACATTGATTGTAATACGGAGTCACTATAAGCAAAAGTTTTAACTCCCATTTTTAAAAGTTTATGTTGGGCATCTAACGCTACTGTTCCAGAACCGCCTGTTCCATAGAGTTCTAAAAGGTTCGCTTTAGAAATAGCTTGGGTAGCATATTCAAGTTGTTCATTATTGCACACCTCGAGAGAGTCATATAGTGCTTGTATATTAGACTGAAAGACTTTTTGTTTAATCGTTAGAACATCGTCACCTTTTTCAATCACCTCATGAATTTGTTTTTCTGGGGATATAACTTCCCTCGCTAAGTGGATCTTCATATCTTGAAAACCTTTATAGCCTAGCCTCTTACATAGCCGCACTACAGAAGACTCACTTGTTTGACTTCTTTCAGCAAGTTCAGTGATCGATAAATGAATAATTTCTTCGTAGTTTCTTTCAATAAAGTCTACAACCTTTTTCTCAGCTCCCCTAAGTTTAGGCAGTGTAGCTTCAATTCTTGTAAATAAACCTGGATTCTTGTTTACATTAAGCTCTTTCATTCAAAATTCTCCTTTTTTATAGTAAGTTTACTTTGGTTTATTTTATAATAGATATATTCACATGTCATCATAGTTACTCTTGATGATGAAAGGATTATCTTTTAACTATGTTGCCGACAAGTGTCTACATATATTTCCAATAGTAAAAAGCA
>SDGW01001559.1_pt1 | contig 10249 bp, 9 predicted proteins | sample 2873831 | NCBI WGS metagenome assembly SDGW01 (sample SAMN08132700, study PRJNA421101) | hypersaline lake metagenome | isolation source: celular fraction 0.22 microns magnesium sulfate-rich crust from ephemeral... | place: Spain: Penahueca Lagoon, Toledo | collected 2011-07
TTCAATATGCGGAATGATACAGAGAAAGATCAGACATTTTCGAGTAAAGAAATGGCCGAACGCCTGGGCATTGAAACGGTGACACTCAGAAAATACTGCCAAAACCTTGATAAAAAGGGATATGAGTTTCAAATGAATGATCGAGGATGGCGTGTTTTTTATCCAGATGACCTGAAAGCATTAGCTTATTTTCAAGTGCTACGAAATAGAGGGAAATCTGTGGAAGAAGCATCGGCTAAAGTGGCGGAATTACAGCAATCTTCCCTTGTTGTATCAGATAGTGATATGACGCTACAAGGAACTGATACAAAAAGCGATATAGAGAGATTTATGGAACAGCAAGAATCTTTTAACCAGGAATTAATCAAACGATTAGATAAGCAGCAGGAATACATAGACCATCGTCTCCAGGAACGAGACAAAAATTTAATGAATGCTATGGATCATCTCCTGGAACAAAAAAAGATTTCAGCTGCTAACGATGCAGCTAACGAGAAGAAACCGTGGTGGAAGTTTTGGTTAAAAAACTGATCCTTATAAACACGAAAAGGGAACCTATAAAGGTTCCCTTCTTTTTGTGGAGCAATTTAGTGCTCCTGGGCGTGAAGCCCCAAAATCGAATTTAGTTTTTGTGCTGAAAAGCACTGGACGCAAAGCATTAAATGCTCGGTCCCAAATAATATTGTGTCCTTATAGTAATACATTTATGTTTTAATTTCAATAATTATTAATGCTTAAAGGATACAAAATGTAACCTCATGTGCCTAAAATGAGGTTAATTCACTTCAACTTTGTCTAATTCTCGCTGTAAACGAAGGATTTCTTGATCTTTCTCAGCTATTTCGTTTTCTTTGTCGGCCAAATCATTTTCAAGATCAGAATTGATACCTTCTTGCTCTTTTAACTTTTCTTGCAAGTCCTTAACCAATTGGTCTACATGAGGAGACAAATGTTCAGCTAATACTTGATCGATCTCATCCATCTTCTCATTAGTTATTTTCCCTTTAAAGATAGTCTTCACACGTTTTTTTGAGATCATACGTATGTTTTCAAGCTTGATACCACAGTTCTTGTCTACAACGTTCCCGTCGCCAGGTGTTAGATCAATGTGCAAATCTTCCTCGTCTTGGTAGCATGTGCTTGATGTAGGAGCAATTATGATCCAATCGCGTGATTCACTTAATACTATAGCTGGATGATCATATGTTAGTTCAACCCCCATATGACCGAATAAGTTAACTTGTACACCTTTTCCGCGTTCAATAGTAAAATTCATTTTTTTAAAGAACTGATTGTTTCCGTTTTTGTCGTTACAGTAATCTATCCATCCCACTAGCCATTTTATAGCATCAGGCATGTCCTGGTTAATTAAATAAGGGAATATAAACCCTAAAGAGCGTTGTAGGTCTTCGACCAATTGTGGATCCTCATAAGCTTTCAATCCACTGATTTGTGAAATATTTTCTTGTTTTAGTTTCTCTCTGTACGCTGGAACATATACCATTTTCCCTCTCCTTTCTAGCTACCTACCATGTTATACCAAAAACTGATATCACAACAATAAACCTTTCCTGCATTTTTGTCTGTAGGTTGTTTGTGGGTTATTTGTAGAAAAAAAAAGCCAGGTAATTAACCTGGCTTTCATTACTGAGAAAACTCAATCGATGGAGCTTTATTTCCTACTTCTACAATTGTTGTGACCTGGTCTTTCATGTAGTCGTTTGAATCCACGAATTCAGGAATGGTATTCGAGAACGTTTCAACGACTTTTGAATCGGTCTTATAACGTCCTACGTGCGGGGTTTCCACTAGCAATGAATGGTCACTTTGTATCGTGTAATACAAAGTGAAGCCTAAAGGATGATCATAGCTGTATTTCTGGCCAATGTTGTGTGTCTTACTTGATACAATGAAAGAGCTATCGTCTGTGAAGTCACGGTTGTTGTTTTGATCGAATATGACGGTGTGTTCTACATGGCCAATCTCATCACCATCTTTGCTGTAAGACTTGTTCGTGAGTTCCAAGACTGCAAAATGATCTCCATATTGCTCTTTTTCACGATAAATTTTCTCAAATGTATCGATGACTGAAACTGGTTTTATATCAGGTAAAGCATCGATAATAAGGGATTCTTTGTCTGTATTTCCATATTCGTTTTGTAATGATGCATTGATCTCATATTTCGTGTCTTTCTTCACCAGGAAGGCTTTGGTCTTAGCTGCGGTTAGATCCGTGGCATTTCCTTTGTAATATACGTTGCTGCTGTCACCTTCAAACTCTTTAATTTCAAGCTGAAGGCTAGACCAATCTAACGGTGAGCTTCCAAGAGCCCTAGATTCAGATAAATCAAGTGTCATTTTGCGATTCACTTTACGTTCGCCATCTAGGCTAAGTTTAAGATCCGGCATTGGTTCTTCTATTACAATTTCTTTTAGATCCTCATCCGTACCACCACGGTTATCCCTTACACCATGCCACAATGAAGTTGTTCCTGTTTTTTGATCAAATGTTAATGTAACTTGTTTCTCATCTATATAATCCTCTGAATTAAAGTCAGATACATAAGAACGATCCTCTAAGTCCCAAAACCAATTGACGATCTCACCATCTTGATCATAAGAAGAAGTGAAATAGGTTTTTGTATCTCCTAAATAGACAGTTTCATCACCTGAAATGCCCGCAACAGGTTTGATATTTGGTTCTTCTACTGGAACGGTCTTTGTAGCACTTGAAGACTTTCCATTTTCATCCCAAACAGTTAGGGTGACACTCTTATTTCCTTTTGTCTCATAGGAATAGCAAGGCTCTTTGGAAGACGAAAAGACTTCACCAGCTGTCTCCCATTCACGTTTTGTAATGTCTAACCCTTCTGGATGCGTACTTTCATCGTCAAAACAAACATCTTCTAAGGCTTTCGGGCTTGATGGACTAAAAGAAAAATCTACATTCGGCCCAGCTAAATCATAGACAGTGACATCTACCGTTCCTGAGTAACTTTCACCATCATAGGTGTAATCAACCGTAAGCGTGACTGTTCCTGGTGCGATAGCTTCAACTCGGCCGTCATTAACCTTCACAATGGAGTCGTTTGAGCTCGTCCATGTAGAAGCTGATGTGACTTTTCGTTCGCCTTGTGTCTCAATGTAAAAAAAGCTGTCAGCGTATTCAAAATCACCTTGTTTTAACTGGATAGATGAAGGAGAGACACGGAAACCTTTTTCATAGTTTGGTACAATCGTGACGCTAAAGCTAGATTCTACATTCTTTGTTTCTCGATCGCCATAATAAGACTCCACCGAAACTTGGCCATACACATTGAAGTTATACGTTCCTGGTGACAGCTCGTTGCGAGAAATAGGGATGCTGTCTGTTACACTTGTTTGATCCGTCTGTGCTTGCGGATTATCTGTTCCAATCGTTCGTGTTTCACCGGTTGTCGTATTTTCAAACGATGTGAAGGTGGCATTAATTTCGTTCACATTTTGGACTTCCATGTAATCATGCATGTCAGCTGTGGCCACAACTTCTATCGGAACATCAATTCGGTCTGTTTCAGGAGGTACATCAAAGCTTTGGTTGGACGTGCTGCCATCTACTTTGATTTCCCCATCGATGACCGGATCACCAGCCATCACTTTTGATTCAAAACTCGCATGGTAACTTCCACCATTTTCAGTGTACACAACAGCTTGACCATTCCAAGTAGGTGCAATATCTACGCGGACATAGTTCTTATAATCACTGTTAATGTCTTCAACCGTGAAATTATCACTAAAAGAAGCTCCATTTCCGGAAAGAGGGCTGTTTTTTAAATGATTTTCCTGGGCATCACTTAATAGTTTCCATGTACTTAATGCCTCTGATCCAAGATAATCATAGCTCCAATAGCGTGGATGCATGCCAGAATGGGCATCATTCGGATAACAAGGGTTATTGATCTTTCCTTGTCCAGATTCGTTATAGCCTAAATATTCGTTTACCTCGGTTCCTTCAGGTAACCCACAAGGGTTGGTTAGATCGTTCTCTTGACTGTCCTTAATCGTTCGAGTTCCCCCACTTTGAGGGCCATAGGCAATAAAGCTCTTATCATATTGATAATACTCCTCGTAGGTCTGCCAATTAGCATAATATCTCATGTCATCTGTAACTCTTGGTTTACCTACTGATTCAACATATTGAAAAAACTCTTCCTCGGTATCAAATGCTTTTGCCATTGCTCTGTCATTCCAAAAGAAAAAGGAGGACGTAACAATCAAGAGAATGACTATAAGCGCAGCTACACGTTTTATATGTTTATGTGTCAAATGATCACCTACTTATCAAGATATGTGTAATAAAATGAAGGCTCGCTGTTATAAATAAACGTATCTATACGAACGTTGCCAAAGGTCTTAACTTCTACCTTTTCTTCATAGTTTTCCGGATTTTTCATAGAGTCCACATAGTAGTGGAACATGTAGTCGTAGATCTCCTGGTATTGTTCAGGAAACATCACTTTTAAAGATTCCTGAAGCTTTTCGGTATAGACTTTTTGGCTAAAAGTCTCACGACTCGCTTTTTCAAGATCAAACCAAAGCTTATTCACATCAATAACACCATCAGGATTCTTGGCTAGTTTGTCATTACGGTCAATTTCAGCTAGGTTATAGCCTTGGTGTTCGAATATTAGTATGTCAAAAGCTGTATTATTCGCGACGATGTTCATTGGACGCTGAGCAAAACGAATAGCTGCTCGACTTGGGTTCACTTCTGACTTCTCTAGGTGTCGAACTGATGTGTAAAAATTATCTTCAATAAGCACTTGAGCTAATCGATAAATTTGTTCGTTAATATCTTCTTGCTTTTCAGTATCGAACAAATAAGGCTCCTCTTCCCCCGTCTCACCTTTGAAATAAAGCTTTCCGTTTCGGATCTCTGCATATTGTGTTGAGAAGTTAACAGGTACATTAAAGTTCACAGTCCATTCCTTTTCACTAGAAACAGCCTTTTTTGAGTCCATAATTTCCGCATGAACAGTCGTTTTACTTCCGATGATGGAATATCCAAAAACAGCGACAAACGCTGTGATAACAAAGATTAAACCGACTACAGTTCTCTTTTTGTTTAATAGATTTTTCAATTTCGTTTCCCCCTTATGCAATATCTTTTAAGTTGGCGAATGGAGTCCTTATATAAAACTCGTTATCTGTAACGCTAGGATCTCCCTCACTATTATTTTTTTCGGCATCTGGATACCAAATACTGAGAGATGTGGCTAATAAAGTCCTGAAGAAATGAACTTCAATCCTGGTGCTTGGTGAGATAAAAGATAACGCTTGTTCATCCATGTTTAGGTTGTCGTTGAGTTGAAAGTCGTTCACTTCTTTTACATGCTGCAGGGCATAATTTTTCATATCTGAAGGTAAGGAGTTCAGGAAATACGTCCATTGTTCACTCATCGTTTTAAGCCCCTTTCACTACTGACATAAACGGCATATACGGTTCAATTGGTGTCTTTAATTTGTGTAAATCAAATTCTCCGTGGCCATCAGGTACACAAACTTCTACTTGAACATTTGTAGCTGTCACAGTCACAGCTACCTCTAGCATCGTTGCTGGAGAGATAAAGACTACGCTGTCATAATCGATGCCCCAAAACTTCAAATCTTCTTTCTTGGCTACATGCTTTGATACAAAGTCTTTCATGATGTCCGGCAAATTTGCATAGAACTTTTTCCAATGCATCAAATCAACCTCCAATTAACTTTTTTTATTTCTTGTAACTCATGTTACACCCAAAGTAATTGAAAGTCAATGACTTTAATTTATTTTAATTTGCTAAATTGCTTTTGTTAGATTATAATGGGAGTCAAATAGATGGGAAAAGGAGAATAGGAATGGCCGTCAAAGATGACAATATCCAAGTTTCTGTGACTCTTCCTAAAGAGTTAGTCCAAGAGAAGGTAGATCCTGATGCGAAAAAAGAGATGAGATCTAGGAGTAAACAGATCGCAAAAATTGTCCTAGATCACTACAATTACGCAGATCAAGAAAATTAAGCATAAAAAAAGGACAGCTTTACAGCTGCCCTAGTTACTCGAAAAATTTCGAGAATATTTGCGGAAACTATGTTAAAATTTCCATAAAAATAAGAAAGCCTGCCATCCACACTGCTCTCCCCGACCAAAGTTTGAGTGTTGTGGTGCCAGGACCCATTGAATTATTTGTAGTTAAAGTGTACTCAATAACTGTAAATAATTCAAGTAGAAACATATAATAAGTTACTACTTTTACTTAACAATGTGGGTGTCAGGCTTTCTCAAATAATTTGAGGAGGCCTTTTATTATGTCAAAACTAAAACGTATTGTAATTAAAGAGGAACTTGTAGCTCTATGTGACGGTAATTTTAATGAAGCTATGGTATTGAGCCAATTGCTATTTTGGCAAGAGACTATAAATGACAGTGACAATGAAATTAGACAAAAAATAGAACGAAAAAAGAAATTAGACCTTCCGACAGCATCAGACGAAAAGAGTTTGCGTCACGGTTGGTTCTGGAAGACGTCTGAAGAATTAGCTGAAGAATTAATGAAATTTAAAAGTAGACAAGTCATTGATCGTGTACTGAAAGCGCTGATTGAAAAAGAATTCGTCGAGGACAAAGAACGAATTCGCGGAAGATGGGATAACACTAAAGGATATAGAGTCAAAATAGATTACATTCGCCAGGAGTTACAAAAGCTAGGTTACACATTGGAAGGATACCCCTTACCAAACTCAGAAACCCCGTCATCACGGGATGCTCAAAATGAGCGCACAGCAGATCAAAATGAGCATACATACGCTCAAAACGAGCACACAGCAGATCAAAATGAGCAAACGGTATCAGTAAGTAACATCAGTAATCAACAATCAATAAGTAACGCAGTAAGTATCTATCAATCTAAAAAAGAGGAAATTTCTAAAATAGAGTTACCTCCTAAAGTTGAATTGGTATGCCATAAATTAATAGATCGATTGATCGATGACAATATAAATATAGGAGATATAAAAGCTCAATTTAATACCTACAAGCTCTTAATTAAACATGAATCCGAAGAAGAGTATCAAGATTTCTTTGCGACATATCTTGAACGTGTTTTATATGCAACTAAAGGAACCATTCGTAGCATTAAGAGTTTAATAGATACAGCTATCAAGAAGGACTTCCAGGAAGGTAGTATTACCGTTTACAAAAATCCAAATGCCAAGCAAGAAGTGCTTCCTGAATGGTTTAAGAAACAAAAGCAGCAAGAAAATCCTGAACAAGACAACCAGGAATCATCACTAGAAAATGAAAAGTCTGAAGATGATCCGGATAAGCTTCAACAAGAGAAAGATGAAATCTTGAAATCTATTAAAGCTCGTAGCCAAAAAAGAAAACAAGAGTCTCTAACCTAACCCGAAAAACAGCGTATCTCTATTTCGAGATATATGCACATTTGGATCCTTGCTGGAGTTTGAAAATGGCTTTACATCAACAATGTATAAAATTATGCATAGCTACCTTGCAGGTTCTCGTTTATCATTTCTTCAAAATCCTTGGGCCACAAGGGTCTTCTCTTACAGAATAGGGGTGCGCTAGGTTACATAATGTACCTTTTCGGAAGTTGTTGTGATAGTTTATGCAAAGACATACATGGAGGGAAGGAGGGTTTGTATGTGGGGAGGATTTATCTATCATATCCTTGCACCCATCCTATTCGTTGTGGCACTTATGCTTGTCGTTAGGTTTATCACTAGAAAATACAAGTGGTCAGGAGCAGCTGCCTTGCTAGCATTCTGCTTAGGGATTATAGGGTGGATGCAATTGATTTACATGGGCGTTTTGTGAAATGGAGAGGAGTAAAGATATGAGCGCATACGGAAAATACAATGATCCAAAAGTTAGCTATAACGTACTAAAAGGCATGCTAGAACCCTCTTTGGAACGTCAATTAACAGAATTGGAAGAGCGTAAAATTAAGTGGTTAGCAGATGGCGAATATGACACGATGGGTGTTTTTGTGGATCTGTTTCAAGAATTGGCTAATAAGAAACCAGGTGCAAGTGAAAGCATAAAGGATATAGCTGCGTTAAAAAATATAAGCCATGAGAAGGCCAGAGAGCTTGTTGTGGAACGTTATGCGGAAAAGGTGGCTTCTGATATCCGAAAGGCTCAAAAAGCTGCTGACCGGTCTGCTAAAAGCTAAATGATAGTTTCTGAGAGAGATCATATTAATATCTTGTTCAAATGTGTTTTTAATAATGGACCTAATCAGGTGAAGGGTACAATTGAAGTTAGGAGGATGACATGGAAATAGCTCTTTCAATTATCGCTATTATTGTAACTGCAACTGTTCCTTTATGGATATATTTACGTTCTAAAACTAAGAAATCTTTAAGTTACAGTATAACTTCTTCTACTTTACTTGCTAAAACAGAAGAAGTAAAAGGATCACTTCGTCTGTTCGTAGGAGATGAAGAAGTAATAACAGATATATATCTTATATTACTTAACTTTAAAAATGATGGTAATGTCCCTGTTAGACAAGAAGATTTCTCTAAAGACTTAACGATTAGTACGGATGGAGTCTTGTATCTTGTAGAGTTAAAAGGTTCTGAACCAAAGGATTTACCAGTAGAATTATACGAATCTGAAGAGGAATTTGATACTGTCTCTGTTAAACCACTTCTTTTAAATAAAGAGGATGAGTTTACCGTTAAGATGTTATGTACTTCTGATGAAAAAGGTGTACATATATCGGGGAGAATTGCCGGGGTTAAAGACATAGTAGAATATAGACCTCCTCTTTATGAGAACCATGAAAAGGTAGCGCTGATAATAGGAACTGTTTTTTTTGTAGGAACAATGAGCTTGATGATTGGAACGTACACAATTACGGAAACATTGTTCACATCTTTTGTTTCTTTCCTTGGAGGTTTTGGTGGAATTACGACATTAAAAGCATTATATGATTTCATTATTAACACCTATAAATCAAGTAAAACAGAATCAACACTTTAAGTAAGTAGGCTTAAATACGATAGGCGTGTATATAGAAGGTGGGTACCAATTGGTACCCACCTTCTGTAGCAAGTTGTTTCTAATGCTAAAAATATGACTTCAACCAGTCGAAAAATGAAGAAAAAGGTGTTCTCAAACACTAATGTTCAGAATAACAAATGAATAAAATCTCAAAGAATCCAATGTCAGTGTGACATTTTATATTTCGATAAATTTGATTAAACCCTTGATATAATGGTTTTCTTTAGAAACGATTCTTCCCCTGTTGTTTTTTATTAATTTAATATAAGGGCAGTGTGACAAATGAGAGGTCGGTAATCATGAAGTGGGAGAAAATAATAAGAGATTTATTTAAAAAACCCAATACATTCATAGCAGCTAATGAACTATATAATATTCTTTGTGAAAATCACGGAATATCAAGAGCATCAGCACGACAAATTATTAAACGTGCCGTATCAAACCGAATAATTAAGTCCAGTTCTCCTTTTGTTCTTGAGCACAGACAATATGTTTATATGCGATTAGAAGATAACTTGAACTTTAAGACGCTTTTAAATATTACAAAAAAATATAAACCATCCATGTATAGAGTGTTGCATTTATTAGATACAGAAGAAGGGATTTTATCTTTATTTGAAGCTCGAAAAGCATCCGGAACTCCTATAAATCGTACAGAACGATACAGATTAATGAATTTGGATAATGATATTAATAAGTTAATTCATAGCAAAATTTTAACGACGTATGAAGATGAAAGAAGTATTAAATACCTGATTCTCAAAGAACTTGAACATGATCCTGGCCTCGAGAGACTTGTAGAAAAACATTACAGAAAAATGTACTTAGATGCTATGTTGATGCCCGATTTATTAAAATGGTTAAAAGAACATAATATTATTGACAGTAATTATATTGTTTATAGAAGAAAAGATGACCCTAGTATAGGGGCAGTACATAATGATTTTCTTTGGGATGCATTTGCATATACAAAAACGACAGGGTTTTCGCTAGAGACTCCAGTTACAGAAAAAAACACGTTAGTGATTTTGGATGTATTAATTCATCGAGATTATCAAAAAGAGGACCTAGATGCTTTTTATAATCGGATTCAATCAGTACGTCACAGCACAAAGGGGAATAAGGTAAGAAAAGTTCTCCCAATTATTTTTTACGCTAATATTTCTCAAAAAGTAAAATATGAGATCAAGAAATTAAACAT
>SDGW01001341.1_pt1 | contig 10242 bp, 8 predicted proteins | sample 2873831 | NCBI WGS metagenome assembly SDGW01 (sample SAMN08132700, study PRJNA421101) | hypersaline lake metagenome | isolation source: celular fraction 0.22 microns magnesium sulfate-rich crust from ephemeral... | place: Spain: Penahueca Lagoon, Toledo | collected 2011-07
TCGTCGCTTGCACGGTCGATGGCCTCGCGGTAGACGACGATCGGCTCACCGGTGTTGACCGGGATGCCCTGGTTCTTCTCGATACGCTGGGTGATGACCTCGAGGTGAAGCTCACCCTGCCCGGAGATCAGGTGCTCGCCGGTGTCCTCGTTGATCGTAATCTGGATCGTCGGGTCCTCTTTCGAGACCTGTCGAAGCGTCTCGATGAGTTTGGGGAGGTCGTCCATCGTCTGGGCCTCCACGCTCTTCGTGATGACCGGCTCCGAGATGTGTTCGATCGACTCGAAGGGAGTCATCTCGACGCTCGAGACGGTCGAACCAGCGATCGCGTCGCGCAGGCCGGTGACGGCCGCGATGTTCCCCGCAGGGACGTGATCGACCTCCTCGCGTTCGCCGCCCATGTAGATGCCGACGGACTGGACGCGGTTCTTGCCGGCGGTCCCGGAGACGTACAGCTCCTGGCCCTTCTCGAGGGAGCCCGAGAAGACGCGGCCGGAGGCGACTTCGCCGGCGTGTGGGTCCATCGCGATGTCGGTGACCATGAAGACGACCTCGCCGTCCTCGTCGACGAGACGCATCTGTTCGGCGAGCTCGGACTCGTCGTCACCGCGCCAGATGCGCGGAATACGACGGGGCTGAGCGTCGACGGGGTTCGGGAAGTGCTCACAGACCATGTCGAGCACGACGTCCGACAGCGGCGTCTTTTCGTGGAGTTCCTGACGCTTGTCCGCGCGCTCGAGTTCCATGATCTCGGCGAAGTCCATGCCGGTGCGCTGCATCGAGGGCATCGAGACGCCCCACTTGTACAGCGCGGAGCCGAAGCCGACGGTTCCGTCCTCGACGGAGACGGTCCAGTCGTCGATGTCGTCCATGTCCTGGGTCATCCCGCGGATGAGTTCGTTGACGTCGTGGATGACCGACAGCAGACGCTGCTGCATCTCTTCGGGACCTTCCTGCAGTTCGGAGATCAGGCGGTCGACCTTGTTGATGAACAGGGTCGGCTTGACGCCCTCGCGGAGCGCCTGTCGCAGCACCGTCTCGGTCTGGGGCATGGCCCCTTCGACGGCGTCGACGACGACGAGCGCACCGTCGACGGCGCGCATCGCGCGGGTCACGTCGCCACCGAAGTCGACGTGGCCCGGCGTGTCGATGAGGTTGATGAGGTGGTTAGTTCCCTCGTACTCGTGGGTCATCGAAACGTTCGCCGCGTCGATGGTGATCCCACGTTCCTGCTCGTCTTCCTCCGTGTCCATCGCGAGCTGTTCGCCGGCAGTCTCGTCGGAGATCATGCCGGCACCGGCGAGGAGATTGTCAGAAAGTGTCGTTTTCCCGTGGTCGACGTGAGCGGCGATGGCGATGTTCCGGATGTTCTCCGGTTCGTCCATCAGCCGTTCACACTCTTGGACGATCTTCTTGCGTCGGCCCATATACACCCCTTTACCGCCAGCGGGGTCAAAAGGGTAGTGTTTCGTCGCCGCCGGAATTCGTCGCCTCACCCCGTCCGAACGCCGGAACGTCCAATTTACGTGAGTGAATGCCACGCAGTTAGCGGCGATCTCCGCCGACAGTCATCGACTTCCAACCACGGCCATGGCTCGGCGACGATCCGCTGTCGAATGAACTGTCCTCTCACTGCGAGGGGGCGTAAGAGACATACAGCAACAGCCCTTGGTATCACCACACATGGACATACGCGTACAGGGTCCGGGTCCGAGCGCGCCGTTTCTCAGCGCTCGAGACCTCTTCGAGACCGAACACGATCTCTCGCTGCCGGTTCAGGTTCAGCTCCGAGACGATCCCGACGAACGTACCTGGGCCGGCCACTACGACGATCGCCACGTCCTGAACATCTCGCGGCAGGCCGCTTCGTCGGCGATGGCCCGGGAACTCGCTCTCCACGAGTTCGCCCACATGGCCCGCCACGAGCAACGGCATCCCTCGCATACGCAGTCGACCGAGGAAGTGCTCTACCTCGCGCTGGCCGGTCGCAGCGTCGAGCGGCGCAAACTCTCCCACTGCTACCAGATCGCGAATCACATGAAAGACATCTACGCCGACGACATCACCCTCTCGGTCGGCCCGGGGGAGAAACTGCTCTCCTTCCTCGAGTCGAGCCTCGCCGTCGCGATTGCCGACCGACCGGAGACGCCACCACGACCGGGACTCGAGCGCCTGTCGGCGAGCGCCGATCCGGAGATTACGGCGGTGAACGCAGCCTTCGCGCTGGCGCTCGCGGAACGACACGACCTCATCGACGAGGATCATCGGCTCTACGATCTCGCCCACGCGGCCGCGATGGACGCTCCCGAGATCGACTTCGGGGAATTCAAGCGCCGATTCCGGGAACTCGCCCGCGAACCCGACGCGAGCACCTACCGACAGGTACTGGTGGACGCCACCCGCTCGTACGTCGGCGGTGACGGCCCCGCTGCGGACTAACCCGCATCGGCCGAACGGTACTGACGCAGAGGGGATCGAACCGACGTGGCACGGACGAGAAAAACGCGACAGGGCGCCGCCGGAAACGAGTGCGAACGTGTACCCTTCAACCCGAACATTTATTGTTTAAGCCAATAAATGAGTGGAACATATCAGTAATGCTCTCGGGAAGGGACTGCACAGAGGCAAACGGCGACGGGTTCTCCGACGAACTCTCACGGTTGAAACGCCAGGGTGCGGGCGTTCTCGTCGTCGGCTCCGTTCGAGCGGACCAGCGTCGGGACGCTTGCCGTCGGCTGCTGGGCCAGGACTCCGAGCAGGTCCGCAGACGGATTCTCGTCTCGACGACCGGTGAATCACACCAGCTTCCCCTGCTCGTCGACGACACCCACCCAGAGACGTTTTCGGCGATTAGCTACGACGCACAGGCTCGCAGCGCCGCTGCGAGCAGCCCCACGGCTGGACAATCGATCCCAGCATCACCGACCGAAGTCGACACCCTCGCCGACCTCGGTATCGCCATCTCGAGCGCGATCGAAGCCTTCGAGTCCGACGCGAACGGTCTCGAGCCCGCAGAGCTCCGCGTCGGAATCGACACGTTGCTCCCCTTACTCGAGGAGTACGGCAGACAGCAGCTCTTCAAGTTCCTGCATCTAACGAACGGGCGAACGCGAGACGCCAACGGGATGGCGCACTATCATCTCCCCGTCGAACGGGACGCCAGGATCGTCCCAGTCCTCTCGCCGCTTTTCGATGTCGTCGTCGAACTACGGGAACGGAACGGCGACTATCAGGAGCGGTGGGTTGTAGACGATGGAGCCCATTCGTCCGGGTGGGTAACGGTCGACTCGAAGTAACGTCTCGTCGCCGCAGCGTCGGTCCCGATCCCGAGGCAGTACTGCAGTCGGCCCGATGATGGCCGCCCGATACGAGCATCCGTTCCGATGAATCCAAAATTCGAGCCGACACAGGAGGGGATAGAGATAATCGATCCGATCGAGCGCCACCGGTATCGGTTGACGACCAACGAACCGGTCTCGCTCGAGTCAGCTGATGCTGATCAAATCGGATTTCCAGTCGGATCTGTAACACGGTTCCGAGCCGATTCGATCACGTTACCGAAGACCGAAACCGTCCTCGTCCGCGACTCGGACGGGCTGATGCTCGCCGAAGTCAGTCCAGCCGAGCAGAAAGTGCTCCAACCGGGGGAGTATACGATAGATCTGTCCGGTCCGCTGAAAGTATATGTGCAGGTCGATAGTTCGATACGGATTTTCTCCGACAATGAGCGGACGTACGTCACTTTCGGCGACGAGACGAGTGTGGTTCTCGGTGCACGGTCGTTTCACAAGCGTCCAGCGGGAACGATCACGACGACGGCAAATCCGACGGACCTCATGGAAGCGGTGTCCGCGTTCGGTTCCGCGTTGAAAACCACGATGACCGAGCGATCCTATCCGACGCTCCGGGGACATCCGCCACGGCTCGAGCTCGGCGAGGAGCGACACGTTCCAGCGAAGTTCGATCGGCCAGACCATGGCGTTCGAATAGAAGTTCCAGCGACGCTTCGGCACGTATTCGTTGTCACACCGCTTGCCTACTACCTCGGTGCGACCGTCGGTCCGGGTTCGAACCCGCGGATTGTTACCGATGAGGGATATACGTATGCGCTCGACGAGCCAGACGAGTTCGAATCGTCGGTCGCCAAGACGCTGAAGCAGGTGTTCTTTCTCGACTGTGTCGTTCGGACCGAAGGGAAGACACCCTTACCGCTACACGAACGTCAGTCGATCGAACCACTGCTCGATTTCGACGTCGCTGACGTGTACGACCAACCGCTCGCCAAGCGGATCGAACGGTATCTCGAGGGGCCGCCTCCCGACCTGGAATCTCATCTGCCCAGTTGGCAGTTCGAAACTCGCCTCGAGCCGACTGCGGATCGCATCGAATTCCTTCCGTTTCTCGCGAACGATCTCGCAGTCATTCGCACCGAACAGACAGCCAGCGAACCCACGCTGTCGGAATCGGTCGCGGAACGAGCAATCGAAGAATTCACCCGGGGCGATTTCGTCCGCAGTGCTCGTTCAGATTCACTCCGCGGGAGCAAAACCGTCACAGCCTCGGCCGACTCGCCACAAGTACCGACGATTCAACAATCGTGGACCGGCATCGATGAGTCGGACATAATCAGCACGATGCCGCTAGGAGCGTACCAGAACAATATCGGCCGAACACCGAAAGACGGACCCATCGAAATCGAGGTCGTCTGCAACGATGCCGAGATGCGTCCGGAACTCGAGAGTGTTGACGGCACGTACGGGACTCGTGAAGAGCTACCGTTTGACACTACAATCCATTATGATCTTACGAGAGACGGCCTCGAAGAAGTCCTTGCGCGAAGTAGCGACTTCTTACACTATATTGGACACATTGACGGAGGTGGGTTTCAGTGTTCAGACGGAAAACTGAACGCTGAAACGGTCGATACCGTCGGTTCGAAAGCATTCCTCTTAAACGCATGCCAATCCCACGAACAGGGCCTTCATCTCATCGAGAACGGAAGCGTTGGGGGGATCGTAACTTTTGGCGACATTGTTAACAGCGGCGCAGTCACCGTCGGAACTCTGATTGCTCAGTTATTGAATCTCGGTTTCCCACTCTACGGGGCTCTAGATGTTGTTCGCCAAGAAAACATCATCGGACAACAGTATCGCATGGTTGGAAACGGCGAAACGACGATCACTCAGTCGGAAACGGGAGTCCCGAATCTCTGTTCCCTTTCCAACGATGGTGAAAATCGTACGATAGATATAGAGATGTACAATTCCTCGAACGTTAGAAGAGGAGGCGTATTTTCACCATACGTCGACTCGATCGAATCCTACTACGTCATCCCCCGTAGAACAGGGCCTGTTTCGGTGACCGAGTCAGAACTCAACGAGTTCTTTGACGAAGCGTTATTCCCAGTGATACAGGACGATCGGATTCAGTGGAGCAAAGAACTGCTTACCGAGTAGGGAAGCAGTTACGGGCCGAGAAATAGGCTTCCGTTCGATGCTGCAACGGTTCCCGCCTGCGCCAGCAGCAGCACCACCGTGAACAGGACGCCGATCATTCGAGGGTGATTCTTCAGGTAGCTTGTAATGTCTGACATGGTACACCCGAACTATTGTTCTAATACGTAATTAATTTATTTTAAAATATTATACGTATGGTCGGATATGGGAACGCGATATAGATCTATCTAGGTGGGGTTAAACGAAGTGAATAGGAACGCGAACGGACTCGTCGAGCGCGTTCGATTAAGATCGAGGGATCAATTCTGCTGGTTGCTACAGCGTGAGACTCGACCGAGGATCCCAGACAGCAATACGAGGAGACGGCGATCGAGTGCCGAACGGCTGTCGCTAGAGAAGAACGGAAAGAGAGAACCGAATCGCGTTAGCGTGCGGCCGCCGCGACGCGCTCTTTCTCTTCTTTCTGACTGACCGCGTAGGTCTGGACGTCGTAGTTGGCCGCGCCAATGAGCTGGCGGGCGATGGCCTCCTCGACGGACGTAGTCGTCTTGAAGGAGTCGTTGTAGACGCCCTCGGCGAGGAACTTCAGCGCCTGGTCGACCCGGCGCTGCGGGGCGACGTCGACGGCCTTCGGAACGGAGATGCCACCGTACTTCAGGCGGACGGTCTCCTCTCGAGGAGCCGCGTTCTCGACGGCCGTCACGAGCACCTGGATCGGGTTCTCCTCGGTGCGCTCGTGAATGAGATCGAAGGCGTCACGGACGTAGTTGAGCGACTGCTGTTTTTTGCCCGTGTTCTCCTCGGTCTGCATCAAGCGGTTGATGAAGCGCTCGACGATCGAGACCTGCGACTTCTTGAACTGCTTGCTGGCGTGACGACCCGCGGTGTGCGCGACGGGGGTCACCGTGATGTACCGCTCGGTCGAGGGGTCGGCGTACTCGAGTTCGCCGATCTCCCACGTGCCGAAGAGTTTCGCCGAGACGTCCGCGTCTGCGCCGCCGGCCGGCGCGTCCGGATCCGGTTGATCTTCTGCCGCCATGGTTATCGCACCGGTTTTTCGGCGTTCCCGCGAACGAGTTCCTTCAGCGCGACGCCGTTGACCTTGTCGACCTTGTAGTTGACACCGGAGAGGTCGCCCATCGCGCGACCCTTCGCCCCACCGATACCGGCGATGGTGACTTCGTCGTGCTCGTCGATGAACGAGATCGCACCGTCACCGGGACAGAACGCGGTGACCTGCTTCCCGTTCTTGATCAGCTGCACTCGGACGCACTTTCGAATCGCCGAGTTGGGCTGTTTGGCTTCGATGCCGACCTTTTCGAGTACGATACCGCGGGCCTGGGGTGCGCCCTCGAGCGGGTCGGACTTCTCGCGAAGTCCGCGGGCGCGGCGCGCGTAGTCCGAGTCGGACCACCGCTGGTTCTGGCGGTCCTTCTTGAGCTTGCGCGCGGCGTATTTGCCGTTTGCCATGGGGGTCGCTATCCGTCGGAGGCACTTAAGCGACCTGTTTCGATCCGGGCGTTACGACTCGAGATCGCTTTAGATACATCGCTCGCCGAATCTGCGGCCGTTTCGTCGTCCGAGTTACGGCCGGAGCGCGGGTTAGCGATGCTCGGCCGACGAGAGGATACCGAATACGTTGCGCAGTCGTGTGGAGAAACAGTCGCACCGATCGGCCGACGGGCCGACGACTCGTCGTGGCGGTCGGGACGGTTATAGTAGCTGAACGTCGTCGATTCCGAAGTGCCGATCCGCCAGCGTTCGGGCGGCGTCGATCGTGCGGCCGTTCGTCCCGATCGCGACGCCGCGGTCGTCTTCGGCGACTTCGACGTAGGCGACGGTGTCGTTGTTCTCGCTGATGGTGACGTTGTAGACGGCCGCCGGTGCGAGCGCGTTCGCGACGAATTCTTCGGGATCGTCGGCTCCTTCGACGAGTCGGACCCGCGCGTCGGCGCGTTCTTCGAACCGCTTGACGGTCCGGCCGCCGGGGCCGATCGCCTCGCCCATCCCGTCGCTCGCGACGACGATCAGTAACTGATCGCCGCCCTCGGTGACGAGGCAGTCCCGACCATCGACGCCGGTCACGTCCTCGAACGCGGCGAGGTACTGCCGGGCGTCGTCGTCGAGGGTGACGCCCATCGATCAGTCGGCCTGACTGCTGCCGGACGTAGTCGAGCCCATCCGGAGGTCGACGTCGCCGGTGCCGAGCTTGATCGGCTTGCCGACGATGACGTTCTCCGTGACGCCGTCCAAGTCGTCGACCTCGCCGTGGATCGCGGCGTTGAGCAGGTGGTTGACCGTCACCTCGAACGCCGCGCGGGCCAGCACGGACTCCTTCGAGCCCGAGATGCCGTGACGACCGATCGACTCGATCTCACCGCGGTTGGTCATGATGTCCGCGACGAGCATCAGGTGCCGGACGTTCACGTCGTCTAACCCCTGTTCGGCCAGCGTGTTGTTCGTCTCCTCGATGATGGCCTCGCGGGCTGCCTCGATGCCGAGATTGCGCCGGATCTCGTGGATGTTGTTACACGTCGTCCGCGAGGCATCGACGCCCTCGATCTCGAGTACGTCGCCGAAGGCCGACCCCTCGGTGTAGAGGACGAACTCCTCGCCGTCCTCGAGTTCCTCCCGGCGAATGACGACGCGGGAGATGTCCTCGATACCCTTGAACGTGATGTCGCGCAGCTCTTCCACGAGTTGGAGCAGGTCACGGTAGGACGGCTCCTCGGGGCCGAACTGGATCTGGGTCCCCTGCTGGACCGTGCTGACGCCCAGCGAGTCCTCGATGATCTCGGCGACTTCCTCGGGCGTGATCATCCGCTCGCGGAGGGTGTCTTCGTTGAGCGAGATCTGGACGCGCATGTCCGCGACGTTCGTCGAAACGTCGCCCAGTGCGAGGATCTTGGTCGCCTCGATCTTCCAGACGACCTCGTGGGCCTTCTCGCGCTCGGTGGCGTACTCGCCCTCGAGGTAGACCGTCATCATCGGCGTGTCCGGGGTCTTCCGGGCGTCGACCAGTTCGATCAGTCGCGGCAGTCCCTGCGTCACGTCGATCTCGGCGACCCCCGCGTAGTGGAACGTGTTCATCGTCAGCTGGGTGCCGGGTTCGCCGATCGACTGCGCGCTGACGGTTCCGACGGGGTCGAGGGGGTCGACCCGCGTGTCCAGATACCGCGTCTCGACGGCCTTCGCGAGTTCGTCTGCCTCCTCGACGGTAGCGTCCTCGCGGGCCTCGAGCGTCTCGTAGACGTCGTCTTTGAGCCGGCGTGGGAGATCGGTGTCCTCGACGACCGCGATCGTGTCGTCGTCGACGTCGTAGTGGACCTCAGTCATCGGAGCTCACCTCCGTGCCCTCGGCGAGGCGATCGTCGGCGTGTTCGGAGAGGTTCGTCGGCCGCGGTCGCGAGCCGAGGAACTCCTCGCGCTCTTCCTCGGAGTCGAACTCGGAGTCGAGGACGCGGCTGGCGATGTGTTCGACGTCGATGTTGTTCTCGTCGCCGGAAGAGACCTTGACCGGCGAGGTGCCGTCCTCGCCGAACTCGAACTGGACGATCGTATCCGAGGTGTCCCGGACGGTACCGTCGTACTGCGTCTCGAGTTCGGAGAGGGCGTTGATCAGCCGGCGCTGCAGGTAGCCGGACTTCGACGTTCGGACTGCGGTGTCGACCAGGCCCTCGCGGCCACCCATCGCGTGGAAGAAGAACTCCCGCGGGGTCAGACCGCTCGTGTAGGAGTTCTCGACGAAGCCGTGCGCCTCGGCCGAGAGGTCGTTGGGCTCGTAGTGAGAGAGCGTGCGGTCCTCGTAACCGCGGTTGATCCGCTCGCCCCGAACCGCCTGCTGGCCGACCGCGCCGGCCATCTGGGTCAGGTTGAGCATCGACCCACGCGCGCCGGAGTTGGCCATGACGACGGCGGGGTTCTCGTCCGAGAAGTGCTCGTCGGCGATGTTCCCGGCGTTGTCACGCGCACGCGACAGGGTCTGCATGATCTTCATCTCGAGCGTCTCGTCGATCGTCCGACCCGGGAGACTCTCGAGTTCGCCGCGCTCGTAGGCCTCGATCAGCTCCTCGACACGATCGTTGGCGTCCTCGATCGTCTCGTCGATGCGGGACTGGGCCTTCTCGGGGATGGTCTCGTCGTCGATCCCGATCGAGAACCCGAAGTGCATGATGGCACGCATCGCCAGCGTCGAGACCTCGTTGATGAAGATCCGGGCGCGGGTGTTGCCGTAGATCTTCGTGATCGTGTCGACGATCTCGCCGCCGAACTCGCCGACCTCGTCCTCGGCGATCGTTCCCTGCAGCAGCTGGCCGTCCTCGATGACGACCTCGTCGCCGACGGTCCCGGTGAACTCGAGGTTCAGGTCGTTGGGCAGGAGCTCGGAGAAGACGTCGTACCCGGTCCAGAACGGTTTGCCCTCGTCGTCGATCCCGCTGGGTTCGGGCAGTTCGTCAATCCGGGTGGCCCGGAGCAGGTCCAGCGCCTGGGTCTCGTTGAACCGAGGGTTGTCGTTGGTCAGCAGGTACATCCCACTGATGTGGTCCTGAATGGCCCCGATGATGTTCTCACCGAAGCGCGGTGAGAGGATCTGCTCCTGGACGCGCATGAGCACGCGGGCTTCGGCGCGGGCCTCCTCGTTTTGCAGCGCGTGCATGTTCATCTCGTCGCCGTCGAAGTCGGCGTTGTACGGCGGACAGACGACGGTGTTCAGCCGGAACGTCTTGTACGGCATGACCACGACCTCGTGGGCCATGATCGACATCCGGTGGAGCGACGGCTGGCG
>SDGW01001342.1_pt1 | contig 10241 bp, 10 predicted proteins | sample 2873831 | NCBI WGS metagenome assembly SDGW01 (sample SAMN08132700, study PRJNA421101) | hypersaline lake metagenome | isolation source: celular fraction 0.22 microns magnesium sulfate-rich crust from ephemeral... | place: Spain: Penahueca Lagoon, Toledo | collected 2011-07
CAACGACCTGATCGAAGAAGAGGACCTCTGGGCGGAGCGCGACGAGGAGCGCGACAGCCTCGTGGCGGACCTCGACGCGGTGGCCGAGCGACTCGACGGACGCGACGACCTGCTCGTGGAGTCGCACCTCGCCCACCACCTCGACGCCGACAGGGTCGTCGTCCTGCGATGCCGTCCCGAGGAACTGGAGCGACGGCTCTCAGAGCGCGGCGAGTCCGAAGCCAAGGCCGGCGAGAACGCCGAGAGCGAGGCCCTCGACGTGATTCTCTCCGAGGCCGTGAGCGCGCACGGCCTGGAGAACGTCTACGAGATCGAGACGACCGAACGCGACCCCGAGGAGGTGGCCGAGGAGATTGCGGCCGTCATTGCGGGCGAGCGAGAACCGAGCGCGGGCGAGGTCGAGTACATCGACTACGTATGACCCTCGACCAGTTCCGTCACGTCGCCGACCGGCTGCTCGAGCCGTTCGTAAGGCTGTCGTCCAGACTCGGTCTGACGCCCGATGCGGTCAGTGTCGTCGCGTTCGTATTGGCCGGTGGCGCCGGCGGGGCGTTCTATCTGGGCGAGACGGAGTCGCTCTGGTATCTGGTCGGGGCGTTCCTCGTCTTCCTGAACGGGTGGCTCGACCTGCTCGACGGCGCGCTGGCCCGCGAACTCGGCACCGACTCGAAGGCGGGCGACCTGCTCGACCACGTGCTCGACCGGTACGCCGACATCGTCATCATCGTCGGGCTGGCCGCGGGCGTCGACCGGTTCGCGCTCGGGCTGGCCGCCGTGACCGGCGTGCTGATGACCTCCTACCTCGGGACGCAGGCCCAGGCGGTCGACCTCGACCGGGTGTACGGCGGCCTGCTCGGCCGGGCCGACCGGCTCGCGCTGATGGGCGCGACGGGCGTGCTCGCGGCGTTCGTCTCGACCGAACTGGCCGGGCTGTCGCCGGTCGGCTGGCTTCTCGTCGTCTTCGCGGTCGTAGGCCACCTAACGGCGCTCCAGCGGTTCTACTACTCGTGGCTGGAGTTGTCGTAGGTTGCTTTAGTTAAGTTTTTAAATCTTCTCGGAGTTGAAAACAACTGGACGGCCGCATGAGCGACGAGCGACCCGGAGAAATGGGAATCAACGTCGACCTCGACGACATCCTGCCGGCGAACAGCCACATAACCATGGAGGAGTTCCTCGAGACCGCCGAGGAGGTCGACTCGCTGTTCGAGTTGACCCGCGAGACGCGGCTCTCCCGCGAGAAGTGCCGACGCATCCTGAAGTACTTCGAGCGCGACGACGAGGTGAAACAGGGCTTTGGCTTCCTCAGGGACAGCGAGTCCGAGGACGACCTGCGGTAGCCCACGATCGTGCGGTGCCGGACGGAGGACTTCGCAACTCCGGCGGCTATCAGCATCGGCGTGGAATTTAAGAGTGGTCGAGAACTACCTGCGGGTATGGTTCAGTGTGAGATGTGCGGTGCAGAGACGGGGTCCCCGAAGACCGTCAAGGTCGAGGGGGCCGAGTTGGAGGTCTGTGACAACTGCTCGGACTTCGGTACCGAGGTCGAGACCCAGGAGACGAGTTCCACGTCCACCAAGTACTCGACCTCGTCGTCGGGGAGTTCCTCGTCGTCCTCGGGCGGGACTTCGAGTTCCTCGCAGACCCGGCGCTCGGACATGTTCGACGACATGGACGAGCTCGCGCAGGACTACGACCAGCGCATCCGGAGCGCCCGGGAGAGCGCCGGCCTGAGTCAGGAGGACCTCGCCAGCGACCTCAACGAGAAGGCCAGCCTCATCCGGAAGTTAGAGCGGGGCGACGTGCTCCCGAGCGACGAAGTCCAGACGAAGCTCGAGCGCAAGTTCGACTTCTCGCTGACCGCGGGCGGCTCGGCCGACGACGAGGAGGAGTGGAGCGGCGGCAGTTCCACCGGCGAGTACACCCTCGGCGACGTGGTCAAGCGCAAGGACTGACGGTTGCGATCGGCGGCGCGGTCGTTCGCGTGGGTCGTCGTAAGCGTCGCGGTGGTTCACCGTAAATCGCCGAAAAGCGTTCGCGAGGGCGGCGCACGCGTGCGCCGCCCTCGCGAACGCGGAGGCCCGGACTTCTTGGAGTTCCGTTCGGTCGAAATCGAGTTCTATTCAGTCGAACCGACAGCTATCGTCGCGTTCACTCGACAGCGACGATTCACCGGCCGGAACCATCTACATAGTGGTAGGTTGAGGACAATACTCACACCGACGGAAACGACCTGGACTGACACGTCAGTCGATTATATATAACGTAAACGAAGGGTTTATGCCGAATCTCCCGGATGCACAACCTGTTGCGATGAGAGATACAAACCTCACCCGGCGGAAGCTCCTCGCGGGCTCGGCGACGGCGGTCGGTGCAAGTGCAGCAGGTTGTATCGGTGACCTCACCGGTAGCTCGGGCGGCGGTGGCGGCGACGGCGAGGACTACACCGTCGGCCACGGCGAGTTCGAGACAACGGTCAACTCCTCGACGTTCCCGACCGACGAGAAGCTGTACATCTACTGCGTCCAGTCCGGTTGGATGAACTGGCCGTCGGTGATGGAGGCGTTCGACGAGAAGTACGGCGTCCAGCTCAACGACGACGACCGCTCGTCGGGCGAGGCGCTTCAGGACGCCCGCTCGGTCGCCCAGAATCCGACCCACTCCGGGTTCAACGGCGGCTACACCTACAACATCCAGGCCCAGAAGGACGGCCTGACCCAGGCGTACAAGCCGGCCAACTGGGACAAGGTGCCCGACGACGCCAAGACCGACGACGGTCACGTCACCGGGACCCGGAAGGTGACCACCGCGCTCACCTACCGCAAGGACATCTACGAGGAGCGAGGGCTCGACGAGCCCGAGACGTGGGAGGACCTGCTCCACCCCGACATCATGCAGGACCTCGCGCTCCAGACCCCGCAGGCCGCGGTCGGACTCGCGGCGGCGCTGTCGATCAACAACGCCAGGGGCGGCTCGCTCGACGACGTCCAGCCGGTCATCGACTACTACAACCAGATCCTGGAGGGCGGCGCGGAGTTCACCGACAACTTCCTCGCGCAGTTCACCCGGGGCGAGTACGCCTCGTTCATCCGGTACGACTACTCCGGGCTCGACCTGAAGTACAACAACGAGGACGTTCCCGAGGAGAACGTCGGCGTGGCGCTGCTCGGCGGCGAGAACGGCAACCAGGGCGCGTTCAACGCGCTGTACGGTTACGCCCTGCTCGCGAACGCGCCCAACCCCGAGGCCGCCAAGCTGTTCATGGACTACGTGCTCTCCATCGAGGGCCAGCAGCACTTCCTCGACGCGTACGCACGGCCGATCCGGGCCTCGGAGATGGAGATGCCCGACGAGTTCCCGGACCAGAGCCGGTACGACGAGACCGAGTTCGTGGTCGACCAGCAGGAACTCATCGACAAGCAGGAGGACATCATCCAGGAGATCACCCGCGGCGCTGGGCTGTAAACGATGGGCGCAGACGCAGACGTCGCGGGGCGGGGAGTCCTCGCGCGAGCCCGTGGGACGCTGTCGTCGCTGGCCTCGCCGACCTCGGAGCGCGAGCGCGAGCTGCGTCGAATCGTCGTCCTCTGCCTACCGTTCCTCGCGCTGTTGACGTTCTCCGGGATATTCCCGCTGACCGAGATGTTCCGCATCAGCTTCTCGGAGGCGCGGCTGACCACCGAGGGGTTCACGCTGGAGTACTACCGACAGCTCGTGGTCGACCCGTACTACCGGACGATAGCCGTCAACACGCTCTGGTTCGCGGCCGCGACCACAGTCGCCTCCATCGCGATTGCGGTGCCGGTCGCCCACGCGCTGGAGAAGTACGACCTGCCCGGGAAGTCGGTGATGCTCACCGTGCTGTCGTTCCCGAACAGCCTGCCGGGCATCGTGGCCGCGTTCATGATCATCGTGCTGTTCGGCAACACCGGCATCATCACCAACTTCATCGCAGCGCTGTCGGGCCGGTCGCCCATCGACCTCGCGCTGGCGACCAGCGTCGTCGGGCTGTTCTTCGCGTACCTCTACTCGATGATCCCGCGGGCGCTCCTTCTGCTCCGGGGGACCTACGCCGAGGTCAACACCGACGCCGAGGAGGCTGCGCGTAGCCTCGGCGCGTCGCCGCTGAAGACGTTCTGGTACGTGACGCTGCCCCAGATCAAGCCCGGACTCATCGGCGCGTTCGTCCTCGTGTTCCGGACCGCGCTCGCCATCTTCGGCACCATCCTCATCCTGAAGAGCCTGCTCGTCTGGACCCTCCAGATCGACCGCGAGATCGCTCAGGGGTTCAACATCGCGCAGGCGTCGGCGATGGCGACCGTCTGGTTCGCGTTCGTGTTCGCGTTCACGCTGCTCGCGCTCAAGTACACCAGCGCGGAGGTGAGCATCTGATGAGTTCGCGCTTCGAAAGTGGAAGCCTCTCGGCGCGGTACGGCCGCCAGTTCGTGACGCTCGTGCTGGCCGCCACGCTCGCCTTCCTCGCGCTCCCGATCGTCCTGACGTTCGTGAGCTCGTTCGCGGGCGAGTGGGTCGGCGCGCTCCCGAGCGGTTTCGTGACGCTCGAACACTGGAACGACGTGGTCGTGGGAACCGGCGTGGGCGCGGACGTGGCGGTCGGCTCGTCGCTGGCGTACAGCGCGGGCCTCGCGCTCGCGGGCGTGGTCATCAACCTGATCGTGGGCGTGCCCATCGCGTACGCCGTGGCGCGCTACGAGTTCTGGGGTCGCGACTGGGTCAACGTGTTCGCCATACTGCCGCTCGCGCCCGGCATCATCCTCGGCATCGCGTTCCTCCGGACGTACCCGGACCTCTCGACGTCGGGCATCGCGCTGGTCATCGGCTACTCGCTGCTGAAAGCCCCCTACATGGTGATGGCGGTCCAGTCGAGCTTCCAGTCGATGGACCTCCAGCAGATCGAGGAGAGCGCGCGGTCGCTGGGCGCGTCCTGGCCCCGCACGTTCGTCACGGTCATCGTGCCGAACGCGAAGGCCGGGATCGTCGCCGGCTCCATCATCTCGTGGACGCTGGCAGCGGCGGAGTTCAACTTCTCGTACATCGTCTACTCGCGGGGGACCCCGCCGCTGTCGATCTTCCTGTTCAACAACATCACGAACGCGTCGTTCCTGAACGCCGCAGCGGCCGTGTCGGTGTTCTTCCTGCTCATCGCGCTCGTGACCATCTCGCTCCAGATCGTCGGTAACCGCGGTGCGGTCAGGAGGCTGTAAGCTATGTCGGATGTGAAACTTCAGAACGTAACGAAACGGTTCGACTCGACGCTCGCCGTCGACGACATCTCGCTGGAGATCGGCGACGGCGAAGTAATGGGTATCGTCGGCCCCTCGGGCTGTGGCAAGACGACGACCCTGCGGCTCGTCGCGGGCTTCGAGACAGCGACCGACGGGGCCATCCTGTACGACGGCGAGGACGTGACCCACGTCCCGCCCGAGAACCGGAACGTCGGGCTCGTGTTCCAGTCGTACGCGCTGTTCAACAACATGACGGTGCTCCAGAACGTCACGTTCGGGCCGAAGATGCAGGGCGTCGGCACGGACGAGCGCCGCGAGCGCGCCCGCGAACTGCTCGAACTGCTCGACATCGGCGAGCTGGCCGACCGCGACCCACAGACGCTCTCTGGCGGCCAGCAGCGCCGGGTTGGACTCGCGCGCGCCCTGGCCATCGAGCCGCGCATCCTGCTGCTCGACGAGCCCATGACCGGTCTCGACGCCAAGCTCAAGCAGACGCTACGGCAGGAACTCGGCGACCTGCTCGACGACCTTGGCGTGACCACGCTGTACGTCACCCACGACCAGGAGCAGGCGATGTCGATGTGCGACCGCATCGCGGTGATGAACGAGGGCGTCGTCGAGCAGGTCGGCACGCCCAGCGAGGTGTACGAGTCGCCCGAAAACGAGTTCGTCGCCAACTTCGTGGGCACCTCGAACCTGCTCCAAGGCACGATTCGGAACGGCCGCGTGGACTTCGGGTTCACCGAGCTCGACGCCGAGGGGCTGCCCGAGCGCGACGACGCCACCATCGCGGTCCGCCCCGACGACTTCACGGTCGGTGAGGGGCCGATAACGGCGGAGGTGCAGAACCTGTTCTACCTCGGCGAGAAGGTCCAGGCGCTCGCCACGCTCGACGACGGCACCGAACTGACGCTCGAACTCGACCGCCACCGCGACGGGGTCTCGGTCGGCGACGCGCTCGCGCTCGACATCGACGCCACCCACCTTCACGTGGTCCGGCAATGAACGGCGAGTCGAGAAATGATCCGAACTAGCGTGGAGGGAGCCGTCGTCGACCTCGACGGGACCGTTTATCGCGGCGACGCGCTGATCGACGGGGCCGACGACGGCGTGGCCGCGCTCCGCGAGTGCGGCACGTCCGTGCTGTTCGTCACCAACAAGGCCATCGACCGGCGGGAGCGCTACCGCGAGAAGCTGGTCGACCTCGGCGTGCCCTGCACGCTGGAGGACCTGCTCACCTCCGCGACCATCACCGCCGACTTCCTCGCGCGCGAGCATCCCCACCGACCGGTGTTCGTCGTGGGCGAGGAGCCCCTGTGCGAGGAACTCCGGGCGGTCGATCTCGCCGTGACGGGCGAACCCGAGGAGGCCGGCGTGGTCGTCGCGTCGATGGATCGGGAGTTCGACTACGCGACGCTCTCGGACGCGCTGGTCGCGCTCGACGACGACGTGCCTTTCCTCGCCACCAACCCGGACCGGACCTGCCCGGTGGCCGACGGCGAGATCCCCGACGCCGCGGGGATGATCGGCGCGATAGAGGGCGTCACCGCCCGGGAACTCGACCGGGTGCTGGGCAAGCCGAGCGAGACGACCATCGAGGCCGCGATGGGCCGCGTCGCCGACGCCACTGGACGCGACCGTGCCGACCCCGCCGACTGCGTGATGGTCGGCGACCGGCTGGAGACCGACGTCGCCATGGGCGAGCGCGCGGGGATGACGACCGTACTCGTGCTCTCGGGCGTGACCGACCGGGCCGACCTCGACGACGCGTCGGTTCAGCCCGACCACGTGATCGAGTCGCTGGGCGAGATCGAGGAGGTGCTGCCGTGACCGGGGCTCGGAAGACTGCGCGGTCGTCTCCGAAAATCATCGCCCACCGCGGATTCGCTGGCGCGGCCCCGGAGAACACCGTCGCCGCCGCGGAGCGGGCGGCGATCGGGCTGGGGTCGGCCTCGATGATCGAGGTCGACGTGATGCCGACCGGCGACGGGACCGTGGTCTGCTTCCACGACGACCACCTCCACGAAACGGGGGGAAGCCGCGGGATCACGGACGCCAGCGGGCCGGTCTGGGAGACGCCCGACGACGTGGTACTCGACGCGCAGGTCCTCGACAGCGGTGAGACGGTCCCGCGACTCGCCGACGTGTTCGAAGTTCTTCCACCCGAGGTTGGCGTCAACGTCGAGCTGAAGAACCCCGGGAGTGACACCGTGCGCTTCGGCGAGGCGCTGGACGGCGACGCGCTCGCCGACCAGCGAGCGCTCTGGGACCCCTTCGTCGCGGACGTGCTCGCGGTGGTCGAACAGTACGACAACGACGTGCTGTTCTCCTCGTTCTGCGAGGCCGCGCTCGCGGCGGTCCGCGACGCCGCGCCCCGGATGCCGGTCGGCGTGCTCGCGGGAACCTCGCTGAGGGATGCCCTCACCGTGGCGGACCGCTACGACGCCGAGGCCGTCCACCCACCGTGGGATCTCGTCCGCGGGACTCCGTTCGCCGGACGCGCCGAGCACCTCGACGACCCGCCGGCGGTCGACGTGGTGGCCGAAGCCCACGACGCCGGGCGCGCGGTCAACGTCTGGACGGTCGACACGTGGTACCGTGCGGACCAGCTCCGGCGCGCGGATGTCGACGGCCTCATCGCGGACTATCCCGGCTTGCTGGACCTCGGGAACGGAGCGTAGTCGGCGGTCGCAATTCGGTTCTCGGGAAGATTCCGGCCGCGACACGTCAATCGTTATTCCTGCCAGTACTTCGTCAATCGTTAATTTCTGGCCCTCGCGAGCAACGCGCGCGAGGGACTAGGACCGCAGCGCAGCGAGGACCGCAGGAGGTTGGGGAGGACGAGGAGCGGTGCTGTCGCGATGCGTGTTGTGCGGTCACGCCTAGGCTCAAGCAGTAGCTAGCTCGAATCCGTCTCAACAAACAGTCGACGGGAACACGAAGCTAGCTACTGCCGAGGCATATGAGAGACCGCACAGCACCGCAACCGCACAGCACGGCCCTCGGGCCTCCCCAGCCTCCTGCGTTGCTCGGCCTCCGTTTCACTCCGGCCTGCGCTACTCGTCCCTCGCGCACGTTGCTCGCGCGCGCCTGAGGGGAAAGACGAACCGTCGCGAAATACGACGGGGAGACGGCAGCGCAAGCCGACGAGATACAAGCGAGGCCCGGACTTCCGGAACCTCGCCGCCGTTCGTTACTACTGCTGGGGACTGTAGTTCGGCGCCTCGTCGGTGATCATCACGTCGTGGGGGTGGCCCTCGGTCTGGCCCGCGGAGGTCACCCGGACGAACTCGCTGCGCTCCTTGAAGCCCGGAATCGTCTCCGCGCCGACGTAGCCCATGCCCGACTGCATCCCGCCGACGAGCTGGTGGAGCTCGCTTTCGAGGCTCCCCTTGTACGGCTCGGCGGCCTCGACGCCCTCGGGCACGTACTCCTCTTCGTCCTCGGGGTCCTCTTTGAGGTAGCGGTCGCCGTCGCCCGACTGCATCGCGCCGACCGACCCCATGCCGCGGTACTGCTTGTACTTCTTGCCGTCGATGGTGATGCCCCGGCCGGGCGCTTCGTCCGTGCCCGCGAAGTACGAGCCGAGCATCACCGCGTCCGCGCCCGCCGCGATGGCCTTGATGGCGTCGCCGGAGTACCGGATGCCGCCGTCGGCGATGACCGGCACGTCCTGCTCGGCGGCCACGTCCGCGACCTCAGCGACTGCGGTGATCTGGGGCATACCAGCGCCGGAGACGACCCGCGTCGTGCAGATCGATCCCGGGCCGATGCCGACCTTGATGCCGTCGGCGAAGTCGACCACGTCCTCGGCGGCCTCGCGCGTGCCGACGTTGCCGACCACCACGTCGGCCCCGACCGAGTCGCCGATCTCGCGCGCGCCGTCGACCACGTTCAGGTTGTGGGCGTGCGCGCAGTCGATGAAGATCACGTCCGCGCCGGCCTCGTCGGCGGCCACGGCGCGGTCGGTCTCGAAGGGGCCCACGGCCGCGCCCACGAGCAGGTGGCCGTCGTCGTCGCGCGCGGCGTCGCTGTACTCGCGGCGCTGGAGGATGCCCTGCATCGTGACGAGGCCCGTCAGCCGATCGCCGTCGTCGACGATCGGAACGCGCTCGATCTTGTGCTCGTACATGAGTTCGAGCGCTTCGCGGGCGGTCACGTCCTCGCCCGCGGTTATCACCTCGTCGGTCATGGCCTCCCGGACCTCGTCGCGGTCGCCGACCTCCAGGTACGGCCGGATGTCGGTTCCCGAGATGATGCCCAGCACGGTCCCCTCGTCGTCGGTGACCGGCGCGCCCGAGACGCCCTCCCGATCCATCATGGCGTCGACCTCCCGGACGGTCTGGTCGGGGTCGGCGGTCACCACGTCGCGGATGACGAGTTCGTCGGCGCGCTTGACGCGCTCGATCTCGGCGACGGCCTCCTCGACGTCCATGCTCCGGTGGAGCACGCCGAGTCCGCCCTGTCGCGCCATGGCGATGGCGAGGTCGCTCTCGGTCACGGTGTCCATCGCGGCCGAGAGGACGGGGACGTTGATCTCGACGTTGGTCGACACGCGCGTCGAGACGTCGGCCTCGTCGGGTTCGACGCGGCTCTCCTTGGGTCGGAGCAGGACGTCGTCGAACGTCAGCGCCTCGGGGACGCGGAGCTTGTCGGTGAACTGTCCCGTTCGGCCAGAATTACTCTCCATGTAAGCCGAACGTAGCCCCGGGTGAAAAACGTTGCGAGATAGTGGAACGCCGGCGTCTCTCTGCGAGTTGGATGTGCACGGTCGTGCATTCCACTCGGTTTCGGGTCACTCGTCTCGGAACCCTCGCGCAGTCCGGATTCCACGCCGGCATGATGGAGGTCGATCAGAACTCGTCAGAAAGCCAACTTCAGGGACTCGCGATTTCGCGGGTCGTAGAACTACGATCTCTCGGCGCTTATTTATGTTCAACCGCGTTATTTCTGTTGATTGGGGTTCTCTCTCACGCAACGTTTATGCTCGAAACCCGT
>SDGW01001343.1_pt1 | contig 10240 bp, 8 predicted proteins | sample 2873831 | NCBI WGS metagenome assembly SDGW01 (sample SAMN08132700, study PRJNA421101) | hypersaline lake metagenome | isolation source: celular fraction 0.22 microns magnesium sulfate-rich crust from ephemeral... | place: Spain: Penahueca Lagoon, Toledo | collected 2011-07
ACGTGCTCTCGACCGGCGGGACGCTCAAGGCGATCCTCGGCTCGCTCGAGGACATCGGCGCCGACGTCGTCGACGTCGTCGCGGTGATCAAGAAGGTCGGCGGCGAGAACGCCCTGGAGTCGACCGACTACGCGGCCAAGACGTTGATCAACGTCGACGTCGAGGACGCCGAGGTCGTGATCGTCGACGACCACGGCGACGGCTGAGCGCGGCGGCGTTCAGGCGGTTTTCTTCTCGCTTTCCGCGGCCACGATCGCGGAGGGATCGAACTCCAGCAGCGTCTCGCCGCAGTCCCGACAGCTCGCAGTCGCGACCTCGTAGGACCGACAGCACGACTCGACGGTCTCCGTCCCGAGATCGACGCGTCCGGCACACAGCGGACAGGTCTCGCGGAACGATCGCAGCGATTCGAGGATCTTGAGCCGCTGCTCGCGCGGAACGGCGGTCCAGTCGTCGGCCTGCTCGCGAAGCGCGCGGTCGGCGGCGATATCGGCGACGAGAGCGCCGTCAGACGGCCACTTGCGGAGGCGCTGGCGGACCTCGAACGCCGGAAACTCGCCCTCGTCCCGTTCGGTCACCGACTCGGGATCGGCGTCGAACAGCGGCGCGACCGCGGCGGCGTCCGGCGGCGTCTCGCGCAACTGGTCGGTGTGGTCCTCGAGCCGTGCGGCGAACTCGTCGGACAGACAGAGGTCGTCCTCGCGCTCGCACGGCGCCACGACTCCAGCATCGAGCAAAAACTGCTCCGGATCGACGGCGTCACCCTCTCGCTCGTCGGCGTCTCGACGTTTCCGCTCCGTTCGATCGACCCCGGTCGACTCCGGCTCGGCGATCTGGGAGTTCTCGACCGGATGCTTGTCGAACAGCGCGAGCACGCGATCCGGGAGGTACCGCTTGGTGAGCGTCGGCGTCCCCGGAACGAGGTAGCCGCGGAAGTAGATCGCTCCGAGGCAGACGACGAGTAGCGCCGCCGCGAGTACACTTCCAGCGACCTCACTGATCGTCCGCGCGGTCGCGACACCGGCGACTGCACTCGCGGCGACGGCGATGCTAACGTTGAGAACCGTACACGGTGTACACCTGTTTTCGCCGGTGTACTCCGGCTGTCGAATGCGGTCGAGCGCTGGTACGTCGTTGCCGCCCATGATTGTTGTCAGTTCGAGAGAGCAAAAAAGAGTTCGGGGTGACCCGACCGCTGCAATGAACGTTGTGGCGTGGTCACGGCGAAACGTAGTCGGTCGTGGATGGCGTATCGGAGCCGTTCCGGTGTGAAATCTTCCGCTTCAGTGGGACAACGGCTCTGTCGCTCCTCGAATTTGCGCGGTGTTTCGTAATCTAGTTACTTTTCGTACCTTTATCATCAGATACCCTTATTCTAGCTATAGTTTGTTATATTTATGTGGAATACAATCGTACATACGTGAAAAAACTCAACATATAGAATTGGATGTTTACTCATATCCGTCGATAGCTTTTTACAATGGGTAGGTCAACACCCGTATATGCCGGATTCACAAAATCGGCAAACTGGCGGTAGTTCGCGGCGACGAGTACTCGCTCTTCTCGGTGGGAGCGCAGCGACATCCCTCGCAGGTTGCTCTGCGATCGTCGGTACCGACGACGAGGACGACGAGGACGACGGGGGGGACAACAACAATGGTGGTATCGACGCGTCAGAGCACGCTGACAAGGCCCAGGCCGCCTGGGAGCGCATCCAGAACAACCCCGGTCCGGACTCTCAGGACCTCCGCAATGAGGCCTACGTAGAGATCGAGGAGGCGATCCGGGACAGCGCGATTCTGTTGAACTTCATGCACGACTTCTCGGAGCGTTTCTGGTACGACTCGGTCGACGTTCCCAAGATCGGTGCACTCGGTCAGGCCCATCAACAACACCACCTGACCTCCGTCGAGGGCGACACCGAGCTGAACCTGATCAACAGCACCCACAGTCACATCGACCCGATCGAGTCCGACGACGAAGCGAGCTCGGCCGTCATCACGCAGATCTACGAAGGCCTCGTGGAGTACCCCAACGGCGTTCCGGAGATCAGCAACCAGCTGCTCGACTCGTTCGAGCTGTCCGACGACGGGCTGACCTACACGTTCCATCTCAAGGAGGGTGTCCCGTACCACGACGGCGGCGAGGTGACGGCCTCCGACGTGAAGTACTCGTGGCGCCGGGTCATCGAGTCCGACAACAGCGTCCGGGCGAACTTCATGCTCTCCAGCCCCGACGGGGTCGGGATCGTCCACGAAAAGGACGATGAGGGCAACGTCGTTCCGGACTCGGCGGCGATCGAAGTGGTCGACGACTACACCCTCGAGATCGAAATCCGCAATCCGAACCCCGCGGTGATGGACGTGTTGACTTACACCGCGTTCTCGGTCATTCCCGAGGGTCTCGTCGGCGACGTAGAAGGGTACGACGGCGAGATCGAACATCAGGAGTTCCGCACCTCGTCGCCGGTCGGAACCGGTCCCTTCGAGCTCGACACGTTCGCTCTGGGCGAGGAACTGCGCCTGACCCGGTTCGACGACTACCACCGCGAGACCGCGAGCGTGGAGTCCGTCCACTACAACATCTCCGAGGAGGCCGAGGCGAACTACACCTACGCGATGGAGCGGAACGCCGACATCTTCGCCATTCCGACCCAGTACTACGACCCGGAGAAGATCGACTCCGAGACCGACGACCGCGGGCGTGAAGTCGGGACGTACGGCGAACTGGAGAACGGCGACACGGTAAACTACCTCGGCCTGCCCGAGTTGGTCACTCGCTACTTCGGGTTCAACGCGCGAAACGTCCCGCCGTCGGTCCGGAAGGCGCTCGCGTACGTGACCAATCAGGAACAACTGGTCGAGGAGGTGTTCGCGGGCCGCGGCGTCCCGGCGTACAGCTTCACGCCGCCGGGAATCTGGCCCACCGGTCAGGACGGGTACGAGCAGTTCGTCGAGGACTACCCCTACAGCGCCAACGAGACCGATCTGCAAGGGGCTCGGCAGGTACTCGAGGAGGGTGGGTACACCGAAGACGACCCGTTCGAGCTGACCTGTACGACCTACGTGAGCCCGACCTATCAGGACGCAGCCGGCCTGCTGCGCGACAAGCTCTCTGGTAACGGCGTCGAGATCGAACTCGAGGAGGCGGAGTTCGGGACGCTCGTCGAGCGCGGCTACGACGGCGACCTGGAAATGTACTCGCTCGGCTGGGGTTGGAGCTGGGAGAGCGTCGCCTACGGACACTTCGGCGCGGAGCCGAAGAACACCGACACCTCCGGCATGCCTGGCGAGACCAACGGCTACTACCTCGACTGGCAGGTCGAGCTGTCTGAAAACCAGGAGTAGATCGGATACTCCTTTCAATATTCGCGTTCATCCCCCGATACGAAAATTAAATATGCACATGACGAGCGACTCGAACGTACGTATGCACGGCAGGTCTGGATCGCGGACTTGCGCCACGCCACGACAGAGCCGATCGGGAGGTGGCGTGCTATGAGCCGGTGGGGCTACTTTGTGCGGCGAGCCCTACTCTCGGTCCCCATCCTGTTTTCGGTGATGACCTTCCTGTTTCTGATGTTGCGACTGGGGCCGCTAAATCCAGTTGCAGCGCGACTCGGCGAGCAGGCCAGCGGTGCCGACGTCACGCGGTTACGGGAACAGCTCGGACTCAACGATCCGCTCTGGGAGCAGTACAAAGCTTTCGTGTGGGACCTCGTGACGTTCTCCGGCGAGTCGTGGGTCGTCCAGGCCGGCCGACCTATCCCGGAGATCGTCGCCCAGCTCGCGCCGACGACCATCTGGCTCGGATTCTGGGCCATCCTGCTCCCGCTGTTCATCGGCATCCCCCTGGGATTCTACGCCGGCCTGAACCCGAACTCTGTGGGCGATTACGTCGCCTCGGTCAGCGGCATCGTCTGGCTGTCGATGCCGAACTTCTGGCTGGCGGTCATGGCGCTGGCCGTCCTCAGACAGACTCACGGCGGTGGGTTCCTGGGATTCGACTGGTACACCTTCGGGCCCGAGATCGCGAGTATCACGGGAACGCCGGATCTCAACTTCGTCACGCTCACCGACGTGTTCGGCGTCCCCGTCCCGACCGGCATCGACCTGATGGAATTCGCGGCCGAATTCAAGATGATACTGCCGGCCTCGATCATCCTCGGTTCTGCGTCGATGGCGACGGAGATGCGCATCGGTCGGACTGCAGTGCTGGAGACGGTCAACTCGAACTACGTCGAGACGGCCCGGGCCAAGGGGCTCAAGGACCGAGTGATCGTCTGGAAACACATCTTCCGGAACGCGCTCATCCCGCTGGTCCCCGTCATCACGAACGAAGCGTTCATCCTGATCGGCGGGTCAGTCATCATCGAGTTCATCTTCAACATCAACGGCATCGGTAACCTCTACTACCGAGCGCTCACGCAGGGCGACCTGCCCGTCGCGGGCGCGCTCGTGTTCCTCTTCACGCTGCTGATCATCTTCCTGAACCTCCTGCAGGACTTCCTGTACACGATCATCGACCCACGGGTGGGATACGACAGATGACCGAGACACTCTCCACGGAGACGACCTCCGATTCGACGAGTACAGATCACGAGGTACGGACGTTCCGCGAGCGCGTCCGCCAGAATCCCCGCCCGGCCCAGCTGTGGCTGGCCGGCGCCGCTATCCTGTTCGTTCTGGAGTTCGGCAGGATAATCGGCGGGCTGCTCGCCCTGGGAGGGGCCGCAACGTTCGTAATCGGCGGCGTCGCCTCGATTCCCGGGACGATCGGTGATAACGTCGGTGGCACCCTCGCCGGGGTCGTCGGCGACGGGCCCGGCGAGATCCTCGGCGCGTTCGTCTCCGACGGCATCTCGCTTCTCATCCTGTTTGCCGTGGCGGTCGTGTTCCAGAGCTATCTCCCCTGGGGAATCGACGACGTGATCGACGTCGACAGGAGTCGCCGAGCCAGGATGCGACTCGAACGATTCGCCATCGCGGGCGCACTCGCCGTCGTCGCCTTTCTCGTGGCGTTCACGCCCGTCGGAAGTTTCCTCGAAGCGGAGATCAGCCTGTGGGCCAGCGTTCTGGACTCGATCGCGTCGCTCCCGACGCTCACCAGCCGCGAGCTGATCCCCAATATGGGCCACAGAACGCCCGGCGGGGGCTGGGAAGGGACCTTCCTCGGGCTCTCGCCCAAGTGGGCGTGGGCGACGCGGTTCGCGCTCGTGTGGGTGTACGTGATCGCCTGTCTCGTATGGGTCTGGAAGGGGTACAACGTCTACCGCGACCACTACCGCGAGGCCGACTGGACCCCGAGGGACGACACGATCCGCCGGTTCCGGAACCACTACTGGGGTCTCTTCGGGCTGGTCGTCGTCATCGGGTTCGTGACGCTCGGGGTGTTCGCGCCCGCCATCAGCCCGGTACCGGTCGAGCACAACGTCTACGAACCGTACAACCACGAGTTCTCGTATCTCAACGACGACGGCGAGGTCGAGCAGGTTCTCCACGGGGCCGCCAACCTCGAAAGCCGGTCGAACGGCCAGAACACCGTCGGGATCTGGGAGTACGACGACTACGATCGGTTCGCGCCGCTCGGGACGACACCCGACGGACAGGACATGCTCACACATCTCGCGTACGGTGCCAGAACATCCCTGATAATCGCGCTCACGGCGGTTGGCCTCGGCGGCGCCATCGCGGTGGTACTGTCGCTGATGACCGCCTACTACAAGGGACTGCTCGACGTTCTGGTCATCGTCACGAGCGACACGATCATCTCGATCCCCGTTCTCGTCCTCGTGATGCTGATACTCGTGGTCTTTCAGGACCACCCGTTACGGGAGCCGATGGACGGGGGGCTGTTACTGGCGCTCATCCTCGCGTTCGCCTACTGGCCCGGGATGTGGCGGTCGATCCGCGGTCCGTCACTGCAGGTCGCCGAAGAAGAGTGGGTCGACGCCGCCAAGAGCTACGGACAGACGCCGAACAACATCATGCGAAAACACATGGCACCGTACATCGCTAGTTACATCATCATCTACGCGTCGTTACTGATCGGTGGTATCATTATCACGGTCGCCGCGCTGTCGTTCCTCGGGCTCGGCATCCAGGCTCCGACGCCCGAGTGGGGTCGGCTCATCAGCGACGGGCGACCGTTCATTTCGACGTCGTCGTGGCACGTCTCGACGATCACAGGGTTGATGATCGCCCTGGTCGTCCTGGCGTTCAACGCGCTCGGCGACGCACTCCGCGACGCCGTCGATCCGGAAGCGGACATCGGTGGCGAGGGCGCCAACGCCGGAGGTGGTGGCTGATGGCAGCCGAACTGGCCGCCGAAGCCGCGGACGAACGCGACGAGCCGATCGTCGAGGTGCGGAACCTCCAGACGGCGTTCTTCACCGAACGGGAGACGATCCGGGCGGTCGACGGCGTCTCGTTCGACATCGTTCCCGGCGAGACGGTCGGTATCGTCGGCGAGAGCGGCTCGGGCAAGAGCGTCACCGCCCGGTCGCTGATGGGGTTGATCGACTCCCCGGGGCGGATCCTCGACGGTAGCAGCATGCGGTTCCACCACCTCGAGACCGTCCGGGACTTCGCAGGACAGTTCCCTCGTCGCACCGTCGACCTCGGCGCGCTCAGCGAACAGCACGACCCGTCGCAGTTGCTCCGCGAGATCGACGCGACGCCCCAGACGTTCGGGTACGACGACGAAAGCGACGTGACCGTCGCCGACATCGTCACGAGGGGCTACGGCGAGGAACTCGGCCTCGTCGACGAGAACGACTGCGTGTTCGTCACTGACGGGCGCGCCGACGAGTCCGCCGAGATCGACGACGGCTTCATCGAGATGGCTCGCCTCAGCGGCGAACCCCAGCGGCTCATGCGGGGCGGCCGTATCGCGATGGTGTTCCAGGATCCGATGACGAGCCTCAACCCCGTTTACACCGTTGGCAACCAGATCAAAGAAGCGCTCAAGCTTCACCAGGGGCTGACGGGCGAGGCGGCGACCCGGGAGGCGGCCGAACTGCTTGAATCAGTCGGCATCCCCGACGCACGACGCCGCGTCACGGAGTACCCGCACCAGTTCTCCGGCGGGATGCGCCAGCGGGCCGTCATCGCGATGGCGCTGGCCTGCGATCCGGAGGTGCTGATCTGCGACGAGCCGACGACGGCGCTCGACGTGACCATCCAGGCCCAGATCCTGGATCTTCTGGCGGATCTGCAGCGAGACCGGGACCTTGCAATCATGTTCATCACCCACGACATGGGCGTCATCGCTGACGTATCGGATCGAGTGAACGTCATGTACGCCGGCGAAGTCGTCGAGACGGCCGGCGTGGAAGAACTGTTCGCGAACCCGAGGCATCCCTACACCCGCGGGCTGCTCGAATCGATTCCGGGCCGCCAGTCCGGCGCGCGCCTGCAGACGATCGAAGGGAACGTGCCGACGCCCAACGAGCCGGCGACCAGCTGCCGGTTCGCGCCCCGCTGCCCGAAAGCGTTCGACGAGTGCGAGGCGGTCCATCCCGTCCAGATGTCCGTCGACGAAGCGGCGGAGGACCACACCGCGGCCTGCCTCCTCTACCCCGAGGATCTGCCCCGGGGGGACGCGATCGAACGCCACCAGCGCCGCGCGACCGACGAATCGGGAGGTGGCGACCGATGAGCCAGGACGCCGTTTCGCAGGCCACCCAGCCGACCGAAGAGGCGACCGGGGAGACGATGGTCGAAGTGCGCGACCTCAAAACGTACTACGGCGACAGCGGGCTGTTCGGCGGTGCGCCGGTCAAGGCCGTCGACGGCGTCTCTTTCGACATCCGTCAGGGAGAGACGCTCGGGCTGGTCGGCGAATCCGGCTGCGGCAAGACGACGCTCGGTCGGACGCTCCTCCAGCTGGAGGACGCAACCGCGGGCGAAGTCCGCTTCGACGGGAGCGACATCACGGAGCTCTCCGGGGACGATCTCCTCGAGTGGCGACGGAACGCCCAGATGGTGTTTCAAGATCCCGACTCGAGCCTCAACGACCGGATGACCGTCGGCGAGATCGTCCGCGAACCGCTCGACGCCCAGAACTGGAAAACCCCCCGCGAGCGCCGCGAACGAGTCCGCGAACTGCTCGCCACCGTCGGACTGCAGCGCGAGCACTACTACCGGTACCCCCACCAGTTCTCCGGCGGGCAGCGCCAGCGAGTCGGCATCGCGCGAACGCTGGCACTGGAGCCGGACTTCATCGTGCTCGACGAGCCGGTGTCAGCGCTCGACGTCTCCGTCCAGGCCGAGATCATCAATCTCCTCGAGGAACTGCAGGAGGAGTTCGGCCTGACCTACCTCTTTATCGCCCACGACCTGTCTGTGGTCCGCCACATCTGCGACCGGGTCGCGGTGATGTATCTCGGCCACATCATGGAGATCGGTCCGACCGAGGAGCTGTTCGCGGATCCGGCGAACCCCTACACGCACGCGCTGCTGTCGGCGATTCCCGAGCCGGATCCGACGACCGACCGGGATCGGATCACGCTCTACGGGACGCCGCCGAATCCGCGCTATCCGCCCTCGGGATGTCCGTTCAGCACGCGCTGTCCGGCCCGGATTCGGCCCGAAAAGTACCGGGACCTCGACGACGAGCTCTGGACTCGACTCAACACCCTCCGGGAAGTGCTTCGCGAGCGGGAACGCGCCGACCGCTCGATACGCGAACGGCTCCGCACGAAACTCGGATGGGAGACGCGCTTCGCGACGGTCGAGGAGACGTACGAGGAACTGTTCGGCGGCCTGGACGTTCCGTCGGAGGTCCAGCGCGTCCTAGAGGAGATCAAATCGCACGCGAACGAGTACGACGAGGCGACGGCGCTCGAAATCCTCGAAGACGAGTTCGGCGGCGTCTGCGAAAACGAGTCGCCCGAGTACCACGACGTGTCGGGAAGCGGTCGTCAGAGCTTCTGTCACCGACACGACGACGAGTACCGAGATCCCGGCGCGGTCATCGATCACCGCCACGGCTGACGATGCCGTCGCCCGACTCGCTGAGCGCCCGACTCGAGAGCCTCGGTCGGATCTGGATCGATGCGCTGGCGTACGCGATCGTGGTGACCGCCGTCGCTGCCGCGGCCGCTCTGATCGTCGGGGTTGCGACGGGCGGCGGCGTCGTGCGCGCGAAGACACTACTGTTCGTCGCCGGGTGGGCGCTGCTCAGCTACGCGACGTTCAGGCTCTGGCCGACCTCGATCGAGGACGTCGAATCGCCTGCGGACGGCCAGCTCGGCGAGTCGATACCGAGCGTGCACGACGAAACCCGGTTTCAGTCGTTCGTCCGACGGCTTCCGCCCGCCCGATGGATCCAACCCCCGAACCCCGAAGATCGCGTGTCGCCGCCGGGAAAGCTGCTGTTCGGGAGCGTCCTGATGCTGTTGCTGTCGTTCCTGATGGAGACCGTCCTGGGGGTCTCCTGAGCGCCCGCCGCTCTGGTGGCGGGCAAGTATTAAACGGCTCCTCCGTCGAGTGTCGCGCATGAACGGTCCCGAAGACGTCCCGGACCCGAGGACGGAACGACGAAAAGACCCGACCGGAGCGAAGACCGAGGCCTGGAAACAGACGCTCGAGGACATGGAGGCGATCGCGGAGGACAGACGGAACGACGGCTGGGAGGTGCTCACCGTCGTCTCGGCGCACACCGACACCGTCAGTCGCGACATGGGCGACGACGACAGGTTCGGTCTGATGCACGTGATCCCGGACAACTACGCCGACGAGTTCGTCGAGTTCTACGACGGCGACGAGTTCACGGAGTATCTCGCCTACGGGACCGACGTCGAGGCGTTCATGTACGTCGTCACAGAGCTGATCGATCCCGAGGCCAAGCGATCGGTGCTGATCGCCAGTCGGTACGACATGGCCCGATCCGACGGACTCGTCCAGTCCGCGGTCGACGAAGGAGTGCTCTACACGCACCTCAAGCGGATCGACGGGACGATCATCGGATCGTTCGCACACGAGGAGTTCGACCCGTTGATCACGAAGCCGAGTCAGTAGCGGCCGCGCGTACGACTCCTCCGATTCCGGCGCGGGCAACTGATCGATCGTCCCGTCGGCTACTCGGCGGGTCCTCGCCGATCGGCCTCGCGTCTAGCACCGCGCTCCCTCCGGGCGTCCCTGAGCGCCAGCGCGACGGCGCCGACGCCGATCAGCGTCACGATCGCCGAGATCGCGGGGCCGACGTACGGCACCTGGGCCAGCAGGCCGACGAGGAT
>SDGW01001407.1_pt1 | contig 10237 bp, 12 predicted proteins | sample 2873831 | NCBI WGS metagenome assembly SDGW01 (sample SAMN08132700, study PRJNA421101) | hypersaline lake metagenome | isolation source: celular fraction 0.22 microns magnesium sulfate-rich crust from ephemeral... | place: Spain: Penahueca Lagoon, Toledo | collected 2011-07
CGGACCAGCGCCAGTTCCTCGTCTTCGAGGTGGTCCAAGAAGTCGTCCCAGTCGGTCTCCTCGACGTTCTCGTCGGACTCGCCCTCGTAGTGGACGTACGGCTCTCGCTCGCCCGACTCGTTCGTTCGGTAGGCGGGCTTCGAGCCGCTCTCCTCTATCCACGTCCGAATCGTGTCTCTGTCTGTCGTTACGTTCGTCTCGTCGCCGCGGTCTACGTCCGTGTCAGTTGTCCTGTCGTCTGCCATAGTTCCCCACCGTGAATACGGTCGGGACCCGCGAACTTAGGTCTCGTTGCCAGATTTCGTAAACGAAGGCTCAGACGATTCTCCTCGGCGAAAATCGTTCGCTTCGACCGGACAGAAGACGGCCGGAAAAATACTCCCTCAGTCTTCGCAACAACCGCTCGCTTGGTCGCCGAAGTCCACGGCCAGCGGCTCCGAGATGGCCTTGTTGAGCGACTCCATCTTCTGTTCGAGTTCCTCTTGGGCTTGGAGGTACTCGTCCATCACCGGCAGGGAGTGCAGTTCCTGCTGGGTCTCGCGAATCTTCTGGACGTCCTCTTGGGTGGCCTCGCCGGTCTGACGCGCGAGCATGAACTCTTGGCGCATCTGCTCGAACTCTTGGACCTTCTGTTGGGCTTCGTCGTCCTGCTCGACGGCCTCCTTGGTCTCCTCGAAGCGCTGGTACTCGGGCGTCTGAGTGATGGCTTCGCCGAGCTGTCCCGCAAGCTCCTCGACGCGCGAGAGTTCCGTGGTGTCGCCGTCGGCCTCGGTTTCGATGCTCATGTACGAGTGGGTTGGGACTGTGGAGTTTTCAACTTGCCGGATGCTCGTGCGAGCGGTAGTGAACGGCCCTCGAAGCGAACCGGGGAACCCCGAACGTGACGACCCACCCGAGAACACCGTGTTTAAACGGCCGCAGGGACAAACAGATTCCAATGAGCCAAGACAGCGAGTACAGCGAGGGAGACCTCCGAAACACCGGGATGTCGCTGAAGCACGACCGGGAGTGGGACTACGAACTCGACCGCATCGTGGAGGCGGTCGAGGAGCGCGACGCTACCAAGGTCGGCCTCCAGTTCCCCGAGGGGCTGAAGCGCCGCGGCCCGAAGGTCGCCGACGACATCCGCGCGCTGGTCCCCGACGACGTGACGGTGATGATCTCGGGTCAGCCCTGTTACGGCGCGTGCGACCTCGACACCTTCCTGATGAAGCGGACCGACGTGTTCGTCCACTTCGGCCACTCGCCGATGAAGAACACGGACAAGGTCATCTACGTCCCGCTGTTCTCGAACGTGGACGTGTTCCCCATCATGGACGAATCGCTCGAAGAGCTTCCGGACCCCGACGAAACGGAAGACGCACCGAGCGTCGGTCTCGTCACGACCGCCCAGCACATGAACCGCTTCGAGGAGATGAAGTCGTGGCTCGACGAGCGCGGCTTCGACGTGAAGACGCGGCGCGGCGACGACCGCCTCACCCACGAGGGGCAGGTGTTGGGATGCAACTACGCCAGCGCCGACATCGACGCCGACCACGTGCTGTACGTCGGCGGCGGGAAGTTCCACCCGCTCGGCCTCGCGATGGAGCATCCCGACAAGACGGTCGTCATCGCCGACCCCGTGAACAACGTCGTCACGGTCGCTGACACCGAGAAGTTCCTCAAGCAACGCTACGCCTCGGTCCACAAGGCGATGGACGCCGAGAAGTGGGGCGTCATCTTCTGTACGAAAATCGGGCAGGGCCGCTGGGAGCAGGCCGAGGAGATTCTGGAGGACAACGACGACGCCTACCTCATCACGATGGACGAGGTGACGCCCGACCGTCTCCGGAACTTCGACATGGACGCGTTCGTGAACACCGGCTGTCCGCGCATCACGACCGACGACGGCCCGCAGTTCCACAAGCCGATGCTAACGCCCGGCGAGTACGAGATCGCGGTCGGCAACAAACCGCTGGACGAACTCAGCTTCGACACGTTCCACGGAACGTGGTGAGGTAGTTCTCCCGTTCTTCTCTCCGGACGCGATTCGCGCTCGAACTCAGAAGTTCGAGACGACCTCGGCCATACAGCCGTCGCCGGGTTCGTGGTAGGAGAAGTGGTCGGGCACGTAATCGACCTTGTGGTCGTCGTAGTTCGCGGGCGGGGTGCCCTCACAACCCTCCTCGCCGACCGCGGAGTCGAACTCGCCCGTGGAGTAGGCCCAGTTCAACACGTCGTCGTCGGACTTCCAGTAGTTGTCCACCGACTTGGCGGCGGCCGCGATGTCGTCGCCGTACTCGCCGCCGACGGCCACCGCGTCGTTGTCCGTCGCCGCACCGAGGAGCGTCGCCGACTCCACGAAGTCCGACTTGCCGAGGCCGTCGAGCGCCCGGAGCGTCGCGGGGACGACCCGGCCGCCCATCGAGTGGCCGACGAGTCGGACGCGCGCGCCGGTCTCCCCGCGGTAGTCGGTCAGGAAGTTGGCCAGTTTCTTGCCGTTGCGCTCGGCGATGTCGGTCGTGGGCCACCAGTTGTCGGTGCTGGTGTCCGAGTCGTAGCTGAAGCCGATAACGGGGTGGTCGTAGCCGTTGTTCCGGAGCGACCGCTTCACCGTGGCGAAGTGGTCCGGCGCGTCCTCGGGCGCGACGCGCCAGCCGTGGACCGAGACGAGGATTTCGTCGGGGTTCGCCGACCCGTAGCCCGGAATGTCGCCGACGGTACTGTAGTCCCACTCGGTGTGGCCGTCGGTCAACTGGTCGCCGTACCACCAGTGGATGTCGAAGTGCCCGCGGGTCGTCACGCGCGGGAAGTCCGCGGAACCGGTGATACTGCCGTCGTCGCCCTCGAAGGCCGACGCGGACCCGACGAACCCGCCGAGCGCGACGGTTCCGGCGATTGCTCGGAGGACTCCTCGGCGACTGACGCGACTGCACGTGTCTGTGTGAGGTTCTGACGTACGCATATTTCCGACTTCGACCGAAAAATATTAAATTTAATCATTAGGTATCTAACGTTCTCCGAGTTCGACGCCGACACGGACGAGCCGCCTCGACCGCCCGTATATTACTGGTGTGCATCTACCGAACCTTTTTGTATGAGCAATAGGTATGTGTTGGTAACGATGAGCGCCACTCGCTCCGCGAACGTCCGCACCGCAATCGAACGCTGTCGCGTCGAAGACGCCACGCCCGTCAGCCTCGACGCTGACGCGCTCCCGACCGCCCGCGACGAACTGCGGGACCTCAAGCGCGAACTCGACGCCGACGACCTCGTGGCCGCCCGCGTGGTGGTCGACGCCTGCTTCGGCGAGGACTGCTCGTTCGCCACCCAAGACGAGGCCGACCGCGTGCGCGAGTACGTGCGCACCGCGGCCTTCCTCGGCGCTAGCACCGTGACCGTCGAGTTCGACAGCGTGGGCGACGAGTCGAAGGTCCGACCCGCGCTCGCCGCGGTCGCCGAGCGCGCCAGCCGCGAGGGCGTCACCCTCGACGTGGCCGGTCCCATCACGCTCGACTGAGGACGCCCTCTCGAACATATTCTCCTTTCCTAAAGCCGCATATTGATTTTCTAGAGCGATATGAAGGTATGTCTACTAGCGTGCGTTCGGTAACTCACGCTCGGCGACTCACGACTTTTCCGGCGCGTGCGGGCGCGTCGCCGCGGGAGACGCGCCCATCCGCGCGAGGGACGAGCGAGTGACCGAAGGGAACGAAGCGAGGAGGTTGGGGAGGCGTGAGGCCTCCGCTCGACTCGACGGTCCACCGGCAAACGCTCGCTGACGCAACCGAAATTCGGGTGGACTGGAAGGGGGCTTTCTGGACCTTCTTCCTGCTCTCCTCGACTGTGTCTTTCACGACGAGTCTGATGCGTAGCGAGCGGGCAGGGGCTTTCTACGTCGTCTTCCCGACGTTGTTGGCGGTAGTCCTTCCGTCGAATCATCCGAGTAAATCCGAACGCTCACTTACGCCCAACGACTCCTCCCACACATGGACAAGGCCGCCTTGGAGCGCCGACTCTCGCGGGTCGAGGAGTTCGCGGACCCGCGCCTCGACTTCGAGCAGTACCCGACGCCCGCGGACCTCGCGGCCCACCTCGTCCACCTCGCCAGCGTGCAGGGCGACCTCGCCGGGGCGACGGTAGTGGACTTGGGCACCGGCACCGGAATGCTCGCGCTCGGGGCGGCGTTCTGCGGCCCGGCGCGCGTGCTGGCGCTCGACCGCGACCCCGCGGCGCTCGCCCAAGCCCGCGAGAACGAGCGCCGGGTCGCGGGCGACGAGGGTGCGACCGCCGTGGGGGCGTCCGCGACCCGAGTCGAGTGGCTCGTCGGCGACGCGACGCGCGCGCCGCTCTGTCTCTCGGACCCACGCGAGGACCGCTCGCCGGTCACGGTCCTGATGAACCCGCCGTTCGGCGCGCAGGCGGGCAACGAACACGCGGACCGCGCGTTTCTGGCGACCGCCAGCGACCTCGCGGGCGTCTCCTACTCGATTCACAACGCCGGGAGCCGGGAGTTCGTGGAGGCGTTCGCGGCCGACGAGGAGGGCGAGGTGACCCACGCCTTCCGCGCGGAACTGGAACTCCCGCGGCGGTTCGACCACCAGACCAGCGACCGGGAGGTGCTGGACGCCGAGGTGTTCCGCGTCGAGTGGGCGTGACAAACGCTTTCAATCGCGCATTCGTGTCGGCGAGCATGGACGACACCCTCGAAACCAGAGTTCGCATCGTCGGTGCTGGCCTCCAACCGTCGCTGTTCGGCCTCGGGGTGCTGGAGTACAGTTCGGCCGGGTTCGCGCTGGTTCTCCTCGGGACGCTCGTCACGCTCTGGGGCGTCGTCTGACGGGAACTGGAAGGCGATTTACCGATACTTCTCGCGGGTCGCTATCTGGACGCGAGTGTCGTTGACGGCCGCGAACAGCTTCCGTTGCTGGCGCTCGATGCGGACGGGACCGAGCCGCACCGTCTCGTTGTGCGCGGGCAGTTGGGCGATTCTGTGCGACGAGTTGTCGTTCATCAGTTGTAGGTAGAAGGTTCCGTTCGCCGGTTCGATTCGGAGCGACCGATTCGCCAGCGTCGCCTCCGCGGTGGCGGGGCCGGAGGCGAAGGTGTGAGTCCACTCGTCGTCGTCCGGGCCGCGGAGCCAGACCTGATACGCCGTCCCGCCGTTGGCGGCCGACCAGCCCCGGCGTTTGACCTGCACGTCTTCGGCCCACCCGACGCCGCCGACGCGGACGTTCGTCCGGCCAGCGAACGCGAGTCGCCCCTTCGAGACCGATTGGGCCCATATCTCGCGGTCGTCGTTGACCACGATGACGCCGCTGGTCGTCACTTGGGTCGTCTCACCGAACAGCGACACGTCGATGGCCGAGACTTTCTGGTTCTCGACGCCCTCGGCGTAGGTCACGTCGTAACCCCGGACCTCTATCGCGGGGCCGTCGCCGGGGACGCTGGCGTCGCCGACCGTGGTGAGGTTGACCGGGACCGCGATGCCGACCATGACCGCGAGCGGGAGCAGGAGAGCCAGCAAGCCCACCTGCTGGCGCGACACGTCGCCGAACAGCGGCCTGCGGTCGGCCGTCGCCGCGACGGTGGTCACGACCGCGAGCGCGACGACGAAGACGACGCCCCACCCGCGGTAGAGGACGTAGGTGCTCTCGCCGCGGTACCACCAGAGCGCCCACAGGGTCATCGACATGCCGAGGAGGACCCCGCCGGTCCAGAGTCGGAGCGCGCCGACGCGCTCGCGCCGCCGGTAGAGGACCGCGACGCCCAGCAGAATCCCGAGGACGAGACCGAGGACGTGGCCCTGCACCGCGATGCCGTACCACCACGGGTCGCCGAACCGCCGCGAGGCCGACCCGACGACGACGGGGTCGCGGAGTGCGCTGTACGCGGTCCGAATCGCCCCTTGGCCCGTCACTGCGACGACGGTCATCAAGGGGTACCGGACCAGCGCGAACCCGACGAACGCGAACGCGACGCCCGAGAAGCCGATGACGGGACCCCACGCGAAGACGCTGGTCGCCACCCCGACCACCGCGACGCCCGCCGGGAAGACGACGAAGGCCCGAATCCACGGGTTCGAGGTCCGCGAGAAGAAGGGGTTCTCGCCGCGCTTCGACGGGAAGTGCCCGAAGAAGTACTCCGCCAGCGGCGCGACCGCCAGCGTCGTCGTGAGGTTGCCGACGAGGTGCCCCGGTCCGGTGTGGGAGAACGGCCCGAGGAGCCACCCCGTCGGGTAGAGGTACGACCACGACGAAAAGGGGAGCGTCACGGGGTTGCGCCAGTTGCCCGCGCCCCCCTGAACGAACAGGTAGACCGCCAGCACGCCAAGCACGGAGACGAGCGTGCCCCACGGCACCCCCAGCAGGAACCGCGAGCGGAGACGACGGCCCCACTGTCCTGCCGGGGCGTCCAGTCGCCGGACCAGCGCGAGCGACAGCACCACGGCGACCGGAATCGCGACCTGCGCCGGCGCGGGCAACCACGGAGGCAACTGAACCATACCGCGTGTTTTGTCCAGCACGATATAAATGAGTGGCTGGATTCGACGGACCGGAAGTCGCCCGAATCAGGGCTGACAATCAGAAATAGTTATTAAAACTTAAACTTTTAGATAGGGAAAATATAGTATGTACGACGTACGAGTCGATTCCGAATCGGAGACCCTGTATCTCACGCTCGACGGCAGACTGTCGGACGACGAGATGAAAGCCGCACGCGACGAAGTAGTCGAAGCCCTCCGGGAACTGCCCGAGGGATTCGACATGATAAACGACATCTCGACGTTCTCGCCGCCGTCGCCGGACGCGGCCCAACCCATCCAAGAGGCCCAACAGGAGATTCTGGACAACGGCGTCGACACCGTCGTCCGCGTCGTCACCGACGACACGAGTACGGTGGTCCGGCGCGCCTTCGAGCGCCGCTCGGCGGACGTCGGCTACGAGGGCGAGACGGCCGAGTCGGTCGAGGAGGCCGAGCGACTGCTCGGTCTGGCCTGACCGGCCGCGCTCACGGAGACGCGGTTCCGTAATGTTGAAACGCACAAAGCCAGAACTGAGGGGTATGGAACTACGGGTTGCCGAGAAGGCCGAGAACGAACTCTCTATCGAAATCGCCGGGGAGGACCACACTTTCATGAACGTGCTGAAAGGCACCCTCCTCGAACACGAGAGCGTCGCGGCCGCGACGTACGACATGAACCCCGAGCAGTCCGGCGGACAGACCGAACCCATCCTGACCATCAAGACCGAGGAGGGAACCGACCCCCTCGACGCGCTGGAGGACGCCACCGGCGACATCAAGGACAAGACCGCGGCCTTCCGCGACGCCTACGAGAGCGCCGTCTGAGGCGTCTCCTCGTCACGCGTGCCGTGCCGTTCGCTCGCGAGCGACTTTTCCGGACTCCCGACACCGACGCCACCGTTCGCGTCGTTCACGCGGTTCGTTCCGTCACAGTACCGACGATACGATATCTGCGCGTACCGCGCTCAGACGCCGAATAAGCCGGACTTAACTGGCGTAATCCGGCACGGAACCCCGAAACGGTCGCGGCCGTTTATTGGCGCACTCGGAAAACGCTTGGTCGCATGAGAACACGCCCGATAATTCTTGCGACAGTCGTACTGCTCGCCGGGGCCTCCTCGGCGCTCGCGGCGGCGCCGAACGCACACGACGCCAGCGTGACCGCCGACGTCGCCTCGACTGCCGACACCTCCTCGGCGGTCGATGGAGTCCCGGCGGCCCAAGACAACGGGACCAACCAGAGCTACCAGTACCAGAATCTCACGATAGCGAACCTCACGATGACGAACGTCTCGGTCCAGCAGGCCGTGCTGAACGAGACGGAACTCGACCGAGGAGTCAACGGGACCCAGTCGCTGGGCACCGCCAGCGCGACGAACCTGACCGTGGTGAACGCCTCGTTTGAGGACGTGACGCTGCTGAACGTCACCATCCGGAACGGGACCGTCGCCGAGCAGTTGTTCGGCGAGACGCCGCCAGAGACCGAGAACGCGACGATTCAGAACGCGACGCTCTCGGAGACCGGCATCGAGACGCTGTTCGTCGAGACCGGTAGCCTCGGCAGCGCGGAGGTCAACAACGTCCGGACGGCCTTCTCGCCCGGCGGCGTCGGCGCGGGCGACCCCATCGAAGGCCAGCCGACCGTCGAAGTCGAGAACATGACCGTCGGGAGCGCGACCCTCGACAGCATCGAAGCCGACGAAGTGAGCATCGAGAACGCATCGGCCGGAATCGGCCTCGTCGGCGGTGGCGGCCTCGGCGGGACGGGAAGCGAGACCACGACCGCGGGCAACGAGACCGGCACCACGACCGCCGCGCTCGCGGCCCTCGACCGGTAGCAAGCGAATCGGCTCGTCCGGAGCGACCCGGTTTCTTCGACTCGGTTTTCCGCGCCGCAGTTCAGAGTCGGACCGGCACGTCGCGCTCGTCGAGATACTCCTTGACCTCCCGAATCGAGTACTCGCCGAAGTGGAAGATAGAGGCGGCGAGTCCCGCGTCCGCGCCCGCCTCGGTGAACACCTCGTACATGTCTTCGGGACCGCCACAGCCCGAGGAGGCGATGACCGGCGTGTCCACCGCGTCGCAGACCGCCTTAGTCAGCGGGATGTCGTAGCCGTCCTTCGTCCCGTCGGCGTCGATGGAGTTGACGAACAGCTCGCCAGCGCCGCGCTCCTCGGCCTCCTCGGCCCACTCCACGACGTCGAGGTCGGCCCCCTCGCGGCCGCCCTTGACGGTACACTCGAACCAACAGGACTCGCCGTCCACTTGAACGTAGTGTTCGCCCTCCTCGTCGTAGCGCCGCTTTGCGTCCACCGAGATGACGATACACTGGCTCCCGAAGGCGTCCGCGCCCTCGGTGATGAGGTCGGGGTTCGCTATCGCGCCGGAGTTGATGGACACCTTGTCGGCCCCCGCGCGCAGGGTCTCCTTGATGTCGGCTTTCGTCCGGATGCCGCCGCCGACCGTGAGGGGGATGAAAATCTCGTCGGCCACGTCCTCGACGACGCCGAGCATCGTCTCGCGCCCGTCGGCGCTCGCGGTGATGTCGAGGAAGACGAACTCGTCGGCCCCGGCCTCGTTGTACCGGCGGGCCATCTCCACCGGGTCGCCGGTGTACTCGAGGTCCTCGAAGTTGACGCCGGTGTAGACCGCGGGGTTCCCGTCGTCGTCCAAGTCCACGTCGATGCACGGGATGATGCGCTTGGTGAGGGTCATTTCGTTAGTCGTAACTTCGGACGAGGGCGGTTTCACGGTTTCGACTGCGGCAGGTGGTCGATGTCGAGATGCGTGCCGAAACGTTGCGCCGGACCGCGCATCTTCTCCGGCGCGTGTTGGCGCGGCTTCATGCCGCGCCATCGTCGCGCGAGGGCCGAGTAGCGCAGGTCGGAACGAAGTGGAGACCGAGCAACGCAGAAGGGTGGGGAGGCGTGAGGATGTCGCTGTCGCGGGGTGGTGCCGTGCGGTATGATTGGAGTCGGCAATAACTCGCTGTACGGTTGCGACGTTGTCTGCCGTGCAATCACGATGCCGTCTAGCTGGTGTCGGCGATAGCTCGCTTCGATTCTCCGGACTCGTACAATTTGAACTACTCTCCCCAATCGACACCATCGAATCCAAACTTTCAGGATTCCACCATCCGAATCGACCCACCATGACCTGCAAGATGGTGATTCTCGCGGTCCGCGACGACGAGTTCACCCACGACGAGTGCATCGACTACATGCACGAGGAGCACGCGCCCCTCGTCAACGACCTGCCGAACCTGAAGCCGTGACTAGCTTCAGGCTTGAGCAAAGGAGTCTCCCGCGACCGCACGGCACCGCGACAGCCTCACACCTCCCCAGCCTCCTGCGGTCCTCACTTCGTTGCGGTCCTCGTCCCTCGCGCGGTGATGGCGCGACGCACGGCGGCGTCGCGCCAGCGCGCGCCGGATAGAAAGTTACGTGTCGCGCTACTCCATTCGATTCCTCACTTCAGTTCGTACACCCGAGCCTCGTAGGGGCGCAACTCGAACGACCGCGGCCCCTCCGCGTCCACCGCGTAGTTGTGCAGGACGCACTCGGCGTCGTCGTATTGGATGCTTTGCGGGAGCGAGAACGTCGGCGTGCCCTCCTCGAAGTTCAGGACCACGAGGAGTCGCTCGTCGCCGAGGGTCCGCAGGTAGGCGTAGATGTCCGGGTCGTCGGGCAGGAGAAGTTCGTAGTCGCCGTAGACCGCCACGGGCGTCGATTTC
>SDGW01001344.1_pt1 | contig 10235 bp, 25 predicted proteins | sample 2873831 | NCBI WGS metagenome assembly SDGW01 (sample SAMN08132700, study PRJNA421101) | hypersaline lake metagenome | isolation source: celular fraction 0.22 microns magnesium sulfate-rich crust from ephemeral... | place: Spain: Penahueca Lagoon, Toledo | collected 2011-07
GTATTTAATATTTTTAAGGGGGGCATACCCTTTATAAATCCCGTTGGAGCTTCCCATCTTTTTCGGTTAATGTAATCATCTTCTTGCTTTTTCCTACTTGCAACCAGAAGCAATACACTCCATCTACTTCACAAATGAATTGCACATCCATTTTGATTTTTAATTCTTTATTCATGGAATCACCTCGCAATCAGGTTACCGTATTCATCAAACATCACATCATCACGTATTGGATCATGCTTACCGAATGTCTTTCTGTTGTGGCATGGTGTGCAAAGATACTGTAGATTCTCATGGTTCAATGTGATATCTGGATCACCTATGTTCTCAGGTGTGATCTCTTCAATGTGGTCAACAATGTAACCGGGCTTACTACAATGTTCGCACAATCCATGTACTTTCTTGATATATGATGCTCGGCATTTCTTCCAAGCAGTAGATTTGTAGAAGCTCTTTGCATATTCCTTAGCCATGTAATCACCATTCTGATTTATTCCGTACAATCCTCTTCACTATATAGGTGGCAAGTGTGCGGGAAAATTCCCCTCAATACATAATGTGTAGTATAAAACTATAAGCGAAAACCCTTGCCACTCTAAGAATGAGAAACTTTTTAAAAAATAATTCCACACTTCAAAACTTATGAGGAATTGTATAGTAAATTAGATTTTCAACTTCAATAATGCATCGTCTAAAATGTCTTGGTTAATCCCAATATATCTTAATGTGATCTCTTGGCTAGAGTGATTGAATAACTTCTGGAGCAACGCTACATCCTTTGTTTGTTTGTAGTAATGATACCCCATCGTCTTTCTCATCGTATGCGTTCCAATATCTTTGAGGTTGAATTCATGTGCTGCTTGTCTCAGTATCTTGTATGCAGCTGAACGACTAATCGGCTTGTTATGTCCCTTTTGGCTCTTAAAAATATAGTGATGATCTGCTTTCTCCTCAACAAAGGCTCTTAGTTCTCTTCCTAATTGCGGAGACATTCTTACCTTCTTGTTTTTCCCTGTCTTTTGTTCCGTTAACTTAATGTGTGTCCCTCGAACATCTCCAGCTTTTAGACTTAAAATGTCACCAATTCTTAAGCCTGTACTAATACCTAAGTAAAACATGAGGTAGTCTCGTTCATTTCGATCACGCAGGTACTTTTTTATCTTCTCAACTTTTTCAATATCACGAATAGGCTCAACTGCATTCATTGACAAACTTCCTTTCTCCATGCCGAAATCTTACTTTCAGCATTACTTCTGTAGTAACTCACTGAATTTCTGGATATGGACAATTCTTTTGCTATCTCGTCAATTGAATAAAGGCCTACAACACTGAGCTCAAATACTTCTTTTTCTCTAACAGACAGTTCACACATTGCATCTTTTATGAGGTTGTCATGATCCTCAACTACAACACCCTCATCTTCTGGTAATCTTTGAAACTGTTGCATTTTAGACACTCTATATTGATCAACCATTGCTGGATCCCAAGGTAAGGTTCTTTGTTCGTACCCTTTTCGTTCTACACCTCTTCTGTTTCCCGGTCGGCGACCTGATCTTAACCAATCAAGCACATAATTCATGTCACTTATAATCTCAGACCATGTTTCTTTATCCCCTTCATCAGCATGCTCTCTCTGTTTCATAGCTGATCTGAGTGCTTTGTTGTATTGTTGTTTTAAGTCTTCCATCAAGTCGCCCCCTGTCATTTTGATTTCCAAGAACCACGATGCCTTCTAAACGTTGGCTTATGAACGCCCATCAACTCTTCCAGATCATGTTCTGATAACTTTTCATTTTGCTTTTTCGTTTTTTTCTTTGATGGTTTAGGATCCTCAGTATTCATGCCATTTTGTTTTTTCCATTTACGTAATTGAGAATTAAGGCTTTTATTCATATCAACCATCCTTCCAAATAAAAAAGACACAAACCAAGAGCTCATTTGCTCTCGATCTGTGTCCTGCGTTCTTCGCTCAGACTTATTTCCAATTAATCTTTAGATAGTACCTATGGTACCCTTTGGTAGTAGATAGTTTTATAACTGGTTCAAACCATTTTTTCTCAATCTCAATTTTAAACCCTTTTAAATGATTGCTTAACTCATCAATAAACTTATCGTCGAAAAACATTGTTCCTTCTTCTGGTGTTCGGTTATCTATACGTGTTTGCCATCCCTTAAAACCTTGTTCAGCAGATTCTTGCAACATAGGCTTTAATTGCTCAGCATATTCCGCAACATTCTTTTTAAACGCTGCTTCTTGTTTTCTTTGTAGTTCCTTTACAAAAGACATTATATAACCTCCTGACCATTTAGGCGTTCCCGTTGACTTCTAATCACATCATGAACCTTTCCATCTTTCCAGATCACTTCATCCGTTCCGTATGCTTTAGGTGTAACCTTGGTGATCTGATTTTCACGAACTACGTACATTGCATTTTCAGTTAAATCAACTAGAGAATTATCTTGGTTATTTTGTATGTCATTTTCATGGTTTGCTAGATCGGTTTCAGTGGCCCTTCTTACAACAAAGGGTTCTCCATCGATGTAAACCAACTCTTCTATATCATCATCCAGCTGCATCAACTGTTTTTTATAACCACTCATGAAGTCACTCCTCGTTTTCCACATAATATCCACAACACATAATAACCTCGATCTTAACGGACCACCATTCTTTCCCGCATGTGCTGCAGTAGTACTTAATCATAGAATCATTCCTTCTGATTCATTCTCAATTCAATCACAGTCATAATACTGTAATTTGCTAAATCCATTAATGTATCTTCCAGAGATTCGTCTTTTACTTGTGCCTTATTATTGATTAGATTTTTAAATCTTTGTAGCTTATCCTCTAATCGAATGGCACTAGAGGTAAGACCATACTCTGAAAATTGTTTGCTAAAAGAATCACCATAATCTTGATTCTTTTGTTGGTATATACTTTGCAAATCATTTGTGATTTGTATATGCGTGTCAACTTTATTCACGAGACCACCTACCTCCTAATTGGTTTATACCAAATGTTTTCTAATCATTTTCGACCTTTTCAGTCAGCAGTTCTCTGAAGCACTTTTCGCAAAGGTGACCTGACCAATGAGTTGCATTGTTTTCCTTGCACTCAACACACTTTTTCATCTTCTTCACCTCGATTTATCGCGAATTCAGTTCTTTCCTCTGCTTCTTAATTCTATTTGCCTGTTGGATCCTAACCTTATCAACTTCTTTCAGCAGTGGAGCTAACCGTTTTGTTGAAACTGTCTTTTGCGTGGAGACAATATGCTTCAGTTCATTCAAGGCATCCATAACAGCCCTCCGTTTTTCAATAACCGTTTAACTGACGCTCATGATTAACTTTGTTCTTCTCCAGATATGCCCCTTCGATGTCACTCCAAGTAAATCCAAGCATGTAACCTAACGTGAGATAAGAGAAGAAAACCTCTTCATAATGATCTAGGATAGGTTCAAAATTGAACTTACTAATAGCATTGAATACTTCAGCGAATTGTTGCGTAATTGTTTCACAGCCATAATGACCGTAACCGATACTATTGAGCCATTCCATTATTACAGGTGTATTGTATTTGTTTTCAATTCCTAAATCTAAAATGAAATGCAAACCGTCAACGTATTCCTCTAGGAGTGGATTATGATAATGAAACCCAACACCATCACAATGTTGGCAAAACTCGCTTATACTATCTTCCTCCATAAAAACTGCTTGTCCATGGCAAACCTCGCATGGATTACTTGGGTTTGGTCTGTACTCCCTCGGCTCTTGATCCTCACTCCAGAACTTAAACCCTCGCCATTCGTTAGCTAATTCCCCTATCTCAACTTGGAGAGCAAGCACTTTCTTTTCAAAGCGCTCATCCCCTTCTTTTCTTGGGTGCTTTTCATCGATGTGATCTACAAGCTTTTTCTGTATTTCAAACAGTGGTGCTATGTTCATTTGAGTTCCCCCTTAGCAATTCAACACAACTATCATTTTGTTTCGTTCAATGCTTTTCTTGCTACTTCCCCTTGATCTTGCATTACAGTAGCTTCAATTTTTATTCCTTTAATGTCTGTTACATAGCTTCTTTCGTCAGCGTATATTTGTAGAGCATTACTTAATATTTCAATCTTTTCTTCCATAGCATGTATTGCGCCACGAAAACGACTTTCTTCACCTGTAAAAGAAATATTTTCATCTGGATCACCATCGCATTCCAAGGCGATTCTGACCATTTCATTAGCATGTTTCGTGATTTTTGCTCGATTACTCATCCGTACCCTCCTTCAATATTGGAACGATCCTTGCACAGTAGTAATGTTCTCTTTGAATTTTCTTTAGAAAGAAGGCTCTGGCATGCAGCTTTCTTTTAAAATACTTCTTACGGATTGCTAACTTGTCATGAGGATATTTAAACCAGGCGTACTCAACTTTATAACCTGCTATCACCCTGTTTTCCTCCTTTTCCTTACTTAATATATCCATCAGCTTTATAGCATCGTTTTTGAAAATGCACGTTCCATCTAACAGCTGGATATATGCATCGTTACTATTTCCGTGACCGCAGCAAGCGTTCATCACACCTGGCAAAGTACCCAAACAACCATCATGACCTTCGTTAGTAAAATGGAGATTGCAATACCCGCAAGGTCTTTTCATCCAATTATCTACTGTAGGTTCTTTAGTATCTGAATAGACCCATTCACCGCCAACCATTTCAATCTCATGACCTCGCAGATGACTTTTTTTGCTCATTTTTCCTCCTTGTTACGCTTAATCTTCGATTTACGCATTAACCGCTCGACAACCGATACGTTCCGCAATAAATTCAGCATTCGTTCTGCTTTGAAATTCAATAGCATCTTTACGCACTGGACTCGTAGTTACTTCCTTACTACCTAAGTGGTAAGATTCAACGTACTCATCCTCACCAAAAATTAAAATGTATCCCATTCTACCTCACTCCTTCGCTAAATCAGTCTAATGCGTATCACCTTTTTAAGTTAACTTTTGTTTCGATGAATATAATTTTCTCAGTGGAAATGACATAATTTTTGACATGACCATTACCATGATGATTTTTGTAATGATACATACCTTCCGTTGCTTTAATTTCTTGCACTAGATTTTCTACTTGTTTCTGCGTGAAGTCTCCGATTTCTATACTTTTTCCGCCCGCTAGATGTATGATTATTATCATTTAAATCACCTTTCTGGTGCGTCTTAACCTTCTATGGTCCATTTACCTTCAACTAACTCATGTAGCGTAATTGAATCAAAATAGAGTTTTTCGAATTGACCAGGTTCTAAAGAGTATTCAAATCTATATTGCGATTCATCGTCATGGTGATAAATTACAGTCTTTTTCTCACTATGAGCTTCCATTGCTTCATCGAATGATACATAGTAAGGTTTAATCAACCATTTAGCGTGCATTTCATGATAGCGTAGTTGTAATGGTCCGCCCTCGTTAGGTCCGTGCTTAACTATAATCTCGTTATAATCAGATTTTTCTACCTCAACGCCAGCCAAAAAACCTTCAGGTACATAAGCTCTTTCTCTTTGTTTTATCTTTGTCAGCATTTCACCAGTAGTTAAAGCTTCCATTTTTTAATACACTCTCACTGGTAGTATCGCGATTTCCACTTGATTATGGTCTGTTAGGATAATCGGACGCATTTGATTCTTCATATACACATCAATGTTTTTACTTTCCATCAGTTTAAAACCTTCAAGAGCATCCCTTAGATATTCGGAGTTGATGTAAACCCTGTCAAAGTTGATTTCAGCTTCTTCAAAGTTACCAGGTAATTGTATTGAAAAAGATTGTTCTGCAGTTATTTTAGGGCCGATTTGAATATTGTCTTCAACTCTTTCCATTGCAACCATGTTATTTCTAATTTTCATAACTTTAGAGACAGTATGATTTATAGATTTTAGTAACTGGTGCCACATCTTAATTTCGCTTTGTTTAATGCTTAACACTTTCTTGTATTCTTCTTCTTGGCCATCCCCTAAAATCTTATCTAGATCAGGATACTCACCAGTTGCAGCCATAAATGTTTTTGGATGTATCAGCAAGGTTTCCTTGAAACCATGAATGCTTGTTACTTTAATTGCTCTATGGCTGTCGCAAGCGTACATATTTCCGTTTTCATCATGCTTTACATACTGTAATATAGGTCTGGTTTGTACTTGAGTAACGAACCTGCTAGCGATCTTCAAAGCGCTTGGATATTTATCTCCATGAATATAATTTAAAGTAGTTTCCATTGATTAACCCTCCATAATTTTGAATTACACACAATGCTTATTGTGTTGACTAATACAAGATAGACCAGATAATAAATCCACCTGCTACAAATTCGAGAAGGGCGATGAACGCCCAAAAGAAGAACAGAATCTTTAAATCTTTCTTTTCTTCTTGAAGACGTTCAACCTTTCTTTCACCCTCGAAATACATGTTCTTCCACTTATTAAGCTCTTGCCTGTTGTTCTGATCATTCTCCATATATTTCAGCCATCTCCTTTTCAAGCTCTTCATTACTCATTTTTCGGTAGTATTGCTTTCCGTAACTCGTAACAAGAGATAGTTGTTCAATGATCGATTCCCGATCCTCTTCATTCTTGATCAATCTCTTAACCTCACTTCCGATTAGTTTTCATCGAAAACGATGTATTTATAATTCATAGGTTTACTATCCAGCACCTTGACTACCAGAAGCTTCTTACCGTCAGAGTCTCTTTCAATCTTTTCCTGAACATATCGCTTCTTCATTTGAATTCCTACAGTTCCTGAAGTGTAAGAATCATATATTGAGAGAGAGCGAAGTGTTTCTGAGACTCTTGTAATAATGAGTTCTGGAGTTCAACGATCTGGTCTTCATACTCTTGGATTTGCTCTGACTTAGCTTCGTTCTTGAGCTTTTCTTGTTGTAAGTCCTCTTGAGCATTTTTCAAAGCCTGTTCTAATTTGGAAATACGGTTGGACTCTTCTTCAGAATCACCTGCTAACTCTTTTTCGGATCTCAAGGTTTTCAGCTTGCCTAAAAGCTCCTGACGTTCTTTTTCAAGGCGTTGGTATTCATTTTTGCTAACCGATTGCTCCAACTGTTTACTTAAAGACACATTTTCCTCTTTAAGTTTTTGTACTTCTTCTACGAATTCATTTACGTTAGAATCTTCAGACTGTTTGGGTTTCTCTTCCTGTTCTTTGCTTTCAGGCTCAGTTTTGGCATTTTCAATTCCGCGTTCTGCTTTCTCTTTAGAACCTCGGTGGTCGAATTTATGGCCTTGTTTTCGTTTGTGTTGCTTAAGTTGAGTTTTCATCTGATCCAACTTTTTACCGATGAATCCCCAGTTATTCTTTAATTGATTCAACTTGACTACGTTGATACCCATATTTTCAGCAGCATCTTTATCTGTAAGCCCTTTTTCTTTCAGGCTGATGTAATATTCAGCTGTTTTCTTGCTATACGATTCCTTTTCCTCATCTGATAAATTATAAGTTTTCACAGTAGTATCAACTCCTCCTGATCCTCCTGCAAACCTTGGGGCACCTGTATGACGACTAGGAACATTAGTTAGTTTGCTCATGTTCATCCTCCTCATGGTTTGATTCAGAATTCGATTGTTTTTCACCTAAAACCGTTCGCATTTTTCGATATTGTTCACGAAGCTCCTCATCGTTTTTAGGAGCTGGCCCGAATTGATAAACACCTGGCATAACTTGTTTCAACATTTTTACCTCCCCTTAAATTTGAATAGATTATGCGTTATCCTTAAGCCTGTAACTTTGCCCACTTACGGCAATAAGGTAATTCATACTCATGCCTAACACCCGGTCTGCTGCATCGTATCCGATCTTTTCACCCAATGTATGTTCATCTTCATTACTGCTCCAGATGATAGGCTTACGATGCTTATAAAAATGGTTAATGATCGCGTAATACATTTTCTCTTTGGCTTCAGACCAATTTGATTTTCCTAAGTCATCCCAAAGGAGAACGTCCGCGTCATAAACTGGTTTAAGAATTTTCTGAATGTCTGAAGTGTCGTCGGATCGTTTGGCATCCATTACTTCATCCATAAAATCTTTATCGCTGATATAATAAACTCGAATCGGGCGCTGGTACTCAACACCATCTCCGTTTTTATCAGTGACCTCAATTTTGTGCATGATCCACTTTGCCATAGCTGTTTCTAAATGCGTCTTACCTAATCCGTAACTATTATATTTTTGCTTTAGTTCGCGACGTTGGCTAAGAGGTGCTGATTTTATAGCAGCTTCCCCATATTCAGCCATGATCCCTATGCTGTTCCTTTTGGTTTCACGAATGCTAGCAAAATCTTTCAGATAAGCAATTGCCATTTTGTACATGCGTTCTGTCGTATCGTTATACTGATTAAAATTATCTAGCTTACTATCCTCATACTCTTGCGGGATCATAGCCTTACTAAATCTTCGTTGATTCAAAGCTTTGATTCTGCAATCACATTCGCTGGCTTTATTGCGTTCATGATAAATGAACCCACTACCGTCACATCGACCTTCCGGGCAAGGGTCACCATTTCTTTTTGATGTTTGACTCTGGTTTGCCATTTGCCGGGCTCTTGCCATCACTTCCTGAAAATCCTTGCTGTTCATTACGTCCTTTAGACTTTCCATAGTAGCGCTCCTTTGCGTCCTCTACGTCCTGGACTGTTTTATAACCATGCTTTCTCCAACGATCTAGCTTGTTATATACAAACTTCCAGGTATGACCGTTTCCTCTGGCCGCATCTCTCACAGCTTCTTGAATCATTACTTCAGGAACTTGAAAACCAAAGTTATCTATTACATCTTGTATGTCTTGTTGCATTGTGTAATTGATGCCATTAGGATGAACGATCTCATTCTTTATCAGGAGATCCAGAATCGGATCAGGAGAGGTATCTCCCTCCTCCTCATTCCTAACTTCATTATCAGTAGAATCATTATTAGTACATTCATTATTAGTAGTGTTGGATTTTCCGATGTCGGTTTTTCCGATGTCGGATTCCCCGACGTCGGATTTTCCGTTTTCGGTACGTACTTCTTCTGAACGGATTTCATGAACTATATATTCATAGCCTTTGAACCTTCCATTTTCATCCCTAGCAACCTTCTTTTCGATGTAGCCCACCTCGATAAGTTCACTAATTCCAGCTCTAACTGAATCACGACCATCTTTAGCACGTTTCTCTAAGTCACTGATATAGGTTATCCAATCGTCCGGTTTGCTTAACAAGTAGGACAGTATCCCTTTTGCTTTCCATGATATTTCTGGATCATTAATCATGGTTTTGTCTATTTGGACAAAAGGATTTTCACGTTTTCTGGTTCTGTATGTCGCCAATATTTTCACCCTTCTAAGATTTTCTGGTTATAAAACTTGTCCAACTGTACTATAATGATGATAAGAATGTTTTGAAGTGGACCATCAAGGTGCGCTAACACCTATAATGGTCTCCAGGCACTAACCCAAGAAATGACCTCATCAAAGTCTTTTCTTTTAACCTCTCGGTAGGTTGGTGCTTGGAATGCTCTTTTCATTTGGTTATAGATTTTTGCATACAGTTGCTTTTTCGTTTCAAGAGTTCCTGTAATACCATCTTCCCAGAGCTTTTCAACACGTTTTTTTACAGCATGGTTTAAGGATACTGACTGACCGTGATCTAAGGTAAGTTCATTATCGAATCGTTCTTCTAAACTAGTAACCTTTGTTTTGACTTCACTTAATTCTTCCGAAGTTTCTAATGTGAGTTTCATAGAAGCGATCAATTGCTCTTTTTCGTTTAAAGCTTTAGGTTGTTGAAGTTTCTTTTCCATTTCTTCAAACTTGCTTACATATTCAGCAGTAAATAGAACACCTTTTTCACCAGTCATCTTGTTCGCTACCATGTCGCAACCTTTTCTGGTTAGTAAGTAGCAACCATAATCTTTTTTGTTTCCTTCAGCTTTATAAGTCGAATGGATAAAGAAATCATGAGAACGCAATTTTGCGTTTTCTAAAATTCGGTTATAAGCTTGAATGTCCCTTAACAAATCGCTATGCCTTTTACCGATCATGTTAGCCACTTCTCGACTATCCGCTACCAATACCCCATCTTTTTGAGTTAATGTTAATTCGTTCATGTTATTCTCCTTTCTGAATTAGAAGTCAGGAGCTGAATATGCAGAATCCTTAAGGATTTTCAGCCCCTGATAATTATGTCCTTACAACAA
>SDGW01001571.1_pt1 | contig 10231 bp, 13 predicted proteins | sample 2873831 | NCBI WGS metagenome assembly SDGW01 (sample SAMN08132700, study PRJNA421101) | hypersaline lake metagenome | isolation source: celular fraction 0.22 microns magnesium sulfate-rich crust from ephemeral... | place: Spain: Penahueca Lagoon, Toledo | collected 2011-07
CTAAAGAACTGAGTTTGAAGACTCTCATGATCTATGAAGCCAGGAGAGGACCCACTTAGAACAACTTGGACTTGCTTCCTTTCTGAAGGATCTAATACGAAGAAAGACTTAAGATTGTGAGTAGCTAGTATATGGAATGATCCTAAAGCATCTTCGAAAGCATAGTTTGCATTCACTTTCCTATGGGTTACATCATCTAATCCAATTAAACTGATCCACTCGCCTTCTATGGATTCAAAGTTAACGGAGGAGTTCGCAAGTATGGTTACATTACAGTCCAATAACATGGCATCTAACTCTCGAAAATCCCCTTCATAATCACGATCTCCCCAAACAAAGAATATAGGAGCTTGAAGCATTTGAAGTGTTTTAATATTATTACGGGCCTTTGAAAGGGCTACCCCTTTTTTGGAAAGGTCGCCCCCTATAATAACCATATCCACCTTTTCATCAATGCTTTTAAGTGTGTCAGGTAGAACATTTCTCGAACCAATATCCGAAATAAAGAATATACGGACCTCTCCAAAGGATTCAGGAAAGTCACGACATAGAAAGTGGGTTCGAACAACTTGGTCATGCCTTTTTCTATAAAGAAAGAATAATATCAACATAAAAACAATTATCCCAACAACAGTGTACACTTAACCCCGCTCCTTAATTGTTTTCTTACGCTGTTTTCTATAAGAAAGCCAAATAATAAAAGAATACATAAATGAAAAAAAGAAAAAAACCAAAACCATTTTCACAGAATATTGGATTAAGACTATTGGTGTGACATATAGGACGAGTCCAATCATTGACGAGACGGGAGACGATTGTTTAAGCAAAGAAATCTGCTGTAAAAGAAATGCATGACTAATAAAGCTTACAAAAAAAGCCACACTTCCTAGAAAAAAATCTACAGGATATAAAACACAAAGCATAATTGAATCCATAGTTAGAGGAACTTGTGCAAAAGGAATTACTAAGATTGAGAAGAAACATCCTGTTAGAGCTATCCCTCCCCAAAGAAGCACGATAATCATGAAAAACACCTCCATATAGACAAGATATGTCTATATGGAGGTGTATAGTCAAACTGTCTTATCCTTCTTTTACATCTAATATACGAAAACCGGCTTTTTCAAGTCTATTAACAAAACGATCAATATTATCTTTCTTTTCAATTTTAAGTACAATTCTACGAGCTAACTTATCCGTCTCATCAAAGGTAGCTAAGGAAATAATATTTTCATGATATTGCTTTACAATTTCAGATAGTCGAAGGATTCTTCCCTCGGATTCCTCAGAAGTAAATGCAATTCGAACTCCTTCTCGCTTCATTCCAAATGCACTTTCAAATTGCTCAATGACATCATAGCGACTTACAATACCAAGAAACCTCTGATCTTTGTCAATGACTGCTATGATTGGAAACCCTTTAAATGCAGTTAAGGTGTGTTCGAAGACATCATCTTCTGTAATGTAAAGGTCCGATTGCCCATAAAACTCCTGCACCTTCTTCTCTTTTAGAAAAGTATCTCTGTCTAAATCACTCTTAAAAAATGCTTGATAGATCATTTGTCTTGAAATTAAACCAAGAAATTTACCGTCTTCAATCACTGGCATACCTTGGAAATCTTTCTCATTCAACCTATCCAAGACCTCTCCTAATGTCGCCGCACTATTTGTAACTAAGGCTTTGTGTGCTGGTTTCATCATACTTTTTACGAACATAGACTTCACCTCTTATGACAAATAATCATTACATGTAAGTTATATTTCGATAGATATAAAAAAATCCCTCCCTCCTTTAAGTATTTCTTTTCGAATGAGACAAGTTATCAAGCCATAAACATGAGTTGAATGCAAAATTGACTACGTATAGAAAGGAGCGACTTATGTGTTTACACAAGTGAAGTATTGGAATCCATATATAGGACCATTCGACCCTTGCCCACCTATGCGCGTTAAAAGTTACCAAACTCCACCGAACCTTTATATAGGCTTTCAGCCACCAAATATGGAACAGTATTCACCTCGCCAAGCATTACATTGCGGAACGCTTTGGCCTGCGTTTTATAGCCCGTATCCAAGTGATGGGAGGGAAGAAGAATGAGTAGAACATTACCTCCAGAGTATTATGAGTTGCTAGAAGAGCTTCAAGCAGTGGATTTTGTTTTAGTGGAACTAACATTGTATTTAGATACACACCCTAACGATTACAACGCCATTCAGCAATTCAATCATTTTGCCAAACAGAGTAAACAATTAAGGAAGCAATATGAGGAGCTGTATGGGCCGCTAATGCAATACGGAAAAAGTTACTCAGGCTATCCGTGGAACTGGGATGATGCCCCATGGCCTTGGCAAGTTTAAAGATTGAAAGATAAGAAATAGAAAAGGAGGTCATTTCTTTTGTGGAATTACGAAAAAAAGCTCCAGTACCCAGTGCGTGTAAGTACCTGTAATCCTCGTTTAGCCAAATTTTTAATTGAACAGTACGGTGGAGCTGACGGAGAGTTAGCTGCTGCACTTCGTTACTTAAATCAAAGGTACTCCATTCCTGATAAAGTTATTGGATTACTTACGGATATTGGTACAGAGGAATTTGCCCATTTAGAGATGATTGCAACAATGGTTTATAAACTAACGAAAGATGCAACTCCAGAACAAATGAAAGAAGCAGGCCTTGGTGCACATTATGCCAATCATGATAAAGCATTGTTTTATCATAATGCTGCTGGAGTACCTTGGACAGCATCATACATTCAAGCAAAAGGAGACCCGATCGCTGACCTCTACGAAGACATTGCTGCTGAAGAAAAAGCAAGAGCCACCTATCAATGGATCATCAATATGTCCGATGATCCGGACTTAAATGATGGACTAAAATTCCTAAGAGAAAGAGAAATTATACACTCTCAACGCTTCCGAGAGGCTGTTGAGATATTAAAAGAAGAAAGAGATAAACAGATTTATTTTTAAAGAACATAAACAAAAAGGACTGCTCTTCTTAAGAAATGGAGGCAGTCCTTTCATTATGTAACTATTGAGGTATAAGAAGCGTCTGACCAGCATAGATATCCTCTTCTTCTAAATGGTTTGCTCTTATAATACGTTTTTCGCCATCTTTACTATTATAAAATTTCATTGAGATGGAGAATAAGGTGTCCCCTTCTTTTACTACATATTCCTTATATGTAGGGGTTACACCATCCTTAGTGGAGGCAACGTCATCCTTATTTGCCTTTTCGCTATTTCTCTCTGATTCATCTGATGTTTTTTCAATTGTTTCTTTTTCCTCTTCATTGTTCAAGCCTAAACCAGTTTCTGGTGATTTTTTCTGTCGCGTTAACTCCATCATATAACTCGCATCTGACGCTTTAGCTGATTGCACAGACCCAAGTGCTCCCCCTGATTCATCCTGCTTCCCCCATAAGTTGTATATCGGAATTAATAATACAAGAATTATAAATAGTACAATTAAGAGCCGAATAAGCGGATAACGAACTTTCCACTTATACCCTGTCTTTTTATCTTTGTGTGTTTCACTTCTAGGTGGAAGATTTAAAACATTTAAGTCCTCTTCATTTGCTTCAGCGTACTCATAGTCATCTGCTTTTTGTTCCATACCTTCTTCATTCGTATGATGCATTCTTTTTCTAAGCACTTGAGCTTGATCTTCAAACTGTTCCGACGAATTCGACATCCCATCACCCCATTATTTTAAAACGAATCATGAGTCCTAAGATAAAATCAATTATAAAATGTGCTGTAATGGTTACAAGTAAATTGTTTGTAACTTCAAACATCCATCCTAAATAAAAGCTAATTAAAAGAACAGATATTAGTAAAACTGGTTTCGTTAAATAGCGAAAATGAATGATAGCAAAAGCAATGCTTGCCGTAATATAGCCAAATGTTGTGTGCAGTACACCTCTAAACAAGAGTTCCTCTGCAAAAGCAACAAAGAAAGCAATCCATAATATTTCGAAAACCGGACGACTTCGGAATACTTTCTCATTAATTCCTCCATCATCATAAAACCTTTTAGGAAGGAAAATCATTAATAGTACATCAATTATGATGACTAATAACCCTGCTGACACACCATAAACTAAGATTTCATTAACATCATACTTCCATAAATCGAGCCATTTCGTCAATGAAGGAAACAAAAATATACTTGTAATCATTGTAATCGCAAGGATAATTCCTTGAGTTAAATATAAATGATTCACCACTTGCCGATCAGATAATTGTTTGATGATTTCAGCTTGGTTTGTCCACTTCATTATAATCCCCTTGTACAAAAATCCTTTTTAGCTCCATTTCCCAATTCAATGTTTTTGGGGCAGGTTGTTGCCGTTCTACAACCCAGTCATCAAAGCGAAAATCACAATGATCACAACAGAATCCGGTTGGCTCTTTTAGAGAAGATTGAAAGGGCTCATACAAAAATGTTCTCCTACATTCATTTTGATTGACCCAATGAAGCAGCCTTGATAGCTTCTGCTGTTTCAAATTCATTCTTTCTGCAATAAAAGCTTGAATATGTCGAAAAGTTTGATTCCATTCATCTTTATTATAGAAAATACTTCTTCCATCTATCATATCATGTTTCTCGAATTGATATTTTAAAAAGCGCCAATGAATTTCATTAATTTCTAAAAATGATTCGACTTCACTATCTTGAGGTGGAAGGAGCTTATTTTCATAAGCAAGATTAGCTAAATAATTCAGGACTTTATGAATCGTGTATTCATCTGGTAACTCACTTTCAAATAACTTCCTAGGAATTTCAGCATCCCCTGGGGCATATAACGTTAAACTAACACTTTGCTGCCCATCTCGTCCTGCACGTCCAATTTCCTGTAAAAATGATTCTACTTGAGAAGGGATATGGGCATGTATAATAAGCCGAATATCCGGCTTATTGACTCCCATACCAAAGGCACTTGTACAGCATATTACATCCAATTGATTGTTCATAAATTGTTGTTGGATCAATAAACGGTCCGTTTGTTCCATTCCTCCATGATAAAAGGCAACCCTTAAATCACTTAAGGTAAGGGATAACTCATATGCAGCCTTTTCTGTCCATTGCCGACTGGTAAAGTAAATCATAGCTGGTACACGTCCTTCAGAGAGTACCTGTTTCATTCGTTCTAGTTTATCTTGCATGCTCTCTATGTGCTCTATAGCAAAAGCAATATTTTCACGATCCATAGGATAAATGTGCTTTTTCATATTTGGTCGACCGATTTGCTTTCTTTTGTTGAAAATCAAGAAAACTGTTAATGGCTGTGACTCGTTTATAACCTTGCTGTTTTAGTTGCTTTACTTGGTCCACCATTAATGAAATAAGAGGTGATACGACTATGACTGTCCCTTCCATAAGTATAGAGGGGAGTTGATAGCACATGGACTTACCAGTTCCTGTTGGTAGGATGCCTAGTACGTCCTCTCCTTTCATTAAGTCTTCAATAATTTCTTTTTGACCTTCACGAAAAGAAGTAAAGCCAAAAGCTCGTTGTAAATGATCTTCTAATCGTAAATTTTCCATAAATCATCCACCTCTACTGTGATGCTAAAACTAAACGGATCTGAAAATAACTATAATCTTCTTCTAAAGCTTCTTTAATAACCTTTAATTTGTTGGTGTTTAAGTGATTTGCCACGCGGGAAATGTTTTGTACCGCATCAGTTGAAACAAATTGTTCAACTGAGAAAGAAGGATCCACCAAGGCAATTTCAACGATATGATCTTGTATTGTACTGGTTTTTAATCGTCTAATTTTCGTAATGGCTTCAAAAGAGTGACCTTTTCGAAGTAATTCCAACGTTTTTTTAGCCGATTGAGTTATAGGTAATTCTTGAACCAAGTCATTACAAAAGCCAAAAAGAAATGGGTAAGATTGAGGATCGTTCAAAACATTATGAAGCAGAAAGTGTATGGCTGATGTTAAATAAACATCTACGTCTAGCTTTTTTAAATTAAAATGAAAAGCGAGCTGCTCTTTGCTCAATCCATATCGATGTCCACCTGTCATTCGTTGAGTTAAAAGTTCTGCAAGCCATGAAGGGAACTGAGAAAGTAAGTTGTGCAGTTCATTGTAAAGGTAATCGAGGAGATTTTGTAAATCATGTTTTTCATGTTGATACTTTGCTTTCACCCATTGTAAAATCTCTTTTCGTTCATCGATTGGAATAAATTGATTTTGACCTTGTTCAATATTTGAGGCTGTCTGAACAAATAATAAAAATCGCGACCAGAATAGTTGGTCCATTTGATGGTATTGTAAACCATTTAGCCACTGACGTTCCTCAACAGCGTCACGTTGTAACTCAGATAACCCAAGCGATGTAACGAGGTATTGCCCCTGCTCCTCTAGAATGAACCCTTTAGCTTGAAGATCCATAAGTTCTTGGTGTAACCCTTCTCTCTTTAGTGTGCGGCAAATTCCAAATAAAGAAGTGAGGTTATAAGCGTGAATATCCTGGAATGTTTGGGATGATCGTTTACCTACAAGCATATGATAGATAGCGGCTTCTGTTCGCTCACCTTTAAATGCAGAAATACTAAGTATTAATAAATATTGAAACAATGTAGCTACCTCACTTTTTTAAGCGAAATTTAATATCCTGATGTGGTCCGTCTCCTAGACGATTTAATGTTGAAAAGTTTAAAAAGTAGCTTTACAATAAGATTGAGGCGAATGTTTCCAAATCAGGATACTTATATATGTATTAATAGATCCTTTTCGGATCACGATTTTATAGGAGGGTATGAGACATGGCTAAGTACACAATTGTTGACAAAGAGACCTGCATTGCTTGCGGTGCTTGTGGTGCAGCGGCTCCAGATATCTATGATTACGACGATGAAGGTATTGCCTACGTGACACTTGACGATAACCAAGGAATCGTTGAAATTCCAGAAGTTCTTCATGAAGATATGGAAGATGCCTTTGATGGTTGTCCAACAGATTCCATCAAAATTGCAGATGAACCATTTGATGGAGATGCAACAAAGTTTGAATAAATGATTAGATCCCTTCACTACTAAGTGGAGGGATTTTTTTATGAAAGTGAAAGCTCTTTCAGTTTTTCTAAGGCTTCTTCATGATCAAAAGAACTAAAATATCGGTAGAATTGGTCATCGATTATTCGATAATGTTGGCTAATTACGTTTTGCTGTAGGGTAAAGCCATCTCGTTCTTCCACTTTTGCCCACCATACTTTACCACCCATAGTTCGGTGTTTTGGACGATCAACATGTTCATGAGCTACTGTCTCCATAACCTCAACCGGGTCAGCTCCAAGAGTGTTTTGAATGACTTCGCTATCTCGAAATAGTGCACACATTGCAACCATAGTGGTCCACCCAGCTTGAGTGCGACCTTTTTCAATTTGGACCAGTGTTTTCTTAGAAATTCCTAAGATCACTGCCATGCGATCTTGTGTGTATCCTTTTTCGACACGGACAAGCTTTAGTTTTGAAGAAAGTTGATCTATGATCATTTGTTGATCCATTTTGTGTCACCATTCCAATCTTATTTGGATATCAATATTTTAACACGTTCTCTACTTTCCTTCCTACTAAAATGTTGATATAATATGAAGCCGTAGGCACATACATAAATTTTGTATCAATAGGAGGTTGTCGTATGGCTGAAAATAAAGTATTAGACGTATTTATCGAAATACCGACAGGAAGTCAAAACAAATATGAATATGATAAAGAACAAGGTGTCTTTAAACTAGACCGTGTACTATTCTCTTCTCAATTCTACCCAGCTGAATATGGGTACATTGATGAAACACTTGCATTGGATGATGACCCTCTAGATGCATTAGTTCTAGTAACAAACCCAACATTCCCTGGTTGTGTTATTGAGTCTCGCGTCATTGGATTCCTAAATATGATTGATGATGGCGAAGAAGACCAGAAGCTTCTAGCTGTACCTACAGAAGATCCTCGATTCAAAGATGTACACACACTAGATGATGTACCACAGCATAAACTTGAAGAAATAGCTCATTTCTTTAAGACGTATAAAGATCTTCAGGGCAAGATTACAGAAATCGGCGAATGGGAAGGCGTTGAAGCAGCAAACAAGCTTATCGACGATTGCCTAGATCGTTATAAAGGTGAATAACTAGAATTGGAAAAGCAGTGCATGAATGCACTGCTTTTTTCTTATTCTCTTAAAGCCTTACTAAGACGCTTATTTCCAAGGCTGAATAAGAAAAAGCAGTTCCATTAAATAGTGCAAAACTAGTTTGTACTACAGAACAGAACTGCTTCGTTATTAATCAGGGTGCTGTTCCTGGTGGGAAACTAAAAGGCTTCGGATTTAATAAATCAGGAACTTGTATTGCTTCATTTAGATTATAAACACCGTTTCCATATTTTTGTTTTGGTGCATTATTAAACTTAACCTCTGTAAATCCATATGACTTAGCTGTCAGCAGAATCGCTTCTATCATCGCCATTGGTTTATCACCTAGGTTCGAATCATTCGTTAAAGTGATCTGTAACGTGTCACCTTGGGACTTTATTGACTCAAACTTTGCACTTTTAGGAATAACCGGCTTAACATTCTTAGCTGATACACCTTTTTTCATAAGGTTTAAAGCATTAGCAATTGTTTTTTCTTTTATTGAAACAGGTATTAAGAAGCCTGGTCTATTTTCACCATTTTGGTAGAACATATAGGCTCTACCACTCAATGCTTCAATTTGAATTTCTTTCTTTACCCCAATAGTAGAAAAGTTTAATCCATTGTTACCTTCTCGTTGTAATTGAATCTTTTGAATACCATGTGGTCGGAACATTTCCTTCAGTGCATGAATAAGATTCTGTTCCTTAGATTCCCCTTCTGGCAATGGATAATTTTGCGGGAAATTAGCCACAACAAGGTTTTGATCTTTTTTTAGATTAAATGTTACATCTTTAAAGGCATACTCTTGAAGGCCCCATTCATCTGCTCTTATCGACCTCGAGATAGAATTATACACTTCATTTACAGACCCCCAATTAGGTGGTGCAATAATCGTTATTGGGATGATCACATTCGAATCGCTACCCATAACAGCTACTGTAGCGAATTTGTCATGAGGACGACTAGCAAATACATAGGATTGTTCAAGTTTGTGATGACCACCAATTTCCTTCTTTTTGTTCTCTTCTGCTTCTTTGGTGATATTCCCTTCAGATGACTCTGTACTATTTGATTTGTCTTCCTCTGAAGGAGCAATAGAGTTGATATTTGCGTCTTTATTATTTACATCTCCATTCTTTTGAGCACCCTCATCTGCCTTACTATCAAAGGCTTTCCCCTGATCTTGGGAGCTAGCGCCATCACCATTAGCAGAAGAATCTCCACCTTCTGATGTGGAAGACTCACTTTCTTCTTGGAAACTTTCCATGTTCGCTTCCTCACTTGAAGACTCTCCGGAATCTTCTGCAGTGTCATACGTCCCATCAAACAACCAAGACATTGTTGTTATAAGAAACAACAAGACTGCAGCAGCTGATAGGGTACTCACCACCCAAGGTTGTTTATAAAATGGTGTTTTATCGGGCTCTGCCGACTTCAAACGAGAGGATATATTATTATACAGTTCATCTGGTGTTTGACGATCTTCAACTTCTGGCATATTTTGCAGGAGGTTTTGTAAATCATCTTCGGTGTAGTTCTTATTTTGCTTCACTGTTTATCCCCTCCTTTTGATCCTCTTGCATGAGTTTTTGAAGTGTCTTCATTCCTCGATGTTGTGTCGTTTTCACCTTACTCACGCTCATACCTAATATATCAGCTGTTTCTTGGATAGACATGGATTGAATATATCGCAATATAATCACACTCTTTTGATCTACGGAACAATGGTCTAAGCATCTGTATATTTTCTGGATTTCTTCATTTTGAAGAGCTACTTCTTCAGGTTCTGGCTGGTCATCCTGAATAAGATGTCCCTTCTCACTCCAGTCAAAGAATTCAAGCACACGGTTACGTTTACGTTTTTGCTTTCTAAAGTGATCAATCGCTACATGACGTGCAATAGAGAAAAGCCATGTTTTTTCACTACTATCACCTTTAAAGCGATCATAAGAATTCATCACTTTAATATATACTTCTTGAACGAGATCCTCAGCTTGTTCCCGGTTTTTTACCATATAAAATAAAAATTGAAAGACGTCTTTATGGTAATTCTCATAGAGCTCTTGAAAGACCGATTTCAT
>SDGW01001440.1_pt1 | contig 10230 bp, 8 predicted proteins | sample 2873831 | NCBI WGS metagenome assembly SDGW01 (sample SAMN08132700, study PRJNA421101) | hypersaline lake metagenome | isolation source: celular fraction 0.22 microns magnesium sulfate-rich crust from ephemeral... | place: Spain: Penahueca Lagoon, Toledo | collected 2011-07
GGCGCCGTACAGAGGCCGACCTCGTAGTCCAGGCAAGGCCGGTCGCGCCCGGAGTACTTGTGGTCCGAGCAGCCCCGTAGCCCGTAGGTCTCCCGGAGCGCCTTGACGACGGTCTCGACCTCGCCCCGGTTGGTGTAGGGGCCGTACACCGTCGCGGCCTCGTCGGGGTCGCGCGTGATCTCGATCCGCGGGACGGCGTGGTCTGTCAGCTGGACCAGCGGGTAGGACTTGTCGTCCTTCAGCCGGACGTTGTAGCGGGGCTGGTGGCGCTTGATCATGTTCGCCTCCAGCAACAGGGCCTGCGTCTCGGTGTCTGTCACCGCGACGTCGACGCTTTCCGCGCGGTCGACCATCCGCGCGATCCGGCGGCTCCGCGGGTCGGCGTACGATCGCACCCGCGAACGAAGGTCCACCGCCTTCCCGACGTACAGCACCTGGTCGCCGTCGAGGAACTGGTAGACGCCCGGCTCGGTGGGCAGATCGGCGGCGCGCTCGCGGACCGACTCGGCGTCCATCGGCGCGCGCTAGGGGGGCGGGAGGTTTGAGGGCTACGCCTGCGGGCGAGGCGGCCGGAGCAACGCCGCTGCGACCGATCGGGTAGCGAACAGGTGGCAGCTCCAGATTGCGACGCGGCGCGCCACGCACCCGCCCGGGCCGGCGTCGCGTCGATCAGTCAGATCACGGGTCGTCTGGTCGCCCCATCACGTATATACCCGTGGACGATCTGGCGGGCGACTACCCGTCGAGACCAACCGTTTACGGTCCCTGCGGCTCAACTCCACCCGTGCGCGACTTCCACCTCCACTCGAGCTACTCCGACGGCGCCTTTCTCCCGGCGATGGTCGACGCCGCCGCCGCGGCGGGACTGGAGGGGATCGGACTGGCCGACCACTGCGTCGTCACGGAGCGCGAGGCGGGACGCGACGAGCGGGCCCGCTACGGGTTCACGCTCGACCAAACCTACGAGCGCCGGCGGCGGGCCATCGAACAGGCCCGCGAGGCGGCGGACGTCGAGATCTACGACGCCGTCGAGATGAACTACGAGCCCCGCGACGAGGGGCGGATCAGGGAGTTCCTGACCGAGGCCGACTTCGAGTACTCGATCGGAAGCGTCCACGCCGTCGACGGCCGGTCGGTCCAGTCTCCCTCGGCGTTCGCGGGCCTGAGCGAGGCGGAACTGGACCGCGTCGTCGACCGGTACTACGAGACCCTCGTCGCGCTCGTCGACTCAGAGCTGTTCGACGTCGCCGCCCACCTCGACCTGCCCGAACGGACGCCGCCGCTGCGCGGTCGCGCGACCGAGGACCACTACCGTCGCGTGGCGGCGGCGCTGGCCGACTCCCGGACCGTCCCCGAGATCAACGCCGGGCGGGCGCTGCGCGAGGCGTCGATCGTCCACCCGAGCGAACCGTTTCTCGACGCGCTGCGCGAGCGCGGCGTCGGCGTCACCGTCGGCACCGACGCCCACCGACCGGACGAGATCGCCGACCGGGCGGCGTTTCTGGAAACCTATCTCGACGATCGGGGGATCGACCCGGTGGCGCCGCCGGGACTGGAGCGGTGAGACCGGACGAACGTCGCACCGGTGCGGTCAGTCGGCGTGCTCGGCGTCGGGGAGATCCCCGTCTTGCGACGCGGCGTCGACGCTCGGGCGGTCGGCGCTCTCGTCGGCTCTCGGGAACTGGAGCCCGATCGTCGACTCCGACTCGCCGGTCTCGAAGGTGACTTCGCCGCCGAGCGTGGAGACGCCCCACTTGACGAACCACAGCCCCATCCCGCTGCCGTGGTTGAGCGCGGTCTCCTGACCGTCCTCTACGACGGCGATCTCGTGGTCGGGGATCGCCGCACCGAGCATCCGGACCTCGACGTGCGCGAACTCCGAGGTCGGGTGACCGCTCGTCCGGATCTCGAACGTCGGCGTCTCGTCGGCGTACTCGAGGCAACTCTCCAGAAGGTTCCGGAGGGCGATCCGGAGGAGTCGCTCGTCGGCGTCCAGCGAGAGCGCTCGGGGAACGTCCACGTCGATCGAGTGCTCGGCGAGGGACTGCTCGGTCGCGAGGTCCTCGATCACCTCGCGGAGCGGAACGCTCTCGCTGGATGACTCGCGTTCGTTGGCCACCGCCTGCTCGAATCGGCGGGCTTTCGTCCCCAGCTCCATGAGCTCGGTCGTCGTCTCCTCGGCGGTTTCCAGCGTCGACTCGACGGCCTCGTCGTCGATCCGCTCGGCCGCCAGCTCCAGGTAGCCGTGGACGACGTTCAGGTCGTTGCGCAGGTTGTGCCGGAGGGTGCGGTTGAGCACCTGCAGGCGCTGTTCGCGCTGGCGCTCGACGGTGATGTCCTGGAGGACGAGCGTGTAACCGACGCGGGTGCCCGCCGAGTCCCGGAGCGGCGAGGTCGTCACCGCGTACTCGCGGCGGCGGCCGTCCGTGCGGATCGTGACGTGCTGGTCGGTTCCCTCGAGGTCGATCGACCGGCCGATCAGCTCCTCGACGGGCTCGCCGACCGCCGCGACGTCGTCCGAGCCGAGCAGCGACTCGGCGGCGGCGTTGAGCCGGACGACCAGCCCGTACTCGTCGAGCACGACGATCGGGTTGTCGATGTCGTCGATCGCGGTTCGCTCGGCCGCCCGTCGGGTCGCGGGCCGCGAGTCGAACATGTTGTTGCCGACGAAGGCGTACGCGTCCAGCGCGACGTGGGGCAGAAACATCACCGCCATCGCGTTGAACTGGGGCGCCGGCCCGAGGCCGAACAGCCAGACGAACCCGGCGACGCCGGGCGGGACGGCGCTCAGGGCGACTGCGGCCGCCTCGCGGCGGTACAGCGGGCCGTAGCTGAACACCGCGTCGAACAGGAGCAGCGTCGCCAGCCCCGCCGACAGCGTCCCTGCGATGAAGATAGCGTACGTCAGCGGTCCGAGCGCGTACTCCGCGCCGGCGTGGCCGAGCACCGGCACGACATCGAAATCGCTCCAGAGCAATCCGAGCGCGGGGTTGGTCGCCGCCAGCACCGTCGCCAGCACCGGCACGCCCAGCAGGAGCCGGAACGGCGTCGAGCGGATCGTGCTTCCCCGACCGGTGTACGCCAGCGCGAACGCGAGAAACGGGACGCCCATCCAGCCGAGCCCGATCCAGGAGACGATTCCGATCGCCTCGCGAAGGAGGGGATCGAACACCAGCAGTCCGACGCCGTAAGACGTCGAGAAGACGGCCACGGCGCTCATCGCGACCATGAACCATCGCACCCCGGGCTGGTCGCGGTACCGGTAGAGGTACCCGACCAGCGCCAGCGCGCCGCCGCCCGAGGCGAACGCTGCGAGCGTCAGCCACGGGATCGACGACGAAACGACGTTCATTCGGTACTACCAGTACCTAGCGTTTATCCATAATAAGTTCCATTGCCGTTTCGCACCGACGAGCGAGGAATTATCCCGGTCGGCAAGTCAGGAGAGCTGCTCGCCGACGATCCGGTCGGCCCGCTCGACGAACTCCGCCTCCGTCCCCGCGGGGACGGTCGCGCCCGCCGCGACGTCGTGGCCGCCGCCGTCGCCGCCGACGGCGCGCGAGGCCTCGCCCATCACCGCCGAGAGATCCAGCCCCTTCCGGACCAGCGTGTGGGTTCCCCGGGAGGAAACCTTCACTTCCTCCTCCGACTTCTCCGCGAAGGCGACGATCGGCAGCCGGCGGTCGACGCCGTCGGCGCCGACCGCCATCCCCGCGACGATGCCGACGATCGTCTCGCGGATCCGGTCCTCGGCGTGGAACCACTGGAGGTTCTCTTCCCTGTTGACGCCTTCCTCCTCGACCCACTGAATCCCCTCCGAGAGGTTGCGCCGGTGGTCCCGGAGCAGCTGGCGCGCGCGTTCGAGCGCCGGCCCGCGGTCGCCGAGACAGACCGCCAGCCCGACGTCGGCCCGCTCGTACCTGGCGGTGGCGTTCAACAGGGTGGAGAACTCGCTGGCGTCGCGCAGTTCGGTGCCGACGGATTCGTCGGTCAGCGTGTAACTCGTCGCGGCGAGCCCTTCGATCTTGTCGGCCGGCACCCCTTTCCGGATCGCGTGCTGTATGAGCGCGTTGCTGACCTCGCTTTGCTCGTCCTCGTCGAGATCGACCCAGCGGCGCCACTCGCCGTCCGATTTCAGGTCGAGATCGAGACCGTCGAGGAAGCGCAGCGCGCCGCTCTCGTCGTTCGAGACACCGGGGATGTTCACGTCGCTGGAGTACTCCAGCAACTTTGGCAGCGGGCGGGTCTGCTTGCCGTACAGCGCGAGGTCGGTCGCCGTGTCGAGCGCGCCCGCGTCGACGCCCTCCTCGACGATGCGCTCGTTGGCGCCGTGGAGCTCGCCCCCGCTGGCCTGCATGTCGCCGACGGCGCCGACGACCGCCAGCGCGGCGAGATCGCGGTTGTCGCCGCCCTCGGGTTCGAGCGCCCGCGCGAGGGCGTAGCTGGCGCCCGCGCCGGAGAGCTCGGAGGCGCCGTTAATGCCAAAGAGGAGGGGGTTGAGGTGGAACTCCGTTTCGGGCGCCGCGGCGTCCTCAGAATCAGCATCGGCGGGCTGGTGGTGGTCCGCGATCACCGGCGCGAAATCGCCCGCCGCCTCGTGCTCGGCGATGATGTCGAGCTGGCCGCTGCCGAAGTCCGTAAAGAGCACCGTATCCGGCTCCAGCTCGGCGATGCCGGCGATCTTCTCGACGTCGAGCTGCTTGCTGAACACCGTCCGGAAGGGGATTCCGGCACGCTCTAACGCCGTCGCCGCGATCGCCGCGCTCGTCAGGCCGTCGGCGTCGATGTGGGAGGCCAGCACGACGCGGTCGGCGGATCGCAAGTGCTGGGCGCAGGCGTCCGCACGCTCGGCGAGGTCCGGGATCGGCGCGTCCATCAGTCGCTACGAGGTTCGTCGGAATCCCGGATAAACCTGCGGAATCCGTTCGTCCTCGCGCCGGGTGTCCGCGTCCGGTCGACGGTCGCTCACTCGGTGTACGTCGGTGCTCCGTCCTCGATCGTCTCGCAGGCCAGCGCCTCGAAGTCGGCTCGCTCGGGCACGACGTCGACCTCGATGCCCAGCCCCTCGGCAGTCTCGCGGGTGGGCTCGCCGATGACGCCGACGGTCGCGTCCGCCAGCCCCTCGATCGCGGCCTCGCGGACCCCCAGCTCCTCGGCGGCGTCGAGGAAGTGCTCGACGGTCAGCGAGGAGGTGAAGAGCGCGGCGTCGAGCTCGCCGTCGGCCGCGAGCTCGGCCGATTCGCCGGCGCCCTCGGGGCGGACCAGCCTGTAGAGGATCGTCTCGTGGACGTACGCACCGGCCGCCTCTAAGCCGTCGGTCAGCACGGCGCTGCCGTGGTCGCTCCGGGCGACCTCGACGCGCGCGCCGTCGACCGAGTCGGCCAGCGCGTCGACGAGCCCCGAGGACGAGAACTCCTCGGGGACGAGATCGACGTCGTAGCCGGCCTCGCGGAGCACGTCGGCCGTGGGCTCGCCGATGGCGCAGACCGTCGCGTCGCCGGGATCCCAGCGCTTGGCGGGCGCGGCGGCGGCATCGGCGCCCGCCGCCTCGGCGTCGCCGTCGGAGCGCAGTCCAGCAGCGAGTTCGACGCCGGTCTTGCTCGTCAGGACGACGAAATCGGCGTCGGAACGGGGCCGGGCGCCGGTCGGCTCGACCGCCAGCATCGGATCGGGCACCGGCGTCGCGCCGAGCGACTCGATCAGCTCGACGGCGTCGGCGAGGCGCTCGTCGTCGGGACGGAAGGCCGCCACCGTCATGTCGCGGGGCACAGGTCAGTCCTCCTCGGCGCCGAAGACGTCCCGGTCGGGACGGTCGGCGGCGGCGGGCTCGTTGTCCAGAAACTCCAGCACGCGCTCGCGCGTCGCCGCGACCTCGCCGATCACGGTGATCGCGGGCGGCTCAATGCCGGCCTCGTCGCGCACGTCGACGATGGTATCCAGGGTTCCCGTCGCGACGCGCTGGTCGGGCCAGGTCGCCCGCTCGACGAGGGCGACGGGCGTATCGGCGTCCATCCCGGCTTCGCGCAGCGCGGCGGTGTAGTCGGGCAGCTTGCCGACGCCCATCAGCACGACGAGCGTGCCGCCGGTCGCCGCCAGGGCGTCCCAATCAACAGCGGACTCCTCTTTGGTGGGGTCCTCGTGGCCGGTGACCAGCGTGACGCTGGAGGCGTGATCGCGGTGGGTCGCGGGGATGCCGGCGACCGCCGCGCCGGCGATCGGCGAGGTGACGCCGGGGACGATCTCGACGGGCACCGACCGCTCGGCGAGGTGGACCAGCTCCTCGCCGCCGCGGCCGAACACGAACGGGTCGCCGCCCTTCAGTCGGACGACGGTCTTTCCTTCGCGCGCGAGCTCGACGAGCCGGTCGTTGGTGTACTCCTGAGAGGTGCGCTCGCCGCCGGCGCGCTTGCCGACGTCCTCCCGTTTCTCCTCTGGAATCAGGCCGATGATGTCCGGGCCCGGGAGCTTGTCGTGGAGCACGACGTCGGCCTCGTCGATCAGTCGGCGGGCCTTCACGGTGAGCAGGTCGGGATCGCCGGGACCGCTTCCGACGAGGTATACCTTGCCGTCAGCCCGGTCGGGAGCGTCGTCCGCCGCGGCGTGATCCGATCCGCCGTTCGACGCCGACGCGTCCGCGGCGTCCCGAGTATCAGTGCCGTCGGCGGCGTCGGGATCCCGGGCGTTCACGCCGACCCCTCCCGCTTGGCTTCGGCTTCCTCGTCGTCGCGCCGGGCCTCGGCGATCAGCTCCTCGGCGCCCCGATCGGCGAGTTCGGCGGCGAACGAGCGGGCCGCCGAGACGTGATCCTCGGCCGGCAGGTCCCGGCTCGCAGTGACCGACTCGGACCCGTCGCGGCTGAACACCTGCACGTCGACGTGGACGTACTCGCCCTGCAGCACGGCGTGGACGCCGATCGGCGCGACGCATCCCCCGCCGAGCTCGGCGAGGATCGTCCGCTCGGCGGTCGTCTCGATGCGCGTGCGGGGGTTGTCCAGGATCGTCGTGATCGCCTCGCCGACCTCGTCGTCGAGAGCCGTCACCGCGAGCGCACCCTGACCCGGCGCCGGGACGAACCGCTCGGTCGGGAGCTGGCGGTAGTCGACGCGGTGGGCCAGCCCGCTCCGGTCGAGGCCCGCCTCGGCGAGCACGATGGCGTCGTACTCGACGTCTGGCTCGCGTTCGAGCGCCCGGCGCTCGATCTCGTCGAGCTCGGAGAACCACGTTTCGACGTCGCGATCGTAGGGGTGCTCGTAGTCGTCGTTGTCCGTGTTGCCTTTCTTTTCCTTCTCGGCCTCGGTGCGGGCCTCGTGTTCGGCCTGCAGCCCGGGCGCGAGCAGCTTCTCGATCCGGGTGTCGACGTTGCCCCGGAGCGGCTCGACCGTCAGGTCGGCATCGCTGTCGAGCAGCTGGGCCTGTCGGCGCAGGCTCGAGGTGCCGACCGTGGCGCCGTCGGGCAGCTCGTCGAGCATCGAACCGTCGGGCGTGACCAGGGCGTCGCCCGGCGCGGCCCGCTCGGGGACGCCCGCGACGATCAGCTCGTCGGGCTGCTCGGTCGGCATGTCCTTCATGGAGTGGACCGCGGCGTCGACCTCGCCCTCGATGATCTTCTCGTCGAGGCTCCGGACGAACGCGCCGGTCTTGCCGAGGCGGTGGATCAACTCGTCCTGGATCTGATCCCCCGTCGTCTCCACCTCCACCAGTTCCACGTCGTAGCGGCGGTCCTCCAGGGCCGCCTTCACCGTCGCCGCCTGGCGCAGCGCCAGATCGGAACTCCGCGTCGCCAGGCGTATCGGGCCGCGAGTACTCATACGCGCCTCTCGGGGGGCCACGGTGAAAAGGACACTCTTTGGCCGAGCGCAGCGACGTCGGGAACGGTAGCGAATCGACAGCCGCGCCTACAGCCCGACCTGCTGGATCCGCCGGAACAGGTAGTAGCTCGCGACGACCGGCGCGTACCCCGGCACGAACAGCCCCGCGGCGCCCAGCAGCACCCACGTCTCGCGGTCGGGCGACCAGTCGGACGCCGACCCGGTCGGCAGGCTCCGAAGATCCTGGTGAAGCGCCAGCGGCAGCGAGAGGGTCACGAGCAGCGCGGGCGTCCCCAGCACCAGGATGGTGACTTTGGGCGAGAGGAACACGCCGGCCGTCGGGAGCGGGTTGCCCAGCACCACCGAGACGGTGAACAGCGGCGCGAGCGCGAGCGTGAGCGTGTACACGACCGGGACGGCCGCGACGAGGTACCACCAGCGGCTCCCGGTACCCGCCAGTTGTTCCTCCTCGGAGCCGATCGAGGACGCCTGCGATGCGGTGGCGTCGGACACGTGCGAACGGTCCGAGAAGGCCAAGAAAAGTATGTGCAGGTTACCACCGGGGAGCGGCATCGCGCGACGGTACGGGGCGGTTACTGGAGCGGCGGCTGCGACGGCTACGGCGGGTGACGCCGAAGCGGCCGCGGCGTCGATGCCGAAGCGGCCGCGGCGTCGGCGAGGCGCTACAGCGCCTCCCGGTAGGCGTCGAGCGCCGTCTCGACGTCCTCCTCGGTGTGGGCGTAGCTGACGAACTGCGACTCGAACTGGTTCGGGGTGAGGAACACGCCCCGCTCCTTCATCGCGGGCCAGAACAGCCGTTCCCAGCGCTCGGTGTCGCAGTCGGCGACGTCGGCGGCGTTCTTCGGGCAGTAGTCGTAGCGCGGGCAGTCGGGGCGCTGCTCGCAGCCCGCTTCGCAGTGGTCCTCGGTTGTGTCGGGACCTTCGCGCGTGAACATGAGCTTGAACATGCTGTCCGTGCCGGCGACGGTGTACTGGGGCGCCTGATCGTGGATGATCTCCGTCAGGCCCCGGCGAAGCGTCTCGCCCAGTTCGTTCACGTGCTCGTAGACGTCGTTCTCGGCGGCGTACTTCAGCGACTGGTAGCCCGCGGCCATCGTCACCGGGTGGCCCGAGAACGTGCCGGCCTGGAACACGTCGCCGCTGGGAGTAAAGTGTTCGATTATCTCGGCGGGACCGCCGATCGCGCCGACGGGGAACCCGCCGCCGACGATCTTTGACCTCGTCGAAGATCAGCAGCGCTCCCCGATCCTCGGTGACGTCCCGGAGCGTCTCCAGATAGCCGTCCTCGGGCATCACGATGCCGGAGTTGCCCAGCATCGGTTCGGTGAGGACCGCGGCGATCTCGTCGCCGTGGGCCTCGAACGCCTCGTGGATCGCGTCGAAGTCGTTGAACGGCACCGGGAGGGTGTGCTCGGCGAACTCCTCGGGGATGCCGTTCGTGCTGGGGCCGTGGTCCTCGACGGTGCCCTCGACGAGCGTCGACTCCTGGGCGCCGTGGTAGCCGCCCTGCATCACGACGATCTTGTCCCGACCGGTGTACCCGCGGGCCAGCCGAACCGCCGAAACGGTCGCCTCGGTACCGGAGTTGACGAAGCGGGTCATCTCGACGCTCGGGACGTGGCGGGCGACGAACTCGGCGAGGTCGACCTCGACCTCGGTCGGCGCGCCGTACATCGGCCCCTCGCTGACCGCCGACTGGACCGCCGCCTGCACCGGGTCCGGCAGGTCGTGGCCGTACAGCAGCGGGCCGTAGCCGTTCACGAAGTCCAGGTAGCGGTTGCCGTCGGCGTCGACGACGTGGCCGCCGTCGCCCCGCTGGACGAAGAAGGGATAGGGGCGGATCGCCCGCACCGACGAGTTGACGCCGCCGGGAATCGCCGACAGCGCACGGTCGTACAGGTCGCGAGAGCGGTCGTGGTTCATGGTCGCAGGGTGGCGCTCGCGCGTAAAGTCAGTACCGAAGCCAGCGAACGCGCGGCGCCGAACGCGACCGAAGTGACGCTATCGGACGCGGAAAAAAGCTGCGAGAAAGGGGTGCGACGCGGCCGCGGGAGCCACCCGCGAGCCGATCGCGAGAACGGCCAAACCGAAGCAGAGGCAACGGACCGAAGATCGCGTTCCGGAACAGGCCGGCGGTAGCGCCCCTACACTGCGTCGGGCCCTCTGTTACCGGTGCGGACCTGCAGGGCGTCGTCGACCGGCAGGACGAAGATCTTCCCGTCGCCGGGCTCGCCCGTGTTGGCACCCTCGCGGATCGCCTCGACGACCTCGTCGACGGGCACGTCGGCGACGACGCACTCGAGCTTGACCTTCTGGTGGAGGTCGACCGTGTACTCCTCGCCGCGCCACTGGCCCTTCTTGGCGGGCTGGCTGCCGCGGCCGGAGACGTTCGTGACGGTCA
>SDGW01001345.1_pt1 | contig 10225 bp, 8 predicted proteins | sample 2873831 | NCBI WGS metagenome assembly SDGW01 (sample SAMN08132700, study PRJNA421101) | hypersaline lake metagenome | isolation source: celular fraction 0.22 microns magnesium sulfate-rich crust from ephemeral... | place: Spain: Penahueca Lagoon, Toledo | collected 2011-07
GCGCCGAAGATCAGTTCGGTGCCTCTGATCGCAACGTCCGCGCGAAGTTCGCTTGGTTCCCCTTCGATCGAGTCGACGACGTCCGCGATTGCGCGACCGATGAACGCAGAGTTGTGACAACTCTCACCGCAGTCGATCGTTTCCCAGCCCTCACCGTCCCGACGCACGCGCAGCGGGACGTCGCCGCCGATTTCGATGACGCCGTCCGTCCCAACGAGACGGTTGTGGCAGTCGACGAGATCAGCATCGAACCCAGTCGTTGCGAATCCGCGGACGCCGTTCTCGTAGCGCCACTGTGCGACGGCTTGGTTCTCGTTGTGCGCACCGAACAAGAGATTCTCCTCGCGATAGTCGACCTGGGCGAGAACCCACTCGGCCCGGCACTCGTCGACAAAGTAGCCACAGAGGTCAAACGAGTGCGATCCGTAGTCGTAGAGGTCGTTCGCACCGAACTCGACTCGTTCGAGGTCGCCAATCTCACCAGCGTCGAGCAGTTCCTTCGCCTTCCGAATAGGCCGTGCGAAGCGGCGCTGGTGGTTGAACGTGAGTACGGTGTCCGTTTCGTTTGCAGCGTCAACCATTCGCTCGCAGTTAGCCCACGTATCGGCCATAGGTTTCTCGCAGTGGACTGCGGCGACGCTCTCCGATTGGAGGCAATCCTCTGCGAGATCGGCGTGGACTGCGGGCGGAACGGTAATGCTGACGATGTGGGGTTCGACTTCGTGGAGTAGTTCTTCGTGGCTCTCGAACACCGCGTCGCTCGGGAGATCGTACTCGTCGGCGAACGCTTGGCCGTGCTCCGGGACGATGTCCGCGCAAGCGACGAGCTCACAGTCGGGGTGATCTCGGTACGCGTCGGCGTGTCTGTATCCCATTCCGTATCCGTCCGGCCCCGGATCGTCGGGGGTCGGACCTGTTCCAATAATTACAGCTCGATATGCGGGCATTTCTCGTGGTACCTCGTAAACGACTCTTCACCCGATCCATAAAGTATTATGGTTGTCAGTCAGCCCGTGGATCGTTGACAGGTAGATCCCGATTGATGTTCCTTAGTACTGGTTTGAGGCTCCCAAATCTATTTCAATCCATCTCATGAGTGAGGGATATGAGCGATGTCGTGAGAACACTCTCGACCGACAGACTCGACGGTGTAGAACGAGATGAGGACCCGACTCCGATCGAGGGGGCGGCATGGTACATCGGAACAGACGTTGGTGATGGGCTCGAGTATCGATTTGAACCTGGTGCGCTTGCGGACGGGACGCACCTCGCGACTGACGTACTTCTCGACGGGGATTCTCTCACTCGGTTCCGCTTAACGCTCCAAGAGGGGGCCGAGGGGCCGACGTTCCATCTGACATACGGTCTCTTGAATCAGTGTAGCGCACGCGTTCGAATGCCATTGACTGCGGTCGACCAGAACCAGTGGAAGTTCCCGCGCGAGGGGGCGTGGTTAAAACCCCTCGCAGAAGGAGAGAGAGTCAACCTCGAACACGTCGACAGGATTGCCATTCGAATCGACCGCAAGAGCGACACACCGTCGCGATGGTGTCAGACACCCATTCGTGTGACGGACGGCGAACCGCCACGGCTTTCGGAACCAGAACTACCTCAGGGACCGCTGCTCGACGAACTCGGCCAGAGCACGCTCCACGAGTGGGACGGTCGCACGCCCTCGATCAAGGCTGCAACCGATCGTATGCAGAGGCAACTCAAACGAGTGGATGATTGCGGCGAATCGGAGGAGTACTCGCAATGGGGGGGCTGGACGGAACAGCAATTCGAGGCGACAGGGTTCTTTCGGACGCATCATGACGGCAACCGATGGTGGTTAGTCGATCCAGATGGGCATCCGTTCTGGTCGTCCGGTGTCGACTGTGTTTCGGTTAATCCGGAAACCGTCATAGACGGACTCGAAGACGCCCTGTCGTGGGTCCCAGATCCTGATGGCCGGTTTGCCGATGCCGTCGACGAGCACGACGGCTTGTCGACGGTAAATCACCTACGTACGAATCTGATTCGCGCGTTCGGTCCGGACGACTGGTACGACCGGTGGAGCGACATCGCACTCTCGTGTCTCCGCGATACAGGATTCAACACAGTGGGCAACTGGTCAGATTGGGAAATCGCACGCGACGCGGGCGTCCCGTACGTTCGCCCCCTGGATTTTGCGTTCGACGAGGTCGAGAATATATACCGCGACTTCCCCGATGTGTTCGATCCCGAGTTCACCGAAGCCGCTGCCACGTACGCAAGCCAACTAGAAGAGACGGCCGACGATCCGGCGTTGCTGGGCTACTTTTTGCAGAACGAACCGACGTGGGCGTTCGCGGACGAGACGCCTGCAGCGGGAATGTTGTACACGACGGAGAACTGTGCGACCCGTGATCGACTCGTGTCGTATCTCGAGGAGAGGTACGATACCGCCGACGCGCTCGGAGACGCATGGGAGATGGCCGTGGATTTCGAGGATGTCGAGTCTGGACGATGGACGAGACAACTCACCGACGCCGCCAGAGACGATCTTAGGACATTCAGCGAGAAACTCGTCGACCGTCTGTACGACATCGTCAGCGGCGCCTGTCGGGCAGTAGATCCGAATCACCTCAATCTCGGTGTCCGGTATCCGTACGTCCCGGACGAATGGGCGCTCACTGGAATGCGCCACGTGGACGTGTTTAGCGTCAATTGCTACAACGCACGTGTCGAGGACTATGCTGCGGTCACTGAACGGTTCGACATTCCTGTACTCGTCGGAGAGTGGCATTTCGGTGCCCTCGACGTTGGTCTCCCAGCGACCGGCATCGGAAACGTTCCGAACCAGGACGCTCGGGGGGACGCGTTTCGCGTTTACCTCGAGGATGCCGCAGCAAAGCCCTGGTGCGTCGGCGTCCACTATTTCACGCTCTACGACCAGTCGGCGCTCGGCCGGTTCGACGGCGAGAACTACAACATCGGATTCTACGACATTTGTCACCGGCCCTACGAACCGCTCGTCGACGCCGCCCGACGAAGTCACGAGCGACTGTACGAGGTCGCCGTCGGCGATGAACGTCCCTTCGATAACGAGCCGACGTACTTGCCGAAACTATTCTAAGCCGGTGACGATTCTATCAGACGTCGGCCCGTATTCGAGTATCGCCACTCGTATGGTAACAGCCGAAAGAAATGACTGACGACGTTGGCGCGGGTGGTTGCTACGACTCGCCGAGCGTGTGTTAGTCCTCTTTAGTAGTCACGTTGTTCGGAGGTCCAGGGTTCTTTCGCAGTTGCCGGTATGCCTGGAAGACGGTCCAGATAGGTGCGCCGTTCTCTTCGTCGATGTAGACGCGACCGTTGTCCGACCGCTCGGGGTGCTCGGGCCAGTCGAAGTGCTTGGTGTTGACCGTCACTGTCGACGGGAGCGGAGCCGCCGGAATGAACGGCAGGTGGTAGGAGTACACCCAATGAAGCTTCTTGATGCGCTCCGTATTCTCCTCAAATGAACTGGTGCTAAGGGGTGCACCGAGTTCTCGGACGTTGACCGTCTCGGTCGGCTCGGCATCGTACTCGCCGATTGGGGGTACTTCGAACTCGGCCGGTTGATTCGTGACTGGCCAGCCGTCACCGTTGACGTTGAGTGCAGCCATGAGCACCGACTCGATCGGATCGTAATTGCCCATCCATCCCTGCGAGATGGCGTACGAACCCTCGTTCTGCCGCTCGAAGAGAACCGAGGACTCGTTAACGATGTGCTCAGTCTCGACACCGAGATTCTGGAGTTTCTCCTGAACAGTAATCATCAGCTCACGAGACCAGCTGTGGGACTCAAGTTCGACCGTCAGCGGCTCACCATCGGGCTTGACCCACGTCCCGCTTTCTTTCGTCAATCCGGACTCTTCGAGCTTCGCTTCTGCCCGGTCTGGCTGAGCTTCGCCGAGCATCGGCGGTAGTTGGTCGTAGAAATCCGGAAGCTGGTCTTTCACCTGCTGTGGGTGGCTTGCGGTGATTCGAGTCATAGGCTCGAGCGCCTCCGACGCATACTTGTTGTACCGGTTCTCGATAATGGTCGGTTGGTCGATCGCATACGCGATCGCCTGCCGCGCCTTTGCCTGTCGTGCACCGGCGATATTGTCGTCACTGTCCCCTTCGAAGCCGAACCACCAATCATTGTCTCCGCCGTAGTTGATGTGCAGCGTTTCCGTCGAATCACCACCGTACGAGGACTGCGTCCCGAGAACGTGCTCTGGTGGGTCGTCGACCGTTTCGGGGATCGCCGTCCCGGTGAGATCCATTCGGTCGCTCGCGACTGCCTGGTAACCGACGTGGTTGTCTCCGGTATACCGACGCATCTCGAGACGATTCCAATCCGAGTGTTCCGCACTCCAGTGATCCGGATTCCGTTCAAGGAGCACACGCTGGGAGTTGGCGTCTTCGAGCATGAACGGTCCCGACAGTGCAGGACTTTCATCGATCGTGATGCTGCGATCGAGGATTTCGGTGACGATTTCCTCTTTTTCCGAATCCGAAGACGCGTCCTGTAGTTTCTCGTAGAGGTCGCGCCAGTCTTCGCGGTAGATCGCTCGCGAGAGCCACGGGAATCCGTTCTCGATAACAGCTTTATTGTAGCCATCGGGATTCAGCTCGCGGATGAACGTCTTCCCGTCGTAGTCCCAACCAACGGTTACCGGATCTGACGGTCCGTCACCTTGAGCCTCGAGCAGCAGCCGATTCATGTGCTCGTACATGGCCCAGTCTTCGCCGGTGAACTCGTCGATGACTTCGCCGTCACGATGCCACTGGACACCGTCTTTGATCTGGAAACGAAGTTCGTTGTTATCGTCGTCGAACACCCACTCTTCGACGTCGAGGTTGACCCACTCGCCGGTCCCGAGTGATCGGTTCCCCATCTCGAAGAACAGCGGCCATGCGAACTCGTCGCTGTAGTTCGGTGCCCACGGATTGAGATTGACGTCCGTTAGTGACCCGTCTGCGTTAGCACTAATACGCAGAGTTTCACCAGCCCCACCACCGGTGTCAGCGATGTCATCATCGAGGCCTGAACAACCGGCGAACGAAGCTGTGGCCGACGCGGCTACAGCGCTTTTCAGCCAGTCTCTGCGGCTAACCGTTAGCCCAGAGACAGGACTATCATGGTCTGCCATACCAAGTTGGATAATTATTCAAGAAATAATAAAAGTATCGGTGGTGGATTCACAAAGTAGAGCGAAATAATTAGCGCTGGTTTTTCGAGAGACAGGTGAGGTAGTTAATCGCCGACAGTGGGATCGTCTATCGCCGTGTCGTCTTCAAGCGGAAGGCTTTCCCAGTACTCGTGCTCCGGTTCCTCACGGAAACAAGCAACTTCGTGGTCGTCTCCGACGTTAGTCTGCGCCGGACACTCGTTGCGACACACTTCGCGAGCTTCTGGACATCGAGTGTGGAAACGGCACCCAGAGGGCGGATCAACCGGATCTGGGATGTCTATTTTCCGCATGGGTGGGCCGTGATCTTCCTCGTCAAGAGCTAGGTTGGGCGTTGCCCATCGAAGCACCTTGGTGTACGGGTGTTTCGGATTGTTAATAATTTGATCGACGGGACCAACCTCGACGAGCTCGCCGAGATACATCACTCCGATCCGACCATCCGCTTTCTCGGCGAGATACCGGGCGTTGGCGAGATCGTGGCTGATGAATAGGAACGACGTAGCGAAGACATCCTGCAGCTCAAGGAGAAGATCCATCATCTCCACGCGCAAGGAGACATCGAGCGCACTGATTGCTTCGTCCGCGAGGATGAGATCGGGGTTCATTAGCAGCGCCCGAATAAGAGCGACACGCTGTTTTTCGCCGCCCGAGAGCTGATGGGGGTAGCGGTTGGCGTAGTCATGAGCCGGTTCCATCCCGACCTCCTTGAGAAGTGTGAAGATGCGCTCTTCTCTATCAACTCTCGAAAGATCCGAATTCCAGCGCTTGAGCGGTTTCGAGAGCGAGGAGATGACTCGTTTGTTTGGATTGAGCGCGCTGGATGGATCCTGGTGGATGATCTGGAGCGCGCGGCGAATGTCTGCGAAGGGGATATCGACATCACCATTTCCGTCACGGGCGTCCCAGATATCCTGCCCTTTGTACTGGATACTTCCAGATGCCGGCCGGTGAATGCCGATCATTGACTTCCCGAGGGTTGTCTTTCCACAACCGCTCTCTCCGACCAATGCGACAACATCGTTCTCGTAGATATCGAGTGAGACATCAGATACCGCCTCGACGGCGGGGGGCTCCGTAAAGAGATCACGTAGCCCTTGTGACTCTTCGAATCGGATAGTCAGGTTCTCAACGGAGATGAGCGGCTCATCGTTACTCACGAACTCTCACCCCCTTCGACCAGATTATCGATATTGTACGGAACTGCCGTTGAGGCTTGCTCGAAGTAGTGACACGCGGCCTGGTGATTACCATCCACGTCGAGCATCGCGGGTTCCTCTCGTTCACAGCGGTCGTCCGCCATTGGACATCGGGTGCGGAACGAACATCCGTTAGGGACATTCACAGGATCGGGACTCGACCCCTTGATCGGTTTCATGTCCTCGACGGGCGCGTCGAGATTTGGCGTCGATTTGAGTAACATACGGGTGTATGGGTGCGATGCGTCGTACACAATGTCTCTAGTTGGACCGAGTTCCGCAATCTGGAACGCGTACATGACCGCAAGCCGGTCCGCGAGACTAGCAACTAACGGCAGGTCATGCGTGATGAACAGGAGTGTCAGATCGTACTCCTCTTTGATCTCCTTGAGCAGACTAAGGATCGACCGCTGCATTAGCAAATCCAGCGCTGCGGTCGGCTCGTCCATGACAAGTACTTCCGGTTCCAGCAGGAGACTGAGTGCGATAAGCGTCCGTTGTTGCATCCCACCAGAGAGTTCGTGCGGGTAAGACTCGAGTACCCGCTCGGGCTCGAGATAGAGGTCGGACAGAAGACGATGCGTTCGCTCCATCCCCTCATCGAAATCCTCGTCGTGAGCTTCGAGCGTCTCAATGAAGTGGTCACGAATTGTCATCGTCGGGTTGAACGAACTCATCGCCCCCTGAAACACCATAGAAATCTCCTCCCAACGGAGTTGCCGAAGCTCTTCCTTCGAGAGCGAAAGGACGTCGATCGGATCTCCGTCGGGTGGGTTGTAGATGACCTCACCAGAAAGTTGCCCCGGATCGACTACGGCATCAAGAAGGGCATTGGCGAGCATCGACTTTCCGCTGCCACTCTCACCAACAACTCCCAGTACTTCCTCGCGTTCAATCGACAGCGAGACGTCGTCGAGTACTTTCGATTTGCCTCGCTCCATATCAAACGTGACGGAGGCGTTCTTCACCTCGAGGATCACGTCACTATCCGTGCGGGTTCGTGACTCGGTTTGGGTTGCCATTCGTCGGTCTCCAGAGTACATGTGAGCGCACCACATAAAAATATGGTTACTTGCCAGCACGAGTAACGGAAGGCCGACTGCACCCAATTCAGTCGAGATAGGTGAGTAAATGTACTGGAATGACGACGAACACTAAAATCACCGCAGTGATAATAATCGTGTACGCGGCGATTATACCAGCGATCGACCGGAGCCCGACTACTCTAGCAGCGACTGCCGTGATTGTGAACCCGGTAACGAGGAGGAGTGTACGGGCGAGGAACGGATGTTTGCGCAGGAGTTCGTCAAAGGTTTCTCGGGGACTATCCGCAGACTGGTTGCTGTGGGCCATGACATACCGACCATCTGACCGGGCGAATATAAACCATTGGGTTACCGAACCAAGGATCGTATAGCCAGATAGCAACTCAAGCGCTCAAGTAGGGTCCCAGCCCGTGTAGATGAACGCTGAGAGCAGAGCGATCGTTACGAGGATGACACCAGCACTCAGTTTGGCAACAACGTACGGTGCTGTTCCCGGAGTCAGAGTTGGGTATGAGAGTGCTAGTAGAGCAAGTAACACGATTTCGACACCGAGAAGCGGGATCGCAGTATCTCGAAGACTCATGCGAATTATGTTGGACTCAGAGTATTTGATCGTTGCGGCAACGAACTACGAAAATGAGCAGTGTCGCGGGTTAGTCGTGGTCGGGAACCGACTCGTCGTCGCTGACTGTCCTTGCACGGACGCGTGGGTTGAACAACCGGTCCATGCCCTGCGAGAAGAGGACAACCCCGTAGCTGATCAGTGTAATTGCGAGAATGGGAGCACCAAGCCAGTTGATGGTATCCCACGAGTACAGCGCCCCGCCGTAGTACGCTCGGTTCAGCATCACACCCCAGTTCGAGGTCGTAAAGGGGAGGACACCGAGGAAATAGAGTCCGACGGAGGCATGGATGACCCGCGTCGTGTTCCCCATGAAGTTGATCATTACGTAGGGCATGATGTTAGGGAGGATGTCGTCTCGGATGACAGACATCGAACTCAGCCCCATCACGTGGGAGGCCTCTACGTACGATTCATTGCGTAAGGAGAGCACCTGTGAGTGGAGCGAGCGAGCAAGACCCGCCCACGCGGTGATGCTCAAAATGATACCGACTGTAAAGGGGTCTCGCGGTTCAAGCGCGACAGCGAGAACGATCAACAGCGGGAGCCCCGGAATAGTCATTGCAATATCAGTTAACGTCATCAGGATCTTTTCAACAGGGCCCCGCTTGTACCCCGCAATAGTTCCAACGAGCGTCCCGACGAACGTCGCAACGAGCCCGCCAGCAGCCATCATCTTCAGCATTGCAGGCGTCGCGTGAACAGTTGCACTTAACATATCCTGCCCGAGATCATTCGTCCCAAGTGGGAATTCCCAGTTCTCGAAAGCACCAAGATGCGCTGGGCCTTCGTTCAGCGCTGGCGCATCAAGGAGCCAGACACCGGCAGTCCCGGCGAACAGATACAGCAGGATGATCAGTGTCCCGTATCGGGTTCGCCTGTCGTCCCACATGATTCGCACGGGAGCAACAACCCACAGGTCGAACGTCTCTTTCCACCGTTGTTTCCGGCTCTGTGCCTCTGATTCGCCAGTTATCATCGCCTCGAAGGCATTCTTCTCAGACATCGTATGATCCACCTCGCTGGAAACCGTTGACCGTCACGCCGAAGAGAGCTACGAGCAGCTCAGAACGACTCACTCTCATCACCTCGCTTGATGCGGGGATCGACAAGACCGTACGTGAGATCTGCAATTACGAGGGCAGTTGCGACTGCAACCGTAATGACGAGGAAACAACCCATCATCAGGGGATAGTCTCGCGACTGGATTGCCCGGAACATCCAGTAACCGATACCCTCGTACTGGAAGATCGTCTCAAGAAGCACGGACCCACCGAACATGAAGCCGATGCTGATCAGCAGTTCGGTATACATCGGGAGGATGGAATTCCGGGCGACATACCGTGTTGTCAGGCGCTTCACCCTGATTCCGCGCAGGCGGGCAACCCGCATGTAATCTTCACCGAGAACCTGAATCGCATTAGCTCGCATCGCAACGGCACCTGCACCAAACGATGCCCACGCTAGTGCGATAACCGGAAGCGCCGCGTGTTCGATGATGCCGGAGATGAACGGCCAGTTCAGTCCTGGTATCGTCCCCGACTCTACCTGGCCACCCAGCGGGAAGAGTGAGTACTGGTAGCCGAGGATGTAGATCATCAGGATTGCCGCGATGTAGAACGGCAGCGCGTGAATCCAGATCAGTGCGGTCGTCGCTGCGAAGTCGAAACGCGTACCTTCATAGTAAGCAAGCGTCGCACCGACCAACACGCGGCTGATGAAGGATATCAGTACACCAATCGATCCGATGAACACGGTCCATGGGATCGCGGGACCGACGATAGCGGTGACGGGCTCACTCAGCATGATCGAGTGACCGAGATCGCCGGTGAGTAGCGAGGTCATGTAGTCAATGTACTGGACGTACAACGGATCGGACGGATTGAGATTGACGTAGAGTTCCGCCATCTCGTTAAATTGCCGAATCCGTTCGGGACTTGCCGAAACAGACCCACCGCCACTCGGACCGATTGAGCCAGCGATAAACTGGGCTCGAATGTAATCCAGGGGTCCTCCGGGCATCCATCGCGTCAGGAGAAACGCGATAGACATCACTGCCCAGACGGTGAAGACAGCCTGTCCGATTCGTTTCAGGTAATAGTTCATTCTGGAACTTCCTCGAACGTGAAAACCAGTCCATATGGTAAAAAATGTTTGGTTCCCTGTTAACGTCTG